>Ga0073936_10004292_pt1 | contig 19864 bp, 7 predicted proteins | sample AliMusrvi5mmetaG_FD_87041 | JGI IMG/M metagenome (GOLD analysis project Ga0073936, IMG submission 87041) | Freshwater lake bacterial and archeal communities from Alinen Mustajarvi, Finland, to study Microbial Dark Matter (Phase II) - Alinen... | ecosystem: Environmental > Aquatic > Freshwater >... | reverse complement strand
CTCGTAGGCTTTAAGCGCGGCGATATCATTTATGAAGAAGGTGCCGCCCCGGACGCTTTTTATATCATTATCTCTGGCCGGTTCCGTTTGTTTAAACGCGGTCGTGGTCCGGATAAAGAAACCACCCTGCTTTATTTTTATCGGGGCGAGCACTTCGGTGAAACGTCCCTTCTGACGGGGAGTGTCCACAGCGCTTCCGTGGAGGCCAAAACTGACGCGGTGGCCCTCAAGATCAGCGCGGAAAGTTTTCAAAAGCTCCTTCACGAGATTCCGGCGCTCTCCCTTCATTTAAGCCGTTCCCTCGGCCGTCACTTGACGCGGGAAGAGCTGGGCTACAGCCATCACCGCCGCGAAGTCCGGATCGCCGCCTTTTATTTCGCGGCCTCGACACAAGGTATGGCCCGCTTTCTCGTGGATTTCATTAAAACCCTGCGTCATGAGACGCAAGGCAAGGCGCTCCTCCTGGATCTCTCCGGAAAGATCCGAAGCCTTTTGCCTGAAGAATTTTCAGAACACGACGACGCCGGGTTTGATCTGGAGACTATGGATCCCTCTCTTGAGTCGGTAATCCATAAGGCTATCCAGGTCCGCCCGGACAGCTTTGACCTCCTGACTTTTGCGGTCAATGCGGGGTTAGATCAGGAAGAAAAAAAATTCTCTGCCCTTCTTACTTATTTAACCTATCGCTACGATTATCTTGTGGTTTGCCTCCCGGACCGGAATACTCCCGTTGCCGTCAAAGCCCTTAATTATTCGGACCGAGTTTACCTCTGGGCGGAGAAGCGCTCCGATGTTTTTGCCTTTGCGGCCAAGAAGGTTGCTGATCTTTGCCGGGATTTTGGTTTTTCCCGCAACGAAGTAAAGATCATCATGCCGTCTCAGGAAGGGAAGGGGCTTTCTTCCGGGGGGGCGATCTCCTCGGACATACAGCTTTTCTCCACGTTGCCATCGCTTCAGTACCAGCGCTACCAGTATGAGAAGACGCTGGCTTTTTTAGCCAAGGAGTGGTCCGAGCGGCTCGTGGGGCTTGTCCTGGGTAGCGGTGCCGCTTACGGGCTCTCCCATATCGGGGTCTTGCGAGTTCTCGAGGAAGAGAAGATCCCGGTGGACGTAATTGCGGGGTCGAGCATCGGGGCCATGATCGGAGCTCTTTGGGCGGCGGGCTATGATTCCCACGAGATAGAAAAAATCGCCCAATCCGTGGACAAGAAGAACGCTTTTTTCAAGCTTTTGGGTTTTGGCGATATTTCGGCGATCCACCGGGGCTTTTTCAAGGGGAACCAGATCACCCGTTTCCTTTCGGCCTACCTGAAGGATATGACCTTCCAGGATCTCAGGGTTCCGGTCAAGATGGTGGCAACGGACCTTTTGACCTCGGAGGAGGTCGTTCTTGATTCCGGAAACGTGATCAATGCTGTCCGAGCATCTATCTCGATCCCGGGTTTTCTGAGGCCGTGTCCCTTCAAAGGGAGTTATCTTATCGACGGCGGGGTCGTGGATCCATTACCGGTCAAGATCCTCACCAATATGGGCGTCCGCAAGATCATCGCCGTCAATGTCCTTCCGGCCCCGAAGGATCTCATCGCGCGCAACGAATTCCGCCGTAAGGCGTTCCACCAGTCCTTCCAGCAGCAGGGGGCTTGGCGGCGAATGATCACCAAAGCCCTGGACCGCATTCAGCGGCGCTACACGGCGAACATCTTTAACGTGCTGATGAATTCCATCATGTTCACGGAGTTCGAGATCGCGCGGATGGAAGGCAGTGAAGCGGACGTTTTTATTCATGCCTCGGCTCCGAACGCCCACTGGATCGAATTCTTTTCTCCTGGGAAGTTCATCGATGAGGGGATGAAAAAGACCCGGGAACAGTTGACGGAGATTCGACAGTTGCTTCTGGAATAGTTTGTTCTCTTTGAGGGATCGCGCTCCCGGAACAGGATGTTTTCGATTGGTTTTGCATTAAGAATTAAGTTTTTTTGTGTCCCCGGCCGATATATAATTAAATCTGCCTTGCTTTGAAGGTCGCAATCATTCAGAAAGGATCCGTTCATGAAAATCCGCTGGGGTTTATTGATCATGGGTTTCTGCCTTGTTTCGGTCGCCGCGACGAACGCCGACAGAACGTCTTCCGGGCCTTCTCAGAAAACAAAAAGCAATAATTCTGCCTTGGGCCCTCAAGGGATCGTGAGTGATTCGATCGTCAACTTCTTTAGCGGCAGAAAAACGGGCAAGGATCTCATGGCGGAGAAAAGCAAAAAAGGAGCCAAATCCGCGAAGACCAAGGCTCGGAATTCTGCTAAGGCAGGAACGCCGCAAGAACCGTCCTATTCCGAAGTGGCAAGCGGTACTGAGGGGGTGGCAAAAACATATCCCCCGTTGTCAACTTCTCCAATGAAAACAAGTCCCGTGATACCCAGGGCTTATACCGTGCCGAAGGTCTATAAGCCCGCAGGTCTCGCAGTCCCACCTCCTCCGGTGCCTCAGGTGGCGATTCCTCAGATACGCCAGGAAATACAGAAGATCCTGGAACTGAACAATCAGATCAAGGCGGTGCAAGGTGGCCGGGCTGTCCAATTTCAGAGAGTTCAGGAACAGGCGAGGATCCATCAGCAGATATTGAATCAGATCGAAGCCTCGCCCGAGAACACGAAAAGCTCAGGGAAGTCCAAGACGCCGAGCAAGGCAGCCCTTTTGGCTCAGGAAAAGTTGCGGATCATTCATGAGGAAACCCAGCGTAATACGGCGCTTCTTGAAGCCGTTAGCGGTGGGAATGCGGTGGAACCGGTTCCTGCTACCGGGTCGAAACCGCAAAAGACTTAGTTTTATCCGGGCGAGATGTCTTCCAAACCCGCCGTTTTTCCCTCGGATACAGTCGAGGAGAACGGGAATCTCCTTCAGGTATTCCTTCATCGAGCTACTATTTTCCCCGACAAGGTCGCCCTCCGTTTTAAGGTGAATGGACGATTTTTAGGTGCCTATTCCTGGCGTGAGTGGATGGCGCGCGTACGTCAAACCGCAATGGCCCTTTATGCTGCGGGCGTGCGCAAGGGCGATCCCGTAGGGATCCTCTCCGAGAATCGCCCGGAATGGACTTTCTCGGACCTTGGTATTCTGAGCCTTGGTGCCGTCACGGTGCCGATCTATCCCACTTCCTCCGCTGAAGATATGCGTCATGTATTCGAACATGCGGGCCTTAAAGCGATTTTTGTCTCGACCCCGGAACTCTATGAAAAGATCCGTCATCTTAGGACCCCTTCTTTGTCGTCGGGAGTCATTTGCTTTTCCGGGGAGTGCGGAGGAGACGTCCAGTCTCTGGCTTCTTTTGGCTCGATAGGTGGGCGGTTCGACCAGGAGCATCCGGGGCTCTACGATTCCAGCGTGGCGTCTGTCGACGCCGATGACCTCGCAACGATCATTTACACATCGGGCACCACGGGCGCTCCGAAAGGAGTGATGCTGTCGCACAGGAATCTCATTGCCAATTATCAGGGCTCCTGGCAGCGCATTCGTATCGATGAGACGGATTCCGTGCTCTCTTTTCTCCCTCTCAGCCATATTTTTGAGAGGCTTGCGGGCTATTATTATCAGGCGGCCTACGGGGTCACGATCGCGTATGCTGAGTCCTTTTTAACCGTCGCGGAGGATATTCTGAAGGTGCGGCCGACAATCGTGGTGGCCGTGCCGCGTTTTTATGAAAAGATCTATGGCCGCATCATGGAAGAGGTCAAGAGAGCTCCCATGTGGAAGCAGCATCTCTTTGACTGGGCGGTGCATGCTGGGGCCCGGAATGCGCAAATGAAGCTGCAGGGTCGGCGCAGGTCTTTCAGTCTGGTGTTTTATAGCTGGATCGCCAGGCTGCTTATTTTCGATAAACTGAAACGGGCTATGGGTGGCCGGCTCCGTTTTTTCATCTCGGGCGGGGCGCCGCTTTCGGAGGCTTTGGCTCACTTCTTTTATGCCGCGGGTATCGTGATCCTGGAAGGCTACGGTCTGACCGAGACTTCGCCCGTGATCGCCGTGAACGCGGAGGGTGATCTGAGGTTTGGCTCCGTGGGAAAGCCTATTTCGGGGATTCGTGTGAAGATCTCCGAGGACGGCGAGATTCTTACTTCAGGGCCCTGTGTGATGAAGGGGTATCATAAAAACCCGATGGCCACCTCCGAATGCATACGGGACGGTTGGTTCCACACGGGGGATATCGGACATTTTGACGCCGAAGGTTTTCTGCATATCACGGATCGCAAGAAGGACATCATTGTTACGGCAGGCGGGAAGAATGTGTCCCCGCAAAATATAGAAGGTCGTATCCTGGCGGACCCGCTATTCCTGCAGGCAATCGTTCTGGGGGACCGGCGCCCCTATCTTTGCGCTCTGCTTGTGCCCCATAAGCCGGAGATCCTTCGCTATGCTGAAGAGCATCGCGTGAGTGATTTGCCTTATGAGGATCTTCTGAAACATGAGGGAGTGCAGACCTTTGTGCGGGAGCGACTTGACAAACGCATGGAAGGCTTGGCGGGTTTTGAGACCGTGAGGGCTTTTATTCTACTCCCACATGAGTTTACTTCATTGTCGGGCGAGATGACGCCGACGCTCAAGATCAAACGCCGGGTCGTGATGAAGGAACATCATGAAGCTATCGACGCGCTTTACCGGAAAACCGATCAGGTCTGGGCTGTAAAGAAGGCGCAGGGCTGTGACCGGCCCGGGCGTGATCCTCGGATCGTTGCAAAATGAGAAAGACGTATTAATATGACCTCCTCGTGGATTCACGATTCTTTTAAGAGCTGGGACGGCACCCGGATCATTTATCGCTATTTTTCATCTCCCGGGGCGCGTCACACGGTGATCATGGTTCATGGCTACGGAGAGCATTCCGGGAGGTATGAAAAGTTCCCGGAAAGCATGAAGGGGCTTTCAGCGCAATTCGCGATCATGGATCTTCGCGGGATGGGCCAGTCCCAAGGGGCGCGCGGGACGGTGGATTCTTTTGAGGATTATCTGCGGGATCTTTCGGCTTTCGTCGAGCATCTCCGTGTGAAATACGCTCTTCCCGGGCAATTCATTCTTCTCGGCCACAGCCTGGGCGGACTTATTGCGCTTTTATGGGCCATGGGCAATCCGCAGAAGGTCCGGATGCTGATCCTTTCGGCGCCTTTTTTGGGCCTTTCCTCCTCGTGGCTCCTGGGGCCGCTTAACCGTCTGGTGCTTCTCTTTTCACCTCGCTTCACTTATCTCAATCCGGTCCGTTCCCGTTCCTTGAGCCATGATCCTTTGGAGGTCGCGGCGCATCGCAAGGATCCGCTGATTCTACGTCATATTTCCGCGCGTCTGGTCGGGGAGCTCTTGGCACGCATGACCCTTTTACGAAAGCAGCCCATCCTCTCGGTTTCATTTCCTGTGCATATGTTTGTCGCAGGGGAGGAACGCGTGGTCGATCCTGAGGCGTCGCGTCTTTTTTTTGAGCGTTTGGTCGCTCCGTATAAAGAGCGGGCGATCCTCGAGGGGTTTTTTCATGAGATCTTTCACGAGAAGGAGCAGAAGCGAGCCTTCAAAGTTTTGAAGACAACGATTGAAGATTGTGTATAATACCGCCCTGCTACCGCAAGGTTAAATCGATGCCTCAAGTATCAAAACAGTGCAGGGCCTGTCAATTATCGATGATGGTTAATCGGACGGGGCCTTGCCGATCCTTGATGAAATGAAAGAATGGTAAGGGCCTGTAGCTCAGCTGGTAGAGCGCTGCATTCGCATTGCAGAGGCCAGGAGTTCGACTCTCCTCAGGTCCAGATTTTCGTGCCTCAATGGTTGCAAGGGGTTACGGCGAGCCGCCGGCCTCTTGCAACCTGCCAGTTTTTCGTCAGGTGTCCAATAGGTGTCCAAACGCTCCACAGCGGCTTGTTTGAAGCCTGGGGCGAGGTGGGCATAACGCAGGGTCATCTGAAGGCTCTTGTGTCGCAACAGCTCCCGGACCGTGTTGAGGTCGATCCCACTCATGACAAGCGACGAGGCGAAGGTGTGCCGCAGATCGTGAAAGTGGAAATTCGGGATCTCGAGCTTTTTTACGATCCTGTCAAAGGTACTGCTGAAATCATAGGCGAATGGCTGAGCATTATCCGCAAGATCCCTGTATTTTGAGAGGACTTCCCGGCAAACGCGATTCATGGGCAGATACGACGTTTCGCCGTTCTTTTGGTCCGTGATCGCAAAAACATTGTTGCTAAAATTGATGTCCTTTCGCCGGATCTTCTGGATTTCACCCCGCCTCATGCCTGTATTCAACGCGATCTGAACGATATCCCTCAAGACCCCCTTGGTAGCGCCCAGAAGCTGGGTAATCTCATCACGGCTCAAATAGCGGACCCGTGTATTATTCACCTTGAAGCTCTTGACCTTGCGCAGGGGATTGGCCGTGTGGATCACATCCCACTCGATGGCTTTTGTGAAAATATTGCTTAGAAGTCCAAGACCCCGGTTAATCGTGGCAGGGTTGCGTTTCTCCTCAAGCCTCTTTGCCTTGAATTTTTCGATGATCTCGGGTGTGATGTCCGTGAGACGCATGTCGCCAAGATGCTTGTTGATCCCTCGCATCATAAAAGGTTCGGTGACCTGCGCGGATGCTTTTTTGTTGATCTTGGTGTGTCGTTCGAAATACCGGTTGAAAAATTCCCGCAGGGTGACCGGCTCGGACTCCACGATGCCCACCGTACCGCGCATGATCTTGAGCTTTTGCTGGGACTCGTACTGCTCCGCGAGCGCCTTATTGGGCATGAGCTTCCGCCGGCGCTTGCGGTTCGGTAAACGCCAATCGGCATACCAGCCTTTGTCTTTTTTATTTGGATAAGCCATATCGGCTCCTTTCAGTTTGAAGATTATCAAGTGAGACAGAGCGCGTCAAATAGTTATTGGACAGCTATGCACCGGCTTTTTTTAGTTTCGATCCATTTTTCGATATCCCGGGCATCGAATTTGACCAATCGCCCCATTTTTACATAGGGGATCTGCCGCAGACAGACCCAGCCATAGAGGGTTTTCACGCTGATTCCAAGTTGCTGTGAGAGCTGGCCGATACTGAGTAAGCGGCGGCTGTCTTCGATGGATGTATTGTTTTCGTTCAAATGATATTCACCTCCGGATCTTTCAGATTTTGTTGCCTTGACGCCTGAAGCTCGCGATAGCGCTGTTTGTAAAACTCTTTTTTCTCAAACCGGCGGAATTCGGCTTCCGCCGTGTGGATTTCGTCGTATTCGTCAGGGAAGTCCTCATCAAACTCGAGATACTCGTTCAAAACGAGTGTTCTGTTCTTTTTATTAACGAACATCGTATTTCCTTCGCATCTGAGCAGTTCCTCCATCGTTGCGAAATAGAAACATTCAGGACAACGCTCAAATTTCTTGAACCACTCGATCATCGATTTTCTTTCTACGAGGTAGAGAAAGGCGCTGATACCCTCGTTTTTAACCCAGGTATCTATGAGCACTCGCTCATAATACCGTTTACTCTTCAGCGTTCGTTCGATCTCGATCACAAAACTGTGTTTCCGGCCATCATCAGCCAGGCCATCCGGGACCTTTCTCCGTTCCGTCTTACTTTTCAATACGCGCTCGGATGTCCAAATGAGCCCCGGAGAACGCTCCAGAACGATGCGTGCATCCGTAACCCAAACGTCGTGCTCGTATATTTTAAGATCTACTCCGTCCAATGGCCGCAGTCCGTTCGACAGATTCAGACTCTTTAGGTGCTTTACGCCTTTGGCGGTCGTGAGATAAAGCGTGTCATGACCGACCCTCGGCTTCACTGCTCTCAAATAACCCTGCCGCATCAGAAGATTTACTCTTCTTGCCGGGACCTTGTATATGCTCAAGCTCTCCGGAAAGAACTTCTTGGCGATATGCCTCAGGAGCAGAAACTTCTGCTCAAGGCACATCTTCAGGATCTCCGCATCTCTTTCTGTGATGATCATCCGCTACTCGTTTCTTATCAAATTTCGTGAGAGACATTTTGAAAACGGATCTGACGGTGGAGCGATCTGCGTCGTGTCATTTTTTTGTGATTTTCAAATCTCCGGTACCTCTTGGGCTTTAGCGCCGTGATAGCAACCAGGTTTTGGACTGGTCTTTGTTTTATATTTATAATTTCAAATACCCCTCATGGGACATTGAGTTAAGAAGGGGGCATTCAATGTTTACGAACGTTTTTATACTAGAAATAAATTTCCACGAACATTGTTGGGAGGCCAAATAACCCTGTCAGAAGACCCCGGATTCTCCGACAGCCGTCCGACAATTTTGAAATCGGATGCCTCAAACCCCCTCATGGGAGTGGCACTTACGACATATACCTTCACACCAAACGAACATTCCTAAGCTAGAAATAAATTTTTCAGTAGTTTCCCCAGCGATCCCTCCCCCTGTCTTCCCCTCATGGAAGGTCCGTTTACGACATGCCTGTTCATGTTTTGGGAAGGTTTTTAAGCTCAAAATAATATTTTTCTCAAGGCACCGACCAGCCAAGTCAAAGTTCGAAAAGAATTAAGTCCAAAACAATCAATGCTCTTTAACAAGTTAAAGAATTATTCCACCAAACCACATTCCAAAAGCTTGCCCGGAGCCCGCCACAATGCAGCCGACCACTCCATCTCGATCCAACAGACTAAGAGAGGGAGTGGTCGGGTGCATGCAACAAGGGCGGAGGGCAAGCGCTGATTGAACTTAAGTGTGGTTGCCTTGGTGGAATCCATTCCTCCATCTCATTCCACTACCTCAAACCACCCGAAAATAGCCAAAAAGCCGAATGGTATACTCTACTTTACAATTGGTATATCTAATGGTATATTAACTTGCCAATCAGCCATTAGCCAAAATGGAGGTGTAAACATGAATTCCTTCAAGAATGATAACCTCGAAATGCCATTAAGCTCTGTTTGGCTTATGAACGGTATCTCGGAATACAAGGGCAAGCAGGAGCTCTATACGAAGCAGGCGCCGCAGGTCCTTAAAACTCTCATTGAGATGGCACTGATCGAAAGCGCCGAGTCTTCCAACCGCATCGAAGGTGTTACAGTTGACCGGGAACGTCTTAAACCGCTCATTATCGGCCACAGCAAGCCCCGGGACCGCTCCGAAGAGGAAGTCGCGGGATACCGCAAGGCTCTCGACCTGATCCATAAAAAATACGACACCCTGAAGATCACTCCGGATCTCATCAAAGAGCTACATCGCCTATGTCGGAGCGAATCATGGGATGCCGGGAAGTGGAAGGAGAAGGATAATGGCATTATCCGCAAATATCCCGATGGACGCGTGGAAGTGATTTATAAGCCCGTTAGCGCGGCGAAAACACCGGAGGCCATGGAGCAATTGTGCCTGAGCTACCGACACAGTATCGACCAGCTGAAATATCCTTCACTTTATGCAATTGCCTGCATCGTTCTGGATTTCCTCTGTATCCATCCTTTCCGGGATGGGAACGGCAGGGTTTCCCGGCTACTGACATTGCTGGCGCTTTATCAACACGGATTCACGGTGGGAAAATATATCAGCATCGAGCGGATCGTGGAGCAGTCTAAGGAAACCTACTACGAAACACTCAACAAAAGCTCACAGCAGTGGCATGAGGCAAAGCATGATGTCCTGCCTTGGTTCAACTATTTTCTTGGCACCATTGTAGCGGCATACAAGGAATTCGAAGAACGCGCTGGTAACGCGAAGCCTTTGCGTGGAGCAAAAACGGGCATTGTCGAAGCGGCGATCAACCGGCAACTTGGCGAGTTTCGCATTTCCGATATCGAGCAGGAATGCCCGAACGTAAGTCGGGTCATGATCAAGAACGTTCTCAGTCAAATGCGCGTCGCCCAAAAGATCAAATGCCTCGGCAAAGGCAAATCCGCGAAGTGGGTGAGGATGTAGGTCCATACGCATAAGGCGCAGGGGCAAATCCGCTCAATGTCTCCAAATGGTATCCTGACTCCTGGAAGGGCATACCAAACAGCATATTGTCTCAAGGCGTAAATACTCCGCTTTTACAGGCGGAAGGGCGATACTCCCAATTTCCTCTCTACAGTGGCTGGATTTATTTGGCCTGGTACCCTAGTCAAAACCGTAAACATAGGTTATCCTTCGGGCATCCTCCGCTATTGGGGAAATCTATAGAATGAAGAGGTTTTTAAAAGCATGGTTTTTGGCGCAGGAACACCCAGTGCAACCTATTCAAGAGGTCAAGCCTGGCGTCGGGTTACGGCTATATTTGTTATCCTTGTTTTCACTCTTTTTGATGCTGGCCGCTATGCCCCTCAAGGTTATGCCAGCCCTGCTGCACCAATCGCTGAACCTGCATCCGCTTCTTTTTCGATCCCCAAAGAACTTGGAAAAGTAGAAGAATCCTTTCGCGGGACTACTGATAAGACCGTGATCTTCATCCAGGATGCCCATGACTCACTTGAGGCTCAGGAGAACATCGCGAAGCTCATCGGGAGGCTCGTAAAAGAAAAGGGGATCGAGACCGTTTTTGAGGAAGGCTATGAGGGTCCTGTTCCTACGGACAAATTCTTCGGATTCATCAAAGACCCCATGACTAAACAAAAAGTCTCGTACTTCCTCTTGGATAAACTCCGGATCGGTGGGGCGGAGTACGCGCACGTCAACCGAGCTAACGATTTTAAGCTGATCGGGGTGGAAGATCTCAAGCTGTACGGTGAGAATATCAAATGTTATCAAAAATCTTCTGCGAGTCGGAAAGATGTCGAAGCAGATCTTGGAGAACTCTTTAGCCGGATAACTGCTCTTGGGAATCAATACTTCCCCAAAGATCTAAAGGCCTGGCTGAAATGGAAGGAGCTTTTCTCGGAAGGGAAGCTGCCACTTCTTAACTATCTCAAGGAACTGCAGGCTCTTTACCTGAAAGTTCTCCCGCACCTTTCTACGAAGCCATTCATCAAAGAATATCCAGCTCTCACCATCCTTCTGAATGCCGAAATGACCCAGGATCCCAAATTGATCCAGCAGCTGAATAGCTTGGATTCCAAAGTGGTGTTTTCGGAAGTAGCGCGACTGGAAAAGGACATTTCGGAAGCATTTCTTCAAAATCAGAGGGACCGGGAGATCTTCTCCTACTATCAGGGGCTTGATCTTCTCAAAGGACTAAATCGTATCGAGTTGACTCAGGCGGCTTATGAGGCGGCCAAGGAGACGTGGCTTGCACTGGATACCCAAAAGCTTGCGGATTTCATTGTATCGCTCACGCACCGCTCCCTTGTTTTGTCTAAGGCGTGGGAGAGTCATATCAAGGATGCGGTCCGGTTCTACGATGTGGCGCAGAAGCGGGATGGGACGATCGATCAGCACATTAAGGCATTCAGCGAGAGCAAGGAAGAAGCCGCCATTCTCGTTTTTGGAGGATTTCACGCGAGCGCCATCAAAGATATGCTGAGACAGCAGGGTTTTTCCTATGCGGTAATCTCTCCAAAGATCACTTCCATGGATAAAAGGCACCAGGATTATTACAAGCACCTGATGTCCAAAGGCTATCATGACTTCGAAATACCGTTCCTCGTTACACGCGCCAATAAACCGCCAAGCGCTCTTTATGCTGCAACGCTTGTCGGCGATCTTCCCATTGAGAACGAACTTCATGCCCTTGCTGCCTCCGTCGAGGGTCCCTTTGATCTGCAACTGATCGAGCGCCGCCTTGTCAATTTTAATCAAATTCAGGAAGCTCAGCCTCCGAGTGCAAAAACTGGAACAGTCAAGATTCGCTCCGAGATTAGGGAGAATCGTGAACGAGACTGGGAGGAGCGTCCGTACATCGGAAAACCATGGGAATTTATAAAACTCCTTACTTTCAGCAATTGGGAGATCCCCAAAATTTTGCCCTCTAAAAATGAGAAGGTTGATTACATTGTGGGGATCGGGGCTTCAATCAGAAACGATGGGTCTGCAAGCACGCATTCCCAAGCCGTAGCCGAGAGGGCCGTACAACTTTACCGCGATTATCGAGCAAGAGGGCGGACCCCGAAAATTATTTTTAGCGGGGGATATTCTCAGAACGGCGTTACGGAAGCCGAGTCAATGAAGCGGATCGCGACCAGCCTTGAGCCGAGCGCCGAAAAAGATGTTATGACGGATCAAGCCCCCAAACTGAAATATGGAACGCAGACACAGATACCTGCAATCTTGCAAGCTATCGTTGAGGATCAAGGTGGCGATGATAGGAAGCTCAGGGGCCTGAATGTTATTGGGGTGGCGCAATATCTGCACGCAAGAAGGGTGATCAGCTTGTTGAGATATTCCCTTAGCCAATATGGAATTAGAACGTGGCAAGCCCCGGCCCGAAAAAGCGAATACGAACAGGACTCGACGCAGTGGCAGCTTCGAAACGATCCGGATGGTCTTTTCAAAAAGATCGGTTTTGTCGGAGAAACCAGATTTTTTGCATGGGAGGTTCTGAATTATTTTCGTTATGTCTGGATCGCTAGGGAAATTAAATGGCCCGAACATTTGAAAGTGGCGGAAAGCATGCTCGATCTTTCTTATGCCAAAAAGGATCTTCCGAGGATCATGGAGCTGGGAAAACAACTCATTCAATATGTGAATTCCCGGCAGATTTACGATGTCTCTAAAGAGAAATGGAGGGATCTACGGGATGAACGTGAGCTGTTTGATAAGAACAACGGGCCGTTTGATGTGATGATGGTTTTTGGCTCCGGGTATATCGACGTGCCGAAGGAAGCTGCGCGCATTACTCTAGAACTTCGCAAACAATACCCGGATCAAAACCCGGCTATGAAAGTGATCGTCGTCGGCAATTACGGAAAAGACAAGCAAATGGCTGGTCACTTTATGGATGATGATGGAAAGAGAATCTCGGAGGCCGAGTATTTTTCAAAAGAAATGAGGCGTTTTGGCGCGCCGCCGGATTTCATGGGGAAAACATCGGAAAATACCCTGCAAAATGTGCGAGAGGTCCGTGAAGTGGTGGATCAAAATGGTCTTCATCCAAATAGGATCATTATTGTTTCGGCTCTTCATCGCCGTGCAGGCCCGACTTTTACGCGGCATTATCTAGGGGAGAACGAATCGCTGGCATCACTTCGCATGGAAAAGGTCGCCATCTGGTCGCCGGAAATTAATCTGGATGAATGGAACCGAAACGACGCCCTCGCCGCTATCCGGGATGCCGCTGAAGAAATCCAAAAAATAAAAGAATACTCTCTCCAAGAAAAACCATTAGGAATAACCCCGACATCGATACCTGCTCAAATTCTAAACATGGCTGAAGAATTGCGTGGCCTTCTAAAAGCGCCCCGTTCCGAGATGCGGACGGAGGGAGAGGAGATCAAGGAGATCGTTGAAAAAGCGTATGGTCTGCACGTGAACGGTGAGCCAAAAGTCCTGACGGGTAGCCTTTGGGGGAAATATCGGGGCCATGAGCCCTATGTGATTGAAACCCGGGAGCGGGGACGGCTCGCCTTCAAGTTTCTCTGGAAGCGTCCGGAAAAAGCCCGTTATGCAGTGGAGTTTATGCAGAGGCTCAGAGAGTACGGTCTGCCGGTCCCTGAACTCGTGCCCCGCCGCGACGTGACGGCCTCGGACGATCCGACGGACGTTTATATCATGGAATATCGAGGCGCTTTTTATGTGCTGGAAACCTTTCTGGCGGAGGGCCGCGAGATTCTCCGTGAAGACGCGACAGAAGAACATTTCCGGGAGATCGGGAAACTTGCAGCCCGCATCCAGAATGCCGTGGAAGGATTCAAGCCGCGCCATTCATTCCGTTATAAAACGCGCCATGATGTTTACATGGAGATTAACACCGCATTTTCTGAAATGGAAAAAGCCGTGGATTCTTTGGGATCGGTCCATGGAGCGGAGAACGAAGTGGTGCGGGATGTCCTGCGCCGACGTGAGCAGCTTCGGAACTTGGTCGAGGCCCAGCTGAGCTATCTTGGAAAGAATTTTCCTGACCTCGGACTGCATTTCACGCACATCCATAATGATCTTCATTTAGGAAATTTGAAATTTGCGGAGGACGGCTCGATCAGCGCGCTGTTTGATTTTAATCTTGTCCAGGAGGACCACCGGATCGCCGAATTCAATAATCTCCTGTTCTGGATCGTGGGCAGCGGTTCTACCGTATTCCGGCCGGAAATGTTCCGCGCGGTTCTGGCAGGCTATGAGCAAACCCTTAAAGATCCATTAACGCCTGAAGAGAAGGTGGCTATATGGGAGAGCTTGAGGCTTCGTTTTATCGAAGTAGTGAATCGAGTTTACACCACGAAGCAGGATGCGGCGGAAAATATGTTCCGCCATCCCGCCGCCAAGCGCGACTGGGATCAGGCTTTGGGTGTTTTGGAGCATTTTGCGCCGGAGCCTTTTATCTATGACGGAAGGTCCGTTTTGGAGCCGGGCGGCACTCACCCTGCGGGGGACAAACAGCGCTCCGAGATGCGCTCGGATTCCCCGACAGATCCGCTTGAGATATCTTGGTCTGATCTAACGCCGGATTTTATTTCCGGTCTTTTTGAAAAAAATGTGCGCGCGTCAAGGATATTAGACACCTCAGAGAGAGAGGAATTCGATGTTGGGAATGGACTCAAAGTTTTATGGATACCCGCCCGGCTTGGAAGAAATGAAAAGATCAAAGATATGCCGAAGGCCTTCACTGCTGAATTGCCTGAGTGGCGTATCAGACCACAAGTCGTTCCAATATTTGCGGACCAAATGGTTGTTTTTCTAAAATCGCATGCAGGCGGAATGCCAACCATGGAAGACATGAGAGATATGTTGAAATTTGCGATGCAATTGCCTGGATTTGGGGTCTATTTTTCAGGCCCCGGGAGTGGAGCCAGCGTGCCGGAGTGGCGACATTTTCAGTTAGGGAAGGCGATTCTACCCATCGAACAAAAATCATCCCAACTTCTGTTTAATAAAGAAAATGTGGCAGTCGGAGTACTGGATCATTTCATTATTTCAGGAATTTCATTTACGAGCAGGATTCAAGATGAAGAAAAAATTCTTAAATTTATCCAGCCCTACAAGGAGTTTTTTGATAGCAAAAAAATGGCTTATAACCTCTATATGCGTATAACGGATTCCCACTCAGCCGTCGTGCAAGTTATTCTTGTGCCACGAAAAGCCGAAACAACCCCTCACATGAGCAATAAACCTGCTGTTGTGGAAGTTGGTGGGTGGCTAGTAACGGAGACAAAAACGGATTTTGAGCAAAACAAAGATTTGGATCGGTTTAAACGGATACTTTTGAGTGCGGGGTTTACCGCTCAGGAGTTGATGAATTTATTACCAGAAGATCTAAAGAATTCTAATTCTAATGGCCGCTCCGAGATGAGGAATGTTGATGCATTAGGGGTAGATATTGATGCTGTAAAACAACAAGCAATGGCAGCTCCAGACTTAGAAGGTTTTCTGAAAATCGTAACGAAATACCGTCTTGGGAAAGGATTGTTGACCACAGACAAGACATTTTTCCTTACAGGTGTTTATGACTTTCTCGGAAAAGCTGATCCTATTACGTCGACCATGGAAGCCATTGAAAAACGCGTGGAAAACGGACGTCGGTTTCTGCGGGACATCTGGAAAGATCCCCACGACCGTCTCAGGTTTTTTGATTTTGCTATTTCCTATCAGTACAGCTATACGCGCGAAGACCGACTTGTCGAATTGGTTCGTAAGCTCATTGAGGAAATCAAGCAAAGAAAGGATTTTGAGTCGCAGGAAAAAATAACGATCCTGGATATAGGAACCGCTCCTAAACAGTTTGGTTCTCCGACATCGATGCAAACGGTGGAAATGTTCCGAAGAGCCTTCCCAGACAAACAAATAGAACTCAGATCCGTTGACATACAATTTCCTGACTCCTTCAAATTTAATGCCGAGGGAGTGTATGTAGATGAGCGAACAGGCATACGCTACGTCAGCTATGACATTCGTAACGGAGCGATGCCGCCTGCTGATATTGTGATCGCTGTGAATTTGCTGGATCTTTATCAGGATCTCCAGGAGAGGAAACGCATTCGAAAAAACATTTTTCAATCCAGCCGAAAGTACGTGGTCACTGGCATTAAGAGCGCGGAAGATATAATGCGGCGTCAGGAAGGGCAATCTGATAAGTGGGAAAAAATCGCCACAGTTCGTTTAATGGAAGAATGGTATGCGCAAAGTCTTTATCAAGGGCTTGGTTTTTCTCCTGAGAAGATAGGTTTGAAAAATCTGGCAGTTAGAAACGACGTGTATGTCAATTACGAGTTCATAAAGCCGCTATATGAGCTGCTCGAGAGGACAAAAACGAGTCGTTATTATGATATGTTCAAAGTGCTTACCGTGCTGTTTTTGCGCGGGGAATTAGAAATGCTTTTGTCGGGCGAGCGCATAAGTTTTCCGCTGGACGCCAAAAGCTTAGCGAAATACTTTCCTCAAGAGAATACGCGAGAAGCTGCCCGCCGGTTCCTGGCTTTTATGCATGCATTGAATAAACGAATCGTCCTGAAGAACGGGGCGTCGAACGATCCTGGGAAAATGGCCCCTCGGTTCTACGAGCTGATCAACCTTTTCGTTCTTGACCAGTACCGAAAGGGTTCATTTCCAAAATCTGCGAAAAGTCTGAAGATCCTGTTACTTCAAGCTAGAGCCGAACAGTTTGGATATGTTCCGGCGTATCTCCCCATAGGATTGCCGTCCTTGGCGGCCGCAGTGAAAGGGGACGATTATCAAGCGCGATTATTCTCGAGTTTGTTGGTTGACCCTGACATTTATGAGAACTATTTGACCACCGGTAAGGAAGTTCGAGCGATTGATTTTCAGACCAAGGATGCGTCATTTGACTTTGAAAAATATCTTTCAGAATTCAAGCCCGATATCGTCGGGATAAGAACGGTTTCGGCTTCCATCAAGGAATCCGAAAGGCTGGCCCGGGTCGCCAGGACGGTTTTGGGAGAACACGTGCAGATCCATTTTGGAGGTTATCACGTTACAGCATTACCAGAACAAACAATGACTGAAAACAAAGGGGTTGTGAATGTCGGATTCCTTCAGGAAGCCGAAGAAACTTACCCGCACTACTTGGCCATGTTCATCAGTGGCAAGGATCCATCCTCGGTGCCGGGGATTTGCTACTTTGATCAGAACGGGAAATTTGTTAAGACCGTTTTTAGACGTCCCGTGATCCCCTTTGATGAGTATCCATCATTTATGGACCATTTTGACATTCTTCCGGACCTTGACCGCTATGCCGAGGACACGGTTTATAGCAAGCACGGCAAGATCAAGTCAAGAATGGCTTTACTGGTGACAGAACGTGGATGTAAGGCCCGATGCGCGTTTTGTCCGACCCGTATCATGTTTGGCGCTCCTGGGATCAGGTATGATTCCGTCGAAACCACTCTCAAGCAAATGGAAGCCTATTACAAGAGAGGCTACCGAATATTCAATTTCCGAGATGATAATTTTACCGGTAACAGACAGGGGGTTATGGCTTTGTCGGAGGCGATCATCAAAAAAGGCTGGAAAATAGCGTGGACATGCATGTCTCGGGCCGACACAGTCGATGAAGCGTTGCTGACTAAAATGGTTGATAGTGGTCTTTCGATGATCGCATTTGGTGTCGAAAGCGGATCGGAGGATGTTTTGCGGTCGATGGAAAAAAGAGAACTTTTGTGGCCAATCAGGAACGCTAATAAATGGAGCCAGAAGCTTGGGATTTATTACAAAAATTATTATATGGTCGGTGCTCCAGGAGAAAAATGGCGCGATGTGTTAAAGACTTTGCTTTTCATGGCGGATTCCTTCGGGGGTTTTTCAGGGATCAATCAAGCCGTTCAGGAGGGCCAGATCGGTAATGAAAGCGATTATAGCACCGCGTTTGACAATTTAGCCGAAGAGGTCTTTGGCGTTGGAGATGGCTTGGAACAATTTCTGAAGAGAGAATTAAATTTTGTTGAGATGAAGCCGGATTCCGTTAATGTGGCCTATGCGACGCCGTATCCCGGTTCTCCGTGGTATGACCAGATAGGGAAAAAGATATGGATGGAGACCGATGTTTTCCGGCATGGTCCTGCGGACCGCAACAATCTTGGTGTTTTTAAATCTCCAACGCGTACGGTGGAAATGACCCGAGACGAGATTTCGGAAGCGAGAGAAATGATCGTTGGTTTTTATAAGGCTTTGGAACAAAAAGACCGGGGTAAGATCCAGGAAATCTTAGCCAAGGTTATCGGCAAGAGCCGATCCGAACTGCGTGAACCGGAACACAATAACGGACAGCAAAAAGTTTTGTTTTCCAAAATACAAGAACGTTCCGAAATGCGAAGCGATACCCAACTCAATATGGGGGCAAAAATATTTGAAAGGCAACGTTTATTGTTGGGCAAGCAAAAGCTGGATCCTGCACAGAGGGAATTGTCAAAGCAATTGCAGGACGTCTTGAAAAATGCGCTTGATGTAATTGATAAAAAAATAGCGGCTGGCGAAATAAATCCATTCGTCCAACTCAAAACGCAACGTCATGCATCGGATGATCTGCGTTTGCCTAGATCCTCCAGGAAAATCCGCGTTGGAGTTCTTCCTGTGACAGGGAATCCGTTGATCTGGGGGCATTTGCTATTAGGACTGCATGCGATGAAATTAAATCTGGATACTGTGGTCTTGGTTGTTCAGGGGGAAGTTAAACATAAGGTTATCCCCGAGAAGGACCGTATTCCGCTCGTCGAAAGGCATCGTCTGGCTCAACGGGTTATAGGTGAATTTTATCCATTTTTAAGATATAGCGACGTGGGGCTTGATACGGACGCGATAGGGGAAGCGACTGTTCACGATTTGCGGCATCTTAATTTAGATAAAAACGTTGAATTTGTATATTTGTCAGGAGTTGATAGCGTCGAAACAATGGAACGAGTAGTGGATCATTTGAAGACATTTTCAGAAAAGAGCGATTTGAAAGAGCAGCCGCAGCATCAAATGTCTCTGGCAATGCATGGTCGAGGCGCGTTTAGGGAGATTTTGAACCAAGATATGATCAAGGCGGCTTTGGAGAAAAAAGGTCTTGGATGGAATCTCTATTTTATCGGGGACATTGGTCTTCAAAAAAGTTCAACCATATATCGTGACACCAAAAATCCCGCTTTAGTCCCGCCCCTGGTCGATCTTTGGTCCCGGATGAAGGGTTGGTATGGATTTGAAGTTTCTTCTTCCGGAAACGTTGCGGCGCAAATTGTCAATGAAGTCGAAAAAGAAGGCGATACGGATGTGGCGGACCTTGTGCCACCAGCACGATCTCAAGATGAGTATTGGAAAATAATTAAATATTTGGATCAATTTGCCAGTTTAAATTCATCCGGACTTCATCGATCCCGTATTTTTCTGATTGTTGCTTGGATTTACAAAAATCATTTAAATAACCCAAAAGAAGCTGCGCAATTTGAAAAACAAGCGTTTGATGATCTTCAGCAAACGACCCGGGAGGCGGTTTCAGCGCATACGCCTGCACTGAAGAATGGAGAAATACACCTGAGGAAGGATATTCAGGAGGTACGGGTGCGAGCCCCTCTCAGGATTGACATCTTTAGCGGTAGCGGTTTTGATCTTTTGCCCATTTCTATGGAAAAGGGCGGTAGAGCTATCAATGTGGCGGTCCAGGTAGAAGGCTCGAAGCCCGTCACGGTTACGGTCAGATCCATCAAACCCAAAGTAATTAAATATGAATCGAAAGACACCCAGGTAAAAGCGACCTTTGACAATGGCGGTATGCTAAATTTAGTTGAAACTCGGTGAAAAAAGAGGCAGGGTTCTCTCTTCAGAACAAACAACCGAGCTGCTGAAACAGCTCAAAGGAGAAGAACCCATGCCCTCGAATAATGTAG
>Ga0073936_10004291_pt1 | contig 19867 bp, 14 predicted proteins | sample AliMusrvi5mmetaG_FD_87041 | JGI IMG/M metagenome (GOLD analysis project Ga0073936, IMG submission 87041) | Freshwater lake bacterial and archeal communities from Alinen Mustajarvi, Finland, to study Microbial Dark Matter (Phase II) - Alinen... | ecosystem: Environmental > Aquatic > Freshwater >... | reverse complement strand
GCTAATCTTTTGCCATGATTTCGTCGGGAAGTCAAAACTTGTCTAATCTTTTCAATGCAAACCCCTGGCATTTGAACCTTCAGGTCAATTTTCTGTTTCGTCGTAACACGGTGACGCCGATGCAATTCCCCTTGAATCCATACAAATCAAGGCCTTATAATTCAGCCCTTTAGGAGAAGGCTATGACTGTTGATGGCTCACCACACTCGAATAGGTCGCCCTGGCAGGACGAATCGCTTTGGAATACACCTAAATATTACGACGCCCCGGGTCAGGGGGAAGGTGACATCAAGGCTATCTTTTATGAAGGAAAGCCTTGGAAGGGGAATCCGACACGTGTATTTGCCTATTACGGTATTCCGCCCAATGCAAGGAAGGGACAGACGCCGGCGATGGTGTTGGTTCATGGAGGGGGTGGATCAGCCTTCATTCCCTGGGTCCGGCTCTGGATGAATCGCGGATATGCGACGATCGCCATGGATACCTGCGGATGTATCAATACCGGTGGGTATGTGAATCATATTCGACATGAGTGGGGTGGTCCGCCCGGATGGGGGGGATTTGACCAGATCGATCAGCCGCCTACAGATCAATGGACCTACCATGCCGTATCCGATGTGCTGCTGGCTCATTCGCTGATTCGTTCCTTTCCCGAAGTGGATCCTCATAAAATCGGGGTGACCGGCATTTCTTGGGGGGGATACTTGACCTGCATTGTCGCTGGAGTCGATCCTCGATTCCGGTTTGCCGCTCCGGTCTACGGGTGCGGTTATTTAGGCGACAACTCGGTCTGGCTTGACCAATTTAAAACTATGGGATCTGAACCCGCGGCGCGTTGGCTGTCGAAATGGGATCCTTCCGTATATTTGCCCCAGGCTCGAATGCCCTTTCTCTGGGTTACCGGCACCAACGATTTTGCCTATCCGATGGATTCTCTGCAAAAATCCTATCGGGTGACGAAAGGACCGCGAACCTTCTGTGTCAGGGTCCGAATGCCGCATGGTCATGGAGGCGCGGGTGAAAATCCGGATGAAATCCGTGTATTTGCCGATGCGATGATGGCGGGGGGCAAGCCGTTGACGCGGATTACCGGGATTCGACGCTTGGGAAGGCGGGTTGAGGCCTTTTATGAAGGTCCGGTTGCAATAGTCCGGGCGGAATTGAACTACACCCGTGACCGAGGGAAATGGATGGATCGTCCCTGGGAAACCGTTCCGGCCGTGGTGGATCGAGCGGGCGGGGGTGTGTGGGCTGATCTTCCGGACGCCGTATCGCTTTATTATTTCAATTTGATTGATGACCGGGATTGCGTCGTCAGTAGTGAACACGAGACGTTGGATGCCTAAACAAAAGAACGGATTAGCCGTCATCGGGACGGATACGGGTGTGGGCAAGACGATGCTCACCGCTTTGCTTTGCCTGGCGGCTCGGCAGGCGGGAATGGACTGGGTTCCAATGAAACCGGTGCAGACAGGTGGAATCCGTTTGCCGGATGGGCGATTGACCGCTCCTGATCTGGATTGGGTCTTGAAGATATTGGGTTGGGTTCCCTCCCCGCAGGATTTGATCCGTATGAATCCATATGTTCTGGATTATGCGGCATCGCCCCATTTGTCGGCTGAACTGGGCGGAATCACGATCGAACGAAGCCGAATTCTGCAGGCCTATCAGGAACTGGCTGCCGGGCATGCCGGGGTCGTGGTGGAGGGCGCTGGGGGATTACTGGTTCCTTTGGGCCGGGATTGGATGCTGGCCGATTTACTCGTTGATCTGCAATTACCCGTGGTTGTCGTGGCCCGAGCCGGGCTGGGGACATTGAATCACACCCTATTGACTCTGGAAGCTTTAAGGACGCGGGGATTGACCGTTGCCGGGGTGGTATTAAATCAACTTATCCCGCAAATACCAGAGGCGATCGAAACGGATAATGTGCGGGTATTGAAAGAAATGGGTAAGGTATCGGTTTGGGGTACAATGCCGTATTGGGATGGACTGGACGGTGAAATATATCCGGGTATTTTGCGGTGCCGGTTGATGGAACGAGTCCCGGAAATAGCTCGCCAAGTGCGCCGTTACCTATTGCCATAAGTTCATACCGAATTATAAGATTCCATGAAGTCGGGGGCATGCGAAATGAGGTCAAAATGGAAACGTTTCGGCTGAAGGTTCATTTTTACCAGCAATTTGGAGCTGATTATGCACGGCCGGTTCCCGGTGAGGGTTATGGGGGATGGCAAGCAACCGAACTCGACTTTTCTTGGAAACACACCGCCGTGGTCGTCATGCACGCCTGGGATGTGCAACCCATGGAGATCGACCCCGCCGGCTATAGTGAATGTGAATATATTCCAAGGGCGGATGCGATCTGCAAGAAAGTCTTCCCGGGTTTACTCGCTGAGATTCGAGCCCGGAAATTCACGTTATTTCATGTAGTTGGACATCAAGGTTATTACGAGCACTTGCCGGGTTACCAACGTGCTGTTACCTTGGCCGGCCCAGAGCCAGAGCGGCCAACTTCCGTTATGAGCGATCCTTGCCTGGACAACCTTGTCCAATTTCGACGCGAAAATGTCTGGCCCGGGAAAGAAAATCTGGTGATACGCTCAAAGAGTCGGTTCTCCACTGATTTTCATCCTCTGGCGCGACCTTTCGGAGATGAAGGGGTGGCCGCAAATACGCATCAACTTACGGCGCTTTGTCGGGAAGCGGGGATTAATCATCTTATTTATGCCGGTTTTGCCTTGGGCGGATGTCTACTGACTTCGCCCGGGGGGATGGTGGATATGCAGAGACGGGGCATCATGTGTTCGGTATTGCGGGAAGCCGTCACAGCCATTGAGAACCGAGAGACGGCACGGCAAGAGCTCTCCAAACAACTTGAATTATGGCGGGTTGCATTGAGTTTTGGATTTGTGTTTGACGTATCGAGTTTTATTGCCGCTCTGTCGAAAGATGTAACCTCCACATGAGATGCGCCCTGTTGGAAGCCAGACTTAACGGGGGTGGTTCATGAAGACCACCGGTATCCTGATTCCCCCCAGCCAGGTGAAACAGTTGCGGCAAAACATTCGGCGGCAGGCTTGGGCGGCGGCAGAACGCGATCGAATTGTCGCACTGGCTGAAACCTGGCGCAGACTGTCAGACTCGGATCTACGCGCCCTTATGTTTGGAAACACAATCACCCGCGCCTGGGATATTGGGTATGGAGGATTTTGCCCGGCTTGTAAAGGGGATATCCCTTATATGGAGCCTTTTGACGCCTTAAGCCATCCTTGGAAAATTCCTTGCCCCCACTGCCACGAGCTATTTCCCAAGAATGATTTTTACGCTTTTTATCGATCCGGACTGGATGCCGATGGTGTTTTTGAACCCGCCCAGGCTGATCGCTCACTCTTGTTCAATTCCGAGCACCCGGACCCTGAAGATCCGTTGCACTTATTTGGCGTGGACGATGGGGAAGGATATGTCGAAGATGAACATCGCTGGCGCTACATTGGACACTACCTGATCCGGGGGCAATGGCGACAGTGGGTGCTCGACGGCCTTTGTCGATTATCGGAAGCCTATGTCCTAACCGGGGATCCGGTTTATGCCCACAAGGCAGATGTGCTTTTCAATCGGGTGGCGGATTTGCATCCGACCTTTGATTTTGGCAAACAGGGCGTTATCTATCAAAAGCCAGCAGACCGGGGGTATGTCTCCACCTGGCATCACGCTTGTATTGAGGTCCGCGAAATGGCGGTGGCTTTTGATCTGGTTTTTGATGGATTAGGCGAGGTTACCCGTAACAAGGTAAATGAACGCATACTGAATGATGTTCTCGCCAACCGTACTAAAATCAATTCGAATCCTCCGGATACTGACATTACGATCATCCTCATCCGTTTGATTCAAGGTTGGCCGGAGAATCGCGAGGAAGTGGTATCCCTGATGGATGCGGTTTTCCGGGAAGCGACGGCTGTGGATGGCCTCACTGGCGAGAAGGGAATTCCCGGATATGCCTGCTTTGGGCCCAGGTCGATAGCATTCTTGTTGTCACGCGTGATGCTGATGGATGGCGGTCTGGTCCGGCAACTTCTGCGGAACTTTCCGCGTTTACACAAGCTTTACCGTTTTCACATGGACACCTGGTGTTTGCGGCAATACTACCCCATGATCGGAGATTACGGCTGGTTCGGTGAACGGATCACACAATATCCCGCCGTGCCGTGGGGGCGGATTCAAGGGAGCGGTCAACAGCCATTGCCTGCCGGACTGATGCCCTCCCTGTATTCTTTATTCTGGCAACTCTACGAGCGGACAGGGGATCCCGCCTTCGTGCAGGTGTTGTACCGAGCGAATGGTGATTCCGTGGCTGGCTTACCGCATGACCTTTACGCCGAGGATCAGCAGTCCTTCCAGCAATCGGTCCAGGCGGTCATCGATCGTGAGGGTGCGGACGTGAAAGTGGACAGTGTCAATCTGGAAGAGTGGCACCTGGCGATTCTTCGTGCGGGACGGGGAGCAGATGCCCGTGCGGCATGGGTCAGTTATGATTCGTGGGGACGACATGGCCATGCCAACGCAATGAACCTGGGGCTTTATGCCAAAGGGTTGGATCTTCTACCCGACAACGGTTATCCCCCGCTGAAATTTGGACATAGCAGTCGCTTTTTCAATTGGTACTGGAGCACGGCGGCGCATAACACCGTAGTGGTGGATGGCCGAAACCAGGCTCGTTTTGATGGCAAAACAACGCTGTGGGAAAAAGGGGATGGGTTTCAAGTCATGCGCTTCGAGCCGGACATGATCCCTTGTTCTCTCATCGGCCCGAATCACGAGCAGATTGGATTCTTCTTCACGACCCCCGGGCGTATTAGCCGGGTGCGTGTTCTGACTCGCCTTGATCCCGATGGCGAATGGACCTTGCAGTTTGAGGACTCTTTTGATCGGGTTGATCTGGGAACCAATTGGACGATTCTCCACGGGGAATGGCGGATCGAAACGGGACACTTAGTCGGTTATGGCACAGTCCTGTGTGCCCGAAAGTTTCCGGGGGTGCAACGTGTTGAATTCGAGGCGGTAACCGATAGTCCCAACCCCTGTGATCTTAGTGCTTTATTGGCGACGGATGAGCGGGGTGGGGATCATGGTATTTTCTTTGGATTGGGTGCGGATTATAATCAACGAAGCCTGATCATGTATGACCGCCGTCCCGCACGGGATCGAGCTGCAGTGGAAACAAAAAAGGTTTTGATTATTCCGGGACATTCTCACCGAGTTGTTTGCGAGCATGATGGAACCTGGTTGAGGCACTGGGTGGATGATGTTTTGATCCAGAGTTGCGTAAATGACGGGATGCCTCATTTGGCGATTGCGCCGAATGAAACCAGCGATCGGAAACGCTATGCCCGGACGGTAATGTTGGTTGATATTTCAGATGATGATTGTTATCTGGTGGACCTGTTCGACGTCACCGGCGGGCACGACCACGCAAAATTCATCCAGAGTAATTATAGCACCCTGACAACGCAGGGATTAGAGTTGCTGCCGGCGGAGGAGTATGGGTACGGGACGCTGATGCGTAATTTCCAAGGCGATGCCAAGGCTGTGCCAGGGTGGACAGCCGATTGGAAAATTGACGGGGTTCAAGCAGGCGACGCTTGCGATCGAGATGTTCACCTGCGGTACACGGACTTGACGGAAGGGGTTGCGGCGTATACGTGTGAAGGGTGGATCGCCAAACAAGGGGTGGAGGAAACATGGATTCCGCGCCTGATGGTTCGACGCCAATCAAAAGGTGAAACCTTATCCTCCCGGTTCATTGCGGTATTAGAGCCCTATGTAGGTACATCTCGCATTTCCCACATTCGTCGCACGGGACTATCCTCCTTGGAGATTGACTTGCAGAATGGACGTCGAGATTATATTGAATGGACCCCCGAAGGACGGATCAGCCTAGCCTCGCAGAAGCCAAAATAACGTCCTGATTGTGAAACGAAGGAGACCATGGCCTCTTTGCCGCCCACTACTTTTGAAAACACGTCTGATTGTTATGGCTTAATTCCATCGGAATTTCCGCCGCATCCCCGTGTGTTTATAACCCCATCCCACATTGAATTTACACTCAGCCACCTGTTCACTTGCCCCTGGCGCCGTTCCGCGTTGTCGATGTTATTGGAACGATGCCGGCAGATCCCGGACTTCAGCGATGATCCCCAGTCGCCTCTAACGCCGGCCATACAACAGGGTTTTAAGATCGCAGGTTTTTATGTCATGCGCAATGCCCTGGCCTTCCATCTCACCCGGAAATCACATTATTACCACGAGGCGTTACGGGGCTTGATTGAGCTGGCCGGGGCTTATGCCCGGCGTCCTCTGACAGGGCACGATTGCCGGGCGGTCGGTGGGGGTATGTATGAGCAGGAGTTTGTCTCCTGGCTGGCTTGCGCGTATGATCTTCTGGCCGCCGAAGGCTTCGGCGATGCTGCTCTACGGGTTCTTAACGCGGGGTTGCAGGCCGGCATTGAAGTTGTTGAAGCCAATCGACATTGTTCATGTTCCAATCATAACTCATGGGGTTTTCGTGCGAATCTCTCGATCGCTGGCGCTTTGGGTGATCGCCAACGATTGTTTGCCACCCTCTATGGCGGGCAAGAGAAGGACCACCGTTGGCGTTACGGATTCATCCATCAACTGAGACACGATCTGCTCGCCGACGGCATTGAATGGGAACACAATCTACGACATCATTTCTTAACGATGGCCACTTATGCCGATCTTGCGGATCGCGGGCGGAATCTTGGAATTGATCTTTGGAACCGGACATTTCCCGCAAGCCTGAAGAATGAGGGGTCTGATTTGCATCGGGATTATGGCCCCCCGGGAGATAAAGCGTTATGGACGGCGTTTGTGTCGCCGCTCTACCAGATTTTTCCAAATGGTGAATTTCCTCTTTTGGGCGATTCCCGATTGAGTCGGATTCAGGGATTGAGATATTGGGGCATTTTTTATCATTTGGCCTATGAAGCCCATCCAGATCCCCGGCTGGCCTGGGCAATTCATCAAATTGAACTCCGGAGTCACGCCCGCTCGTATCCCGATTTGCCGGCGGGACTACAAACAGAAACAGCCGATTTGGATTTTGTCCGACTACTTCTGGATGAATGGCCTGCCGGCCGATTTGATCTGAAAGAAGATTCATCCTTTGGTTTAACCGGATTGAACCGGAAAGGGTGTTCCCTGTTTCCGGCCCATGGGTCGGCTTTACTTCGTGCTGATCCAGACCAATTCGAAATGCCCTGCGCTTTTCTATTCTGGGGTCCGCATAGCGGCGGCCATCAGGGGCCCGGGGCCTTGAATTTGGAACTGTATGCGGGCCATCGGATCACGGATGCACCCTGGTCCCGTTCGTTTGAGGATCCCCTGCACTTGGCCTGGTGCCGCACGACTCTGGCACATAATACCGTGACTGTGGACGAAACCCCGATGCATCCGTATGATCAACCGACGGAATCGGTTTGGGAAAGTGATTACTGGCACCATACCGTCACCGATGGTGAATTATTGGGATTTTATCCGGATGGCGACTTTAAAATCGTACGGGCGTGCAATGGCAGGGTTTATCCCGGAGTTCGGTTGGATCGAACCGTGGTTGTAGGACGGGATTATGTGCTGGATCTTTACCGATGTCTTTCTCCAGACGACCATCGCTATGATTGGGGATTCCAATGTCCGGCTGAAATTCACCCTCCTCATGGGATTCCCCACAAAGGAGTGGATCCGTTTACAGGGGATGGACGGGGGTATTCACAACTCAGGAATTTGCAGGGGTATGATCTGCCGACTTCGAACGGCATAGAACTGAAATGGACCGATGCGTCCAGCGAGTTTTGGACGCACTCGACGGCGACGGCAGAAGGTGATGTCGTGACGGCCCTGACACCCGAGCCGGACAGCGAAAACGGATTCCCAGGCTCGGATCATCAACCTTCGCAAGCTTGTTCGATTCTGCTGATCCGGTGTCGCGGTCGATCGGTTGCGTTTGCCACGTTGTTTACTTTTGGACCTCGGAATTATTTTCAACTCGGCTCTCTGGTGGGAGACGCAGATGGCGATTTAACCCTCACGCTTAAGAGCTGTAACGGAGAGGGACAGAATTGGTTGTTTCCGATCAAGCCGCTCAAACCACACTGGAAAGCCTGAAATGAAATCTCGAAAATTGCGAATTGGTTTGGCCGCCCTCAGAAATGCCGAAACCATCGATGAAAGAATGGGAAAAATCGAATGGTCCTTGAAGCAGAGTTCGGCGAAAAACGTCGAAATCCTGTGTTTCCCGGAGGCCTATCTTCCAGGACTTCGTGAGCCGGGAGTTTCCTTGCCGCCGCCCGATCAAAAAAAACAGGAGCGAGAGCTTGAAACCATCCGGCAGTGGGCGAAACAATATTCCTGTGCGGTTATCATCGGAATGGAGTGGGTTACCCGGAAAGGTTTGTTAAATCTGGTCTTTGTGATAACTGCCCAGGGACGGATTTTAGGCTATCAAACGAAAAATCAGATCACCCCTAAAACCGAAGCCTTGTATTATGTGCCAGATTATCAGCGCCGTCTCTTTACGATCCAGGGAATTAAAATCGGCGTGGTGATTTGCCATGAGGGGTGGCGATATCCTGAAACCGTACGTTGGGCAGCGGTTCGAGGCGCCCGGATTGTTTTCCAGCCGCAATCCACAGGAGCCGACAATGAGGGGATCCGGCTTAAAAAATGGGGCGAATCATTCTACGAGAAAGCCATGGAGTGCCGGTCCCAGGAAAACACGATCTACTTTGCGAGTGTGAACAACGCCATGCGATTCCAAAACTCTGCCACCAGTTTGATCGCGCCGAACGGGGCTTGCCAGGCCTATATCCCGTATGGCAAGGAAGATGTAATGATTCAGGATGTGGATCTCAGTCTGGCCACGAGGTATTATGCCAAGCGGTATGATCCCCGGTTCTATCCAGCCTGAGGGCGGTCCGTTTAAAATATGGGCGCCGCCCGTTATTCTCAAGGCGGCCTTTTACATCATGTTGATGACGGCCTTGACCACGCCATCTCGATAATGCTCGACGAGATCAAAAGCTTCGGGGGTTCGGTTGAAGGGGAAGTGATGGGTGATCATGAAGTCGGCATTAATCTTGCCGGAGGTCAGAAGATCAAGCGCCGGTTGAACGCAATGATTTTGACGGCGCACATTCTGGATGCAGAGTTCCTTGCGGCGAGCCTTATCAATAGTGAACGCGATCCGGTCGACAGTGGGGATGCCGATCATGAGCAATTTGCCGCCCGGCTTGAGCAGATCAACGGCCTGATCGATGGCAGATTGTTCGCCACAGCATTCAAAGACCACATCCAACAACAGGGGTTCGGCCTGGGTGATTTCGGCGACGATGTCCTGACGATCGACATTTCCGGTCCAGTCGGCACCGGCTTTTTTCGCGGACGCGAGTCGGGAATCGATCTTATCGGTAACATAGATTTTACGGGCGCCCTGGGCGCGCGCGGGCAGGAGGACGCTCAGGCCGATGGGGCCGGCGCCGAGGATGCCGATTGCGGCACCGGGCATGGGCAGGGATTGCTTGACCCCGTAGTAACCGATGGAGAGAGGCTCGACCAACGCGGCGCGATCAAAGGACATGGATGCCGGGACAGGAAAGCAACATTCCTCGGGCATGACGATGAACTCCGAAAGGCACCCCTCGGCTTGCCCGGGACAGCCAAGAAAACGCAATTTTCGGCAGGTATGCGGTCGGCCGACTTTGCATTGGTCGCATTCCCAGCAGGGCATTGCGGGCTCGACAGCGACCCGGTCCCCAATCTTAATGTTTTTGACGGCGGGACCGGTTTTAACGACCACGGCAGAGCATTCATGCCCGACCGTGAACGGATATTTGACGACCTGGATGCCGATGCGGCCAGTGGCGTAATAATGGACATCGGAGCCGCAGACGCCCACGGTGGCAAGTTTGAGCAGCACATCGTTGGGTTTTTGAATGACGGGGTCGGGTACTTCACGGAGTTCCATCTGTCGGATACCGGTTAAAACCATTGCTTTCATTTTATCTTCCTATGGGTTTCTGGTCTTGATTTGCGAAAATATCTAGCGGCTCACCACTTTTCGTCCGCCTGGGGGCCTGCCGGAGTTGCGATGGCGGGCGGGAGTTCCTCGACGTTGTCGAGGGATTTCGGAGCGGCGGGAGTGGGTGTCGCCGGTGCGGTGCCCTCGGGAGTCGCGGCGGCTGGCTGGGTTACCTCATTGGTACCCGTGGCCGAAGGGGTAGGGCGGACGAAGGCGTTTTTACTCTTATCGAAGGAGCGGGCATTCATGCGGTCAAGTGCCTCAATTCGAGTAACGAAAGGATCCTGCCGGGAAGAGAGGAGGTGGTTGGCGAGGTTATCCCTGCGCATTTCGCTGGTGGTATATTCCTTCGTTGCCATTGCTATGACGTTAGCGGCTTGAGCGGGTGATACCTCATTCGTGGCCAGTTCCGCGCCGGTTCCAATTTTAAGGATAACTCCGGTGAGGAGGCCTTGTTCTCCATAGAGTCCGGTGACTTTTTCGGGCGTAATGGTTTTGAAATCCTTAATCAACGGGTGGGAATGGGGAATACGGTTGACTTCGCCACCCGGGAGAATCTTGGGCCAACTACTGGCGAAATTATTGGTAATGCCGGGACGCAGACCGACGACGATGAATCCGGCACCCGAGACATAGCGCTTGATGACTTGTTGGGCAATGGCATCGAAGCCATTGTTGTCGGGTTCCACATATAGCACGGGGATCCGGTTGATAAAGGCGGACGGGGTTTGAAGGCTGACCTTGATCAGCGTGGCGGGGTTTTCAATTCGAAGGGCTCGGTTGAAAAGCAGGAGCGCCTGGGAGGTCAGATTGGCGCCCAACGCATTGGTGGAGTCCGACGCATCGTTGAGTGAAAGATATCCGACGACGGGTTCGCGGAGCCCGCCGAAGAGAAAGATCATGGAATAGGCGGTACTCAGAGCGCGGCCTTCGAGTTGAGTCGGCCGGGTACTGAATTGGGCGAGCAGTTGAGAGCGGTAAGCTGGCAGGTTGAAGGCCGTACGTTGTTCCTCGGGTAATTTACTCATCTGAACTTCGTGCGCCTTCCGCGCCGCTTGGGCCAGGTATTCGAGATAAGAGGAGGAATAGGCGACCGGATCTGGGGTATTCCATCCGCCATCGTCCCGCTGCATAAAAACGATCCGATGCGCCAATTGAGCCCAGAGTTCCCGACGCTCTTCTTCGAGAGTTCCGGGCAGCCGGTGGATGAAGGCCATCTGCATGTAGAAGTCGAAAGGATCGCCCTGTCGGCCGGCGACCGGTGCGGTATTGGAAGCGGAGACATAGTTCTCTGCAATTTTGAGTTCGGCTTCACGACCTTTCTTGACCTTGGGACCAAACTTGTTCATCAGGGTATTCATGCCGACGATCTGGCCCGCGCAGAGGAGGGCATTGATGCCCTGAAGGGTATAGACAGGGCGAGATTCCGATTCAAGTTTAAGGGTTTGTTCGGCGGTAATCGGGGTGAACCCGAAAGGCTGGAAGGAATTGATGGGTTGATGGACATTACAGGCATCCCACGTGCCGTCGGCCTGCTGGCGGGAGGCAATGGCATTTGCCGCGCGGGCGAGGATGGCACTGGGAGTTTCCGCCGGCAGGACCGGGGATTTGGTGGCACCCAGAGGACGACGGGTGAAACTCGGGAGACAATTATTAAGGGCGGCTTCGCGCAGGGCGAACAGGACTAACGACGTGTTTTCAAGATCGCCCATGTTTTGGGTGTAAAAATAAAAGGGCAGGCCGGGAATGGTAACGGTGTCTTCAGAAGACAAGCCGACGACCAGCGGAGCGGTAACCGATTCAAAACGGGTGCCCTGCATCGTGACGGTCTTATATTGTTCGATGAAAGATTTGAAGGCGGCTTCGGCATCTGCTGCGGCCGTGACCCGGGTTTTTTGGGAGGGCGCTTCCTTGAGTTTGGCCTTGGCCTTATCCCAGCGATCCGCGAGATTGCGTTCATGGGCGATCATGGCGGCGAACAGATCGGTGCGGACACAGATGGGCCCCCACAATCCGCGGCCGGGTCCTTCGACGATCTGGCCGTCAACCAGTTTGCTGATCATGCTGTCACGAAGAGGGAAAAATTGGGGATCCGTGACATTGGCAAAAGCCGCGACGAGCCAGGCGAGATCGAAGGTGGTGTCGGGGATGCCGCGGAGGTTGAGATCGCTGGCGAGGGTCCGGATGGCGGTCGTGACCAGGCCGGTTTGCCCCACGGCATCGCATTTCACGATGGCATAGAGGGCCAGGCCGTTCATGCCCAGAAAGCCGGTGGGCCAGGTAATCTTGGTGTCGTAGACGGCATTGCTCTGGCCGACGACGAGGGATTCCATATGGACGATGGGGCCATTGGTGTCACGGACTTCGCCTTCGTCTTTGATAATGGTTCCGGTCGGGTCGCGGACTTCGCGTTCGACCTGATTGGAACCGGTGGTTTTGTAACCGATCAGGCGTTGTTTGGTGACTTTTTGGATTTTTCGGGTGGCATCAACGGAGGCGCCTTCGCCGACGGCGGCCATGGTTTCATAAGATTCATAGATCGGCTCCTGAACGGGAATCCAAACCATGACTTTCTTATAATGCACCATGTTTTTTCGATAACGGACTTCCACCTGTTTTGTCGCGATATCCTTATATCCGGTCACGAAACGATAGATGATCGGCTCGACCAGGTATCCGGTTTCATTGGTTTCGATATCGGACAAAAGATAATGAGTACCACACGCAATTGCGGCGCGGGTGGCCAGGTTCAGGGTATCGGCATCGAGTTGGGTCGTCGGAGGAATGGCAGGGAGTGAGGCGGCCGAAATGAGACGGGTAAACAAGAGGAATCCAACGAAGGTCAAAGTCCAATCCAGTCTGACTCGGGATAGGGTCATAAAAGTTCCTTTCAGTTTGCTGAAGTGTCGAGCCGTTTTGGAGGGAAATTTCCCTTCAATCCGATAGTGTGTTGGGCGGGGTATAAAGCGTCAAGGATAAAGTGGTGATCACCATTTCTCATCGGACTCGGTGCCGACGGCTGGCACCAGTGCGGGAGGGGTGTCGGAGGGGATATTCACGGGCGTGGCTGAGGATGGTGGCTCGAGGGTATTGACCGGCAAGTTCGTTTCGGCGGCAGAGGGAGTGTCCGGTTCGGCGACGGGTGTGGGCGGTGCCTTCGTAAGCTTACTGCGGTCGAATTGACGCGCATTCAGGAGGTCGATGGCCCCGACCCGGACGACGAAGGGATCATCCCCGGTCGGGAGTAATTTATCCGAGATGGCCTCGGCTTCCGCCCCATATTCACGGATCGCCAGAGCCAGGAGGAGTGCGGTCTGTTGGGGTGAGATTGCTCCACCGGTGGGCTGGGCGGTGGATGCATATTCAAGAAGTATTCCCGTAAGTTGTCCTCCCGTGCCATAGAGACCGGTGATCTTGTCAGAACTGATGGATTGTTGATTTTTGGTGAAGGGGTTGGTGGCGGGAAGCTTGCCGACTTTGGCGCCGGGCATCAAAGCAGTCCATTGGGCTGCAAAGTTGGCGGGGTTCCCCGCTGATTGACCGAGGACGAGGAATCCGGCTCCAGAAACATAGCGTTTGATGATTTCGAGGGCGACTGGGTCGAGCGGATCAGCCCCCGATTGGACATAGAGGATGGGGACCCGGTTAATAAAAGACGCGGGGGTTTGGAGTGAAATCCTGATCAGCGATGCTGGACTATCGGGGTGATTGCGATTAACCACCTGTAGCGCTTGCTCGGGAATGGTGCCGGAGGCATTGGTGGAGCCCAGGGTCAACGAGCCAAGAATGGGATCGCGGAGTCCCCCGAGTAAAAATATCATAGCAGAGGCGGTACTGTAGGCGCGGCCGTCCATCTGATTGAGCCGTTGGTTTAGAAAATTTCGGCGAAATGTGGCGAGATCGCGAATCTTTTCTTTCTTGCGGATGCTACGTTCGTTGTGAATGGACCGGTTATCCTCGGCGCAACAAACCCGAAATTCAAGGAGCGATGAGGAGGGAGTGGACACATCCGCAGTATTCCACCCGCCATCGTCCTTCTGGAGATTCAAAACCTGGACTGCAATTTGAGCCCAAAGATCACGTCGTTCTTCTTCGAGACTTCCAGGTAGCCGGTGAATGGTGGTTAATTGTTGGAACAGATCAAAGGGATGCCCCAACCCGGTGGGGCCGAAAGTCGCGGGATTAGCTGCGACATAGGATTCGGCAATCTTTTGCCGGTTTTCACTGGCGCGATCGATATTGTTTTTGAACTTGTCGGCAAATTTCTTCATGCCGACGATCTGTCCAACGCAGGCGAGGGCATTGAAGCCTTGGAGGGATGAAAGCGAGGTGACCGAGGATGGCAAATTGAAAACTTCACTAGCAGCCAGCGGCGGGAAACCCAGCGGGGCGAAGGCGGTAATCGTTTGGTGGACATTGCACTGGTCCCAGGATCCATCGGGTTTTTCGCGGGTGGCGATGGCATTTGCCGCGCGAGCCAGAATGATGTCCGGGGTTTCCGGTTGGAGGACGGGCGATTGGGTGGCACCGAGTGGCCGCCAGACGGCCTTCGGTAGACAGTTATTCGCGGCGGCTTCCCGAAGTGCAAAAAGGGCAAGGGCAGTATTCTCCATGTCGCCCAGATTCTGAGTGTAGAAATAAAACGGAAGGCCGGGCAAAATGACGGTATCTTCGGTGGACAGGCCGATGACGAGGGGTTCGGTGCAGGCTTCAAAACGCAGACCGTGTTGCGTGATGGACTTATACTGGGTTTGGAAACCTTTAAACGCGGCCTCGGCATCTTGTACGCTTTTGATCCGGGATTTATTATCGGGTAACTCTTTAAGTTTGACCTTGGCCTTGTCCCAGCGGTCGGCCAGATTTCGTTCCTGGGCGATCATGGCTGCCAGAAGGTCCGTGCGGATTGAAACCGGTCCCCAGAGCCCTCGGCCGGGCGCTTCAACAATCTGACCATCCAATAATTTACTGATCATCCGGTCCCGATTGGCATAAAACTCCTTGTCTTTGACCAGACTGAAGGCTGCGACGAGCCAGGCGAGGTCGAAGGTGGTATCGGGTATCCCGCGGAGGGACAGGTCGCTGTCCAGCGTTCGGATGGCGGTTTTTACCGGCCCGTTCTGATCAGCGGCTCCTCCTTTGAGAATGGCATAGAGCGCCATGGCGTTAAGTCCAAGAAAATTATGGGGCCAGGTGATCTTATTTTCGTAAACGGGATTTTTATACTGGAACCGTTGTTGGACGATGGGCCCATTGGGGTCAAGCACGAGGCGTTCCTCGGTTTTGCCGGTATCCTCCCACCCGATGATGCGTTGTTTGGTGAGTTTTTGGATTTTACGGGTCGCGTCGACTGACTGCCCCTCCTTGAAAGTTCCCATGGTTTCATATTTTTCATAAACCGGTTTTTTAATGGGGACGGTGACCTTTTTGTAATGCAATTCGATGGGAATCTTTTCCTGGTATTCCTTGATCTTTTTGAGGATCAGGGGTGGTACCAGGTACCCGGTTTCATTGGTTTCGATATCGGAGAGCAGGTACCGGGTGCCGCAGACGATGGCGGCGCGGGTGGCTAGATTGAGGTTGTCGGCGTCGATTTGGGTGGACGGCGGGATAGGGGGCAGCGGGGTAACAGGCGCGGCGCACAGGACGGTGGCAAGACCACCGATCAATAACATGAGCAGGCGAGGAGTGCTGGAATGGGGGTACACGCTAGTGCCTCCGGAAAATGGGTTTATTTTGGATCGAGAAACCCTTACATCCCGTAAGCTTTCGAGAGAGCATCCGCGGTTGGAAGGGAGGCATATTCCTCGCCTTGGGGGCCGACGAATTTGTCTTTGATTCTTAGAATCGGGACTTCCGTACGGATTCCATTGGAATTCTGGATGGAAACTTTAATCAAATCGACGCCGGGCTGAAGATCAACAACGGGCATCGTCCGATCCGTTTTTGCCGGTTTTGGACGGCGGAAGGATGCGGATGAGTATGAGGGGGTAGGAAACGGGGCAGCGTAATATCCGGCGGAGTAACCAAAGCCATCGTCATAGTTGTGAGACGAGTAGTGAGAAGAGTTACAGGCGTAGGATCGATGGTCGTCATGGTTGTATCGCGAGGCGATGTAATTGCCGGCCAATGCTCCTACCGGAACCGCAACCCAAGGCGAGACCCCGTGGACATTATTGGCGACAACGAATCCTGCGCCGGCGCCCGCGAGAGTTCCAAACGTCCGGCTATCCGCTTGGGCGGGGCGAATTAGGCTGACTAGCATCAACGCAAAAAAAACGATAGTTAAAAGGTATGTTTTCATTTGCCGAAATCCTAGCACGAAATTCAATGAAAGCCAATACCGATGATTCGGAGCAGGTCGCGGGCGGCGGCGGCAGGATCGGGGGCCGCAGTGACAGCGGACACGAGTGCGATGACCCGGACGCCCCGCTGGACCAGGCCGGGGATCTGGGCGGGTTTGATGCCGCCCATGACCGAGAAGGGAATCCGGAGGTGCGGAATAATCGATTCCAAACCCTCCCAGCCGAGGAATTCTCCGGCCCAAGCCTTGGTTTGAGTGGGGAACAAAGGCCCGACATTGACATAGGAAGCGCCATCTCCCTGGGCTTGAATCGCTTCCGAGATAGAATGGATGGATGCGCCGATGAGAAGGTTGGGGGCGATCTTACGTGCGGCTTGTACAGGAAAATCGTCCTGGCCAAGATGGACTCCGTCGGCATCGACGGCAAGGGCGGCATCCAGGTGGTCATTGAGGAGGAGAAGGGCGCCGTAGCGGAGGGTCAGGAGCCGGGCTTTTTCGGCCAGCACGAAATATTCCTGAGGGGCGAGTTCTTTTTCGCGGAGTTGAATGAGTGAGACCCCCGCGTCGAGGGCGGCATGAAGGATGTCAAGAGTGGGCCGGCCGGCAGAAACCGAAGCGGATGAAACCAGATAAAGACCGGCTGAATTGAATTGGGCGAGGCGTTCATCATGCGTTTTGGTCATGCGGACACCGTGCGATAGAGGGATTCCCAATTTTTGAAGATGGGCTCCAACCCCTTGTTTTTTAACGCTCGGCAAAAAGTGGGGAGATCGCGGTCGTCGTGGATGATGAACTGGCCTTCATTGGCGGGGTGTGGCGTCTGGTAGCCGCCGACCGTGGTTCGGCTGGCGATGCTCATTTTATTAATGCCGACTCCCGCCATGCCGTCGCGGAAGACGGGGCTTTCGCGGGTCGAGAGGGACATGCTGACGGTGGGCAGGCAGATGCGGAATGCCCAGATTATTTGCGCAAGGAACCGTTCGTCGATCGGGAACGGAGGCTGGAAGTCGCCTGCCTGCGGGCGAATCCGCGGAAAGGCGAGGGTGATTTCTGATTGCCAGAACCGGCGTTGCAGACGACGGACATGACGGTAGAGAGCCAGGGCATCGGTGAGAGGGTCCGCGAGACCCCATAACACCCCGAGGCCGACGGAGCGGATACCGGCGTCAAGGGCGCGTGAGGGAGCATCCAAGCGAGCCTCATAATCGCGCTTGGGACCCCAGCGATGGAGGACCGCATAATCCGACCGCTGGTAGGTTTCCTGATATAACGAGACGCCGGTGCAACCGGCGTTTGCCAGCCGGTGGTATTCAAGCGTATCCATCGGGAAGACTTCGAGCGTCACCCGATGAAAATGAAGGGATGCTTTCTGAATGGCGGCATCCAGGTAATCGACATTGGCTTGGGGGGCGCGTTCTCCGGTTAAGAGGAGAATTTCTTCAAAGCCGAGAGTCTTGATGGCGAGGAGTTCGCTTTCGACTTCGTCCAGCGATAACGCGTGACGAGGTCGGGGCCGGTCGGCCGCAAAACCGCAATAAACGCAGCCCCCCGAGCAAATATCGGAGAGATAGAGGGGAACATACAGGGCGATCGTACGGCCAAAATGACGGAGAGTCAGGCGTTGAGCGAGATGGGCGATGGTTTCAAGAAAGGGTTGGGCCGCAGGCGACAGGAGTGCGGCCAGATGGGTTTCGTCGGGAGTTTCTGCTGCCAGGGCTTCCTGGACATTCCGGGCGGAAAGGTGGGGGATGCGAGAACGCAAGGGAAACGGGTTGAGATCGTCGGGCCATAAATCGGACTCAGGCGACGGAGTTGGGGTGGAATGCGTCATCGGGAAGATCCGGAGGATGAGTCGAGGAAGGTGGTGAGGGGGCTCGTGGCGGAGGCAAAGGCGGACCGTTCCATCAGACCGGCACGAAAAGCGCGGCGGCCGGCACCGACGGCTTCGGCAAAGGCAATGGCCATTTCGATCGGATCACTCGCGGCCGCAATGGCGCTATTGACCAAAACGGCGCTGCATCCCAATTCCATAGCCAGGGCGGCATCGGAGGGGGCGCGCAATCCGGCATCGACGATGACGGGAATGGAACTATCGGCGAGGATGAGACGGATCATATCGAGGGTGGCCAATCCGCGGCCGGTTCCGATGGGCGCCCCGAGAGGCATGACAGCGGCGCAGCCGAGATCCTCTAGTCGTTTGGAGAGGACGGGGTCAGCGGGAATATAGGGTAGCACTTGGAATCCGAGGGGAACCAGGCGCCGCGCAGCTTCATAGGTTTCGATGGGATCGGGGAGGAGGTGATGGGGATTGGGGTGGATTTCGAGTTTAACGAAGGGAGAATCGGTCAATTCACGGCCCAGGAGAGCGGCCTGAACGGCCTCTTCGGCATTACGGGCGCCGGAGGTGTTGGGAACCAGGCATAGTCCGGGGATCTTCAACAAAGGGACACAAAGATCATCGGCGGGATTGTCGCGATTAAAGCGGCGGAGAGCCACGGTGACCAGTTGGGCACCGGAACCCGCGAGAGCACGGGCCATAATGCCGGAATCGGCGAATTTACCGGTTCCGAGGAAAAGACGGGAGGAAAAGGAACGTCCGCCCAATTTAAATAGGTCGTTATTCATATGATTCCCTACGCCGGAATAACCCGGATCAGGTTCGACGGGTATAATCTCAGCCCACTAGGGCACCCCGATCTAAATAGGATAGGATTTGCGGGAGGGGGTGTCAAAAAATATTTTCGAAATTATAGCGCAGGCGGAACAGTGAAGAAGGAACTATAACGCAGTCGAGGACCCGAGTTCCCGGTGGATAGCCTGGATTAGCACCTGGGGATTGATCGGCTTGATCAGGCATTGACGGGCATTAAGTTGATAGGCCATACCAATGAGTACGGGATGAGGGCACCCGGTGATGATGATAACCTTGAGATCGGGGTGATCGCGTCGCAAGTTTTTAAGGGTGTCAATCCCGTGCATTGCGGGCGAAAGAGCAAAATCGAGAAGGGTGAGATCGATGGATTGGGTGGCGCAGGCATGGAGCGCGGCCGGTCCATTTGAAACGCCGAATGATGAAAAACCCTGATCCTCCAGGAGGTCGCGAAGCGTTTGTCGAACCAAAGGATCGTCATCGACAATCAAGATTCGAGGAGAAAAGTTAACAGGCATATTCATGTTGCCCCTGGCATGTTACCCTTTCAGCCCTCACTGGAACAGCTCGAACCGCCCACCTTTAATGGCAGAATCGCGAGAAGACAATACACATAATCGCAATGCCGACCAGAAAGATTGAAGCAAACGCCCAGAAGATAGCGCCAGCGCCTTCCTGTTTTTCTTCTATTAAGCACGCAGTGACAGCGGCGTTTTGATATTGGGATAAAAACGCCGATCAGAAAGTGGATGTTCTTCTTTTGGGTATTCTTTAGAATTGGTCGACAGACCCTCTTCTTATTTTCTTCCGTTGGTATTTT
>Ga0073936_10004290_pt1 | contig 19874 bp, 9 predicted proteins | sample AliMusrvi5mmetaG_FD_87041 | JGI IMG/M metagenome (GOLD analysis project Ga0073936, IMG submission 87041) | Freshwater lake bacterial and archeal communities from Alinen Mustajarvi, Finland, to study Microbial Dark Matter (Phase II) - Alinen... | ecosystem: Environmental > Aquatic > Freshwater >... | reverse complement strand
GCTGAACGGCAAGGATCTTGGAGTGGTGTGGTGCGCGCCGTGGCGGATGGAAGTCACAGGAGCCATCAAGGCTGGCGACAACCCACTGGAAATCGAAGTGGTCAACCGCTGGGCGAACCGGCTCATCGGCGACAAGCAGGCTGCCGATGCCAACGTGCGCACGGTGGAATGTCCGCCCGGCTTCTTTGGCGGGCAACCGTTCAAGACGGGCCGCTACACCTACTGCCTGCATGATCCGTACAACGCGCAGTCGCCGTTGGATCCGTCCGGCTTGCTCGGGCCGGTGACGTTGCGTACAGTGTTTGATTTCAAACAACCCGTGTCCCATTAGTGATGGCATAATGAGAATCGGGGTGAGGAAAAATATAACATGCAGGAACTTCGGTCAACGGTAACAACAATGTGGCTTTTGTGGAAAGCTTGGTGTGGGTCAACAACGAGTGGCGTTTCTACTGCGGCTGCGCGGATTCGCGTGTGGCCACCTCATTTTGCGGCAGAAAACTGAAATGATGGCCTGCTACTGTGGCGTTCCGGCAGGTGGGACAAAACCAGGAACACCGCAAACGGTTGCAACAAATCAAAATTTCTCATCACTCTATCACTCAAAGGAACGCCAACATGAACCAACACAAATCCATCACTCTCGCCGTGTTGCTGCTGGCGCCGCTGGCCACGCTCCGCGCCGCTGACGTGGCAAATCTCCGCTGTGAATACCTTGAGAATCCGCTTGGTATAGATACGTACAGGCCTCGCCTGAGCTGGAAACCTGAAGCTGGAAACCTGAAACCTGAAAAGGGAGTCAATCAGGCTTCCTATCAGGTGCTGGTGGCCAGCGTGGAAGAACTGTTGAAGAAGGACGAGGGTGATTTGTGGGACAGCGGGAAGGTGGCGTCGGACCAGAGCGATCAGGTGGAGTATGCGGGCAAGCCGTTGGAATCCCGGATGCGGTGTTATTGGAAAGCGCGCATCTGGGACCAGACAGACAAGGCATCGGAGTGGAGCAAACCGGCGTTTTGGACGATGGGGCTGTTGAAGCCCGATGATTTCACGGCGCAATGGATCACGGCTTCAAAGTGGTTCATGCCGCCGGACGTTCGTCCCTGGGGATTGATTGTCAGTGCCGGCGGCTGGGCCGATGTCGATTTGGGTGAACCGTACCCGATTGATTCGATCAAACTGTATTTTGCAAATCCCAATACCGCGCCCTTGCTGCGAAAAACATTTTCACTGCAGAAGCCGGTCAAGCGGGCGACGATGTATGTCGCCGCGCTCGGCATGGCCGATGTCTCCATCAATGGCCGGCCAGTGACAGACACCGTGTTGGAACCCCGTTTCATGTACCTCTCAGGTCCGCTGGAGTTGGAAGTCAAAGGATTGACCGGTCCGCTCGCGCCTGACGCGGTGACGATTCGGAATGTCCAGGCCGATTTGAAGATGACCGGCACCTTTGCCTGCTCGAATCCATTTCTGAATCAAGTCTATGATGCCCTGCTGCGAACCCACCTGAATTACAACGGCGATCAGCCGATGGATCCGATGCGCGAAAAACAGGGCTGGACGCAGGATGTGCAGAGCATGTTCGAGACATCTGCGTATTTGACCGATGTGGGGGGACTCTATCGAAAATGGTGGTGGAATTTTGCTGATGGCCAGGACGAATCCGGATATCTCGGCTCGGTGCTGCCACTCGTGGGCAGGCAGGAATACGGCTGGAATTCGCCCTGGTGGAGCGGCGTGGTGGTGTGGCTGCCGTGGCAACATGATCAATACTATGGCGACCGGGGCATGCTTGTCGATGCCTACGACACCATGCGGCGCTATGTGGACTTTCTTGGAAAACTCACGGCCAGCGGTTCGGTGCGGAGCTGGGATGATTATCCGTATTTAAGCGGAGGAAACACGAATTCCCCTGAAGCCAAAGGTGGAATCCTGAGCTGGATGGGCGCGGGTGATTGGCAAAATCCCTATGGAGGCAAGGACGCCGTGCCGGCACCGCTGTTGGACATGCCGGCCTGGTATGATTACGCCACCATCGTCAGCGACACGGCGGCCTTGCTCGGCAAGAAGGATGACGCAGCCAAATATGCCGCCATCGCCGAAGGGGTGAAGAACCGCTTCAACAACAAATACCTTAACCGCGAGACCGGCCTGTATGGCAGCCAGACCGACAACCAGACGGCCCAGGTACTGCCGCTCGCGCTGGGTGTCCTACTCGCCGAGGGCTGGGAAGGCGGCGGCGCGCAGATGCCTTCCTGCGGCGGTGCGATTGGCATGTGGCTTTATCAGTCGGTTCTGGGTATCCGCCCCGATCCCGCCGGACCCGGTTTCAAAAAATTCATTCTCGCGCCGCAACCCGATCCTGCGACGGGACTGACCTCGGCGCACGGCAGTTACGATTCTGTCCACGGTCGCATCGCCACTGATTGGGCGTGTGACAACGGAAAATTTTCCCTTCACACGGTGATGCCGGCCAATATCACGGCGACCATCTTCGTTCCAGCGAAGGATGCCGCCGCAGTGATCGAATCCGGCAAGCCTGCGGATAAGGCTGATGGCGTTAAATTCCTACGCATGGAAAAACGCGCGGCCGTGTATGAAGTAGGCTCGGGAACCTATCACTTCCAAACCACAATGTCAGAAACCGTCAAACAAAACGCAAAAGAATCATCATGATGAGAACAATTCTGGTGAGTATGGTTATGGTGATAGGTGTGAGCGTGGCTGCGAATGCGGATACCCTCTTTCCTTCTATTGCGGCGAAAGCCTCCTCCGAATTCCCGGGTTGGCCGGTCTCCAATGGAATCGACGCCAGCATGAGCACGTGTTGGAGCAGCAGTCTCCACACTTCCGCAAACAATACGGAATGGTGCGATATTGATTTAGGGGGCTTCAAACGAGTCAACCATCTCAAACTGACTCCGCGAATGATCGGCGGATCACCGCGCGCGTTTCCTGCATCCGTTACGGTGTATTGGGGCGATGGAACCCATTGGATTCCCTTTGGGACGATGGCATGGCCAACACCTCAGTCTGCTGATGTCGTCGTCAAATTGCCGAAGACTGTTGTATGTAACGCCATTCGGATTGTGGCAAATACGTTGGGTATGGATGATTGTGGAAACTACGTGTTTCAGATGGCCAATTTCCAGGCGGGATACATCCAACCCAAGATATACGTCGGTGGAGACACTTTCGGCTGGAACGATATGATTACTGGTCCAGAGAAATGGGCCTGGACCCGATCCAATGTTGACGGGTTCTACATCAACAACTTCTGCCTCAATCCCAATCCCAGCGATGAAAATCAGAACTTCAGGCTGCGCCAGTTTGCAGGGTTGTTTGCACACAAGAACGTCTTTTATGAGACGGACGCGGTGCGGTCATCCATAGCCGCGGATAAAGCGAACATTGATATATTGAGACAGTTCTTTCAGGGGCCCACCTACACGGCTCTGAACATCGATAGTACGGCTGCCATGGTTGGAACCTACGCGGAGCATGTCCAAGCGCTGAAATGGCGTGATCCGAATCGGCCCGTCATGTCGATGTGGGGGCCATGGGCTCTCGGCGGAAGCATTGGGGCCGGCACGGAGAATGCAAACAATACCCTAAATCGTATCAATGCATCAGATGGATATGCTACAGACGGGCCAGCGAAACTCTGGGCGGATGATAGCGGTGGCTATAAAGGTGCAGAAGAATCGGCCATAACTTACTGTCACTCGAAAGGAAAGATCGCAAGTATCATGCTTGCGCCGTTTACCTGTGGGGGAAAAGGCGATGTCTGGCTGGCCGCTTGCCAGGCACATGTCCGTTATCTGGAAGCCCATGGCGAGGATCCCGAGGTTTATATGGTATCCTACTATGCGGGGCAGTTTGAGGCGTATCCGGTGCTTCCGGAAGCAAACCCGGATGGATCGCCCGCCGCGACAATCACGGGGGTCGCATACTGGCTCATCCATCACATCCAGGATCCAGTGAAATGGCCATAAGACTACATGACCCGCGATTCAGACCGCGCCAAACCCAATACCTCCGTCATGGTTAGAAAGATACACACATGAACCGCCTCAGATACCTTGCTCTCTCATTTTCTACATCAAATGACTAACAAACTCGTACGAACCATACTCGCGGTCAGCCTGGTGCTCTGCGCATCAACCCTGAAAGGCCTCGCGACCGACAGCCTGGCAAAGGGATTTGCCAGGCCGCCCGACTCCGCTCGGCCCTGGGTTTACTGGTTCGCGCTCAACGGGAACTTGACCAAGGAAGGCATCACTGCCGATCTCGAAGCCATGGCGCGGGTTGGCATCGGCGGCGTCATCTTTTTTGAAGTTGACCAGGGCGCACCGAAAGGGCCTGCGGATTTCGCCAGCCTCCTGTGGCGGGATCTGATCAAGCATGCCTGTAACCGGGAGCGCCCAAAATACAACTTTGATTGCTGTAGTTCGGATGTCGTCATGACCCGCATGTCGGTCAAAAATGGCAGGATTGTTCTGCCTGACGGCATGAGTTATCGCCTTCTCGTTCTCCCGGAAGCTAACACAATGGCACCACAGTTGCTGGCCAAGATCGACGAGCTCGTCGAAGACGGAGCAACGATCGTCGGAAGACCGCCAGTAAAATCCCCTAGCCTTGCCGGCTATCCGAGCTGTGATGAAAACATTGCGGAGACCGTGCAAAAATTGTGGGGCGCCACTGCACCGGCACCGTCTGGCGACCGCGCTGTCGGCAAGGGTCGCGTCATCTGGGGAAGAACCGCGCCTGAGGTGCTGGCCGATGTGGGAGTCAAACCGGACTTCACCGCCAGCCTGCCAATCCGATATATCCATCGCGTGGTGGATGACATGGATATCTATTATGTAGCCAACCCCAATCCTCAGTCTGCCGAAGCGGTGTGCACATTCCGTGTCGCTGGCAAAACTCCTCAAGTGTGGTTCCCGGAAACCGGACGCATTGAATCTGTCTCGGTGTTTGAAGAAATCGATGGATGCACGAGCATTCCCTTGAAATTCGAACCAGCCGGTTCCGTGTTTATCGTGTTCAAGAAGGGTGCGGTGAATCTTTCCGATAACATCGTTTCCGTAAGTCGCAACGAACAGGAACTGATCAAGGCAAGGGCAGCCGGCGCGACAGACGGGAACAACGACACTGTAACGAATACTTTTACCATGGTTGCCTGGGTCAAGCCGAATGCAGAGATTGTGCTGCCCCCGGAAGCCAGTGATGGGATCACGGCCGTCAGTATTGAACGCAATGATGTGGTTTATCCAGCACCGGAACACGATACATGGACAGAAGGTGGGGCCAGCGCTGGATTTGGCGTAGGAAAGAATGGTGTCTGCGTCTATGAACATGGTGCCAATTATTTCCCTGCATTACTGGTACACGCCACACCGATTTCTGACTGGACACATGTCGCCGTGGTCTATCAGGACGGCATCCCCAGCCTTTACCTGAACGGGCAGTTTGTCCGGAAAGGATTAAAGAGCAAGATGACCGTTCGTTCCGGCGTTGGCGTCAACGCCAGCCACGGCATCAAGTTGAAAGCATTTAATGGACAAGTTGCCATGCTTAAGCCGTTCAATACGGCATTGCCGGCAGAAGAAATTGCTAAACTTGCGCAATCCAGACCTGACGGGTCCGGCGTGGTGCAGGGACCGGTCTATGATCCTGTTTCACGGGAGGTTTCGCAGAATGGATCGTACGAGATCAAGACCGCGAACAACGAGATCCGGAAAATCGACGTGACCGATCTTCCGGGGCCGCAGGAAATCAAAGGCCCCTGGGAACTGAAGTTCACACCGGGCTGGGGCGCGCCGGAGAAGGTTACGCTGGATAACCTGATCTCGTGGAGTGACCACAGCGACAACGGTGTGAAATATTTCTCGGGTTCGGCAATATATCGCAAAGAGTTCGACTTTGCGCCCGCACTCAAATCTGAAATCCCGACTCACAAATCGATTGATTATCTCGATCTGGGCAAAGTAGCGGTCATGGCTGAGGTGAAGCTCAACGGGAAGGATCTCGGCATTCTCTGGAAGCCGCCGTATCGGGTGGACATCACCGACGCAATTCAGACTGGCGCGAACACGCTCGAGATCAAGGTTGTCAACCTTTGGGTCAACCGCATGATTGGTGATGAACTTCTACCCGAGGACAGCGAACGCAATAATGATGGTACCCCTAAGAAATGGCCGGACTGGCTGCAGGAAGGAAAGCGAAGCCCGACCGGCCGGTTTACATTTACGACCTGGCGGCTCTGGAAGAAGACCGATCCGCTCCAGGAATCCGGCTTGCTGGGCCCTGTAACCATATAGACCGTCAAACGCATTGAAAAATCAAATTAACACACACATGAATAAGTTCACATCCCTTGCCGCCCTGGTATTGGCGCCACTCGCTGCGTTACATGCCGCTGAGACGAATGGCGTCGCGATCGAGGCCACCGCTCCAGGCACGGTTATTTCCCCGTTGCTCACATTGAAACTGGCGGGGGACTGGCGCATTATCGTAACGGCCAATGCCAACCAGAGCCGGGTGAACGCGACGTTGGATGTAGCACTGCCGGAAGTGATTGTGGTCACCGCCGAAAAACATGACAAACTCCGGGATTTCAATCCCAACGTTTTCGGTTGGGACAAAGGAAGTCTCCTCAATGAGATCCGAGCCTGCGAAACCGCGGCCAAAGGTGCCCTGGATCCCGCCAGCCTGGTCGTGCGTGACGGCACCGAGGCGACCGCGACCCCATTCGATAAGGGCAAGGACTTCGATGCCGACCTAGAGTGGGGAGCCGTTGGCCGTCTCCCAGCCGGACGGATTCAAGCCGACCAGCAGGTGTTCATCAGTTACAAGTACGCTAAGCGACGCATTGATTCCGTCGTGCTCGGGACCGATCGCAAGATTACCATCAAACCCGGTGAACCGCAGGTCGCGATGTGTAAACCACCGGAACTCGCCGCCGGTGAAACACGCCTGGCGAACATCTTCATCGCAGGAATGATTTCCGCGCTGACGCCAGACAACCTGTTCCCGATCTTGGAAATCGCGTATCCGGAACCGCCCAAGCCGGTGCAGTCAATCGCTGAAGCTCGCCTGCCCAAGACCATGAAGAAGCTCCAATCGGGCGAGCCTTTGAGGATATTGGCCTGGGGCGACAGCGTCACCGGTTACCAGCGCTGGCAAAAGATGTTTGTCGCGAGGCTGCAAGCGAAGTATCCAAAGGCGCAAATCGAACTGATCACGGAAGCTTGGCCAGCACACAACTCCGCCAATTACCTGGCGGAACCGACGGGCAGCGAACAGAACTACCAAGAAAAAGTCCTGAATCGTAAGCCTGACTTGATCATTTCTGAATTCGTCAACGATGCGGGGCTGACACCCGCAGAGGTTGACGAACAATATGGCAAGCTGCTTGCCGATTTCCAGAAGATCGGTGCCGAATGGACCATTCTGACACCGCATTACGTACTCACGGAGTTGATGCCAGGATTCACGAAACAGCGCGACATCGACAACGACCCCCGCCCATACGTTGCCGGCCTCCGGACGTTTGCCGAAAAGAACCATGTCGCGCTCGCCGACGCGTCGTTGCGCTATGGCCGCCTCTGGCGTCAGGGCATCCCGTATCTCACCCTGATGGAAAACAACGTCAATCACCCAAACGAGTACGGCCACAGCCTGTTTTCCGACAGCCTGATCGCATTGTTCCGGTAAGGTGCTGTCAAATTATGAAATCCTTGCTCTACTCTTTACTGCTCATCCCCTCAAAACCATAACAGAAGTAAACTCCTCTCAAGTTCAGAAATAAATCAGGAAAACTCTCCAATGACAACCTATACAAAATGCCGCATTGCAATCTATGGTATGGTCGGTATTGCGACACTGTTCGATATCTCGGCAGCTTTTGCCGTCGAGTTGACGAATTTGCGATGCGAATACCTTGCCAACCCGCATGGTATCGATGTGGCAAAGCCGCGCTTGTCGTGGATCATTGCCGATCCAAAATCAGAAATCCCGAAAGGCATGAGTCAGGCGGTCTATCAGGTATTAGTAGCCAGCTCGGAAGAACTGCTGAAGAAGGACCAGGGCGATTTGTGGGACAGCGGAAAGGTGGCCTCGGACCAGAGCGTTCAGGTGGAATATGCAGGCAAGTCGCTGGAGTCCCGGATGCAGTGCTATTGGAAAGTCAAAACGTGGTTCACGGCTCAGAACTCAAACGTGCAGGCATCGGAGTGGAGTAAGCCTGCCTCATGGACCATGGGCTTAATCAAGCCGGAAGACTGGCAGGCCAAGTGGATCGGGGTTGATAAGGCGAATCCCAACCCAACCAACCTGTTGGGCTCGGCGCAGTGGATTTGGTTTCCGGAGGGTGATCCTGCCGCCAGCGCGCCGGTGGGTGTGCGTTATTTCCGTCGCAACTTCACCTTGCCTGCGGAACGGAAGATGGTCAAGGCGAGCGTCCAGTTGAGCGCCGACAACGCCTTTGAACTTTACGTGAATGGCAAGAATGCCGGCCATGGCGATAACTTCAAAGTGCCGGTGACGATCGATATCACCGCGATGTTGCAGGGAGGCTCCAATACTTTGGCGGTTGCTGCTACCAATGGCGGTGAGTCGCCCAATCCTGCGGGCCTGATTGCCGCGCTTAAAGTGGAATTTGCCGAGGGAGCGCCGTTGCTGATTTGTACTGATGCACAGTGGAAGGCGAATCTGTTGAAGGCTGACGGTTGGGAGCGGGCCGGGTTTGATGATGCATTGTGGGTTCCTGCAAAAGCGTTTGGGTTGAATGGTATGGCACCGTGGGGAAACATCGAGGCGGTGGATGCCCGACCGCTACTGTTGAGGCGTGAGTTTGTCGTCAAGCCGGGCTTGCGGCGTGCCACCGTGTTCGTCACCGGCTTGGGACAATATGAATTCTCACTCAACGGCAAAAAGGTTGGGGAAGACCTGCTGTCTCCCGGTTGGACCGACTACGCCAAGACGGTCCTCTATGACACGATTGATATAACGCAAATGCTGCGGCAGGGAACCAACTCCGCCGGAATATTCCTTGGCAACGGATTCGCCGATGTGCGTAACGAGATGCCCGGACGGTTCTGTTGGAATGCCCGCAACGGCCCCCCCCAGCAGGCCCTGATACGAATCTGCCTGGACTATGCCGATGGTGCCAGCGAAGCAGTCATCAGTGACGAGAAATGGAAGGTCGGGGTGGGACCGATCACGTTCTCTAACATTTATGGCGGTGAGGATTACGACGCGCGGCAGGAGCAGGCGGGATGGGATCAAGCGGGCTTCAACGACACATCGTGGGTGCCGGCGAAAGTGTTGCCTGGGCCGGGAGGCGTCTTGAAAGGACTGTCCTGCGCGGCGGAACCTGTGCGTGCCTTCGGAACCCTGCGTCCGGTCGCCAGCAAGGAAATCTCGCGCGGGACCGTTGTCTATGATCTTGGCCAGAATGCCTCGCTGATGCTGCGCATCAAGGTCAGCGGCCAGGCGGGCGCTGCCGTCAAAATCACACCGGCGGAGTTGCTGGACCCGGAGGGAAGGGCGCATCGAGGGATTTTCCAAGGACAACAGGTGTATTGGCTCTATACCCTTGCGGGACGTGGCGAGGAAACCTACTTCTCGAAGTTCTTCTATGTCGGCGCGCGTTACCTGCAGGTTGAATTCAGTCCGGCGCCCGGCACTAACGAGATGCCTGCGGTGAAGTCGATAGAAGGGGTGGTCGTTCACGGCGCCGCGCCGGCCGTCGGCGATTTCTCCTGCTCTAACGATTTGTTCAGCCGTATCTACAAGCTCGTCCGCTGGGCGCAAAGGAACAACATGGTCAGCGTGCTGACGGATTGTCCCACCCGTGAGAAGATGGGCTATCTCGAAGAGGATTACCTCAACGGTCCCGCGCTCCGGTATAATTTTGATTTGTCCGCGCTGTTGAGCAAGACCGTCATGGATGCGGCCGGCGCGCAGTCGGAAAATGGGTCGCTCCCGCTCATGGCGCCGGAATACGCCCCTTTCGGCGAATCGACGGAATGGGGCAGCGCCCTCATCCACATCGCTTGGCAGCAGTATGAGTTCACTGGAGATACCGAGATCCTCAAACGGCATTACAACCCGATGAAGTGTTATATGGACTATCTGGGCAGCCAGTGCAAGGAGCCGCATATCAACAACTCCCGGTTCGGCGATTGGAGAGAGTTGGACGGGAAACGCACGCCGAATGAGCTCACGGGGACGGCCACTTATTATCGGAATGCCATTACCCTCGCAAAGATCGCCGGGCTGCTGCACAAAGAGGCGGATGCGGAACAATACAGCAAGCTGGCCGGGGAAATCCGGGAGGCATTCAATCGCAAATTCTTCAACCCGGACACCGCCCAGTATTCCGTCGGAACTCAATCGGCAAATGCATTTCCCCTTGCACTGGACATGGTGCCGGACGGGAAGCGCCAAGCAGTGCTCGATAACATCGTCAAAGACATCCAGGCGAAGGGCCTCACCTCCGGCGAGGTTGGCTTCGGCTATCTCCTGCGGGCGCTGGCGGAGGGCGGGCGCTCCGATGTCATTTTCGCGATGAACAACCAGACAAACCGACCCGGCTATGGCAACCAGTTGGCCAACGGAGCCACCAGCTTGACGGAGGATTGGGATTTCCAGCCGAACAACTCACAGAATCATTTCATGCTCGGACAGATCAATGAATGGTTCTTCCATGACCTTGCCGGAATCCAGCGCGATCCGACCGCGCCAGGCTTCAAGAAGATCATCATCAGGCCTTCGGTCGTAGGCGATCTAACGTGGGTGAAATGCCATTACGATTCCAATCACGGTCGTATTGTCAGCAACTGGAAACGCGAGGGCGAAAACCTAACAATGGATATCACGATACCCGCCAACACCACGGCGACTGTCTTTGTTCCCGCCAAAAATGCCACCGCAGTAACCGAATCCGGCAAGCGAGCGGATAAGGCTGAATGCGTACAATTCCTGCGCATGGAAAATAATGCCGCTGTCTATGACGTGAGATCGGGAACCTACCAATTCAAATCTATAATGCCAGTTATCATCAAACATAACACAAAAGAAGAATCCCAATGAAATTCAGAAAAAGGAAAACAGACATGATCAAAGGAAAGATTGTACACAGGATTCTGCTCGCAGGTCTGCTGCTCGCGCCGCTGGCCGGGCTGCACGCCGCCCTACCGGCTGCGGCTGGCAAAACCGATCTGGAGAAAGTCTTCGTGACCCCGCCGGACATCGCCAAGCCCGGCGTGTGGTGGCACTGGATGGGTTGCAATGTCAGCAAGGAAGGCATCACCCGGGATCTGGAGGCATTCAAGGCTGCCGGCTTCAGCTCCGCCAGCATTTTCGGCATGGCCGATGTCTGCACGCCCTGGGCCGGGAACATCGAAAACAGTCCCAATAACGGACTGATCGCTTTCACCGATCCTTGGTGGAAATTGGTACGCTTCGCAGCGAGCGAAGGGAAACGGCTAGGCTTCGATGTGGGGGTCCACAATTGTCCCGGTTATACAAGCAGTGGCGGGCCGTGGATCACTCCGGAATTGTCCATGCAGGTGGTCTGTCATTCGCAGACCGCTGTTGACGGAGGCGTCACATTCTCTGGTCGTTTGCCACGGCCCCAGGTCGATGTTCATGGCAACAACATGTTTCCCATGTATTGCGGCGTGACGGACAGGGTGGAAAACCCGCCAATCCCCGAGCGCCTGACCTATTTTCAGGACATCGCCGTCATCGCGCTACCCGCCGAGGGTGTGGTTGCCAAGGATCATGTCATCGATCTCACCAGTCGGATGCACGCCGATGGTCAATTGGAATGGACGGCACCGCCCGGCAAATGGATCATCTATCGTGTCGGCCATACCACAGCCGGCACCCTGACCCAACCCGCCCAGTGGGAGGCGCACGGACTGGAGTGCGACAAGATGAGCGACAAGGCGGTGGGATTCCACATGAACCATGTGGTTGGCGATTTGCAGCGCAACCTGGGCGACCTCCTCGGCACGGGCCTGCAACATGTCCTGTTCGACAGCTACGAAGCCGGCACACCCTCATGGACGCCTTTGATGTCCCAGGAATTCAAACAGCGGCGCGGTTACGACGTGACGCCATTCCTGGCGACCTTTGCCGGCCGCATCGTGGGCAGCCCGGATGACACCGGGAAATTCAATGCAGATTTCCAGCGCACCATCTTCGACCTCTACCGGGAGAACTATTTTCCTGTCGTCCAACGGGTGCTGAACGAAGCGAAACTGCGCTTCGCCTGCGAACCGTATGGCGGTCCGTGGGAGATCAGCGGGGCCGCCCCGCACATCGACCGGGTGATGACGGAATTCTGGAGCGGCGTCCAATTTGGCGGTGATACGCAGGAGGGATTCTTCAATGCGGGCAATGGTAAGCGCCACAACATTCTGGAGGCGGAATCCTTCACCGGCGGTCCCAATGTCAGTGCCTGGACGGAAACCCCCGCATGGTTGAAATCGACAGGTGACGGTGCCTTTCTGGCGGGCATCAATCGTTTAATCCTGCATTCCGCCGTGCATCAGCCGTGGGATGAGCGATTCCGTCCCGGCAATTCCATGGGCCAGTGGGGCACGCATTTCGGGCGCTTCCAGACATGGTGGGAGCCGGGCAAAGCGTGGGTATCCTATTTGCAACGCTGCCAGGCAATACTGCAATGGGGCGAACATGCTCCGACGGCGTTTTCAGTGGTAAGCGGTCTGAAGGTGAATGCCATTCATCGGCACGATGCCGATGCGGACGCATGGTTTGTTGCCAACACCGGATCGATTAGTGGCGAGTCCCGATGTCTTTTTACCGTAACCGGCAAGCAACCTGAATTGTGGGATCCGACCACCGGTGCCAAGCGCGACCTGTCTGATTTCGAGGATGCCAACGGCAAGACTTCCGTGACGTTGCATTTCGCGCCGACCCAGAGCTGGCTGGTGATATTCCGCAAAGCAGCGGTGAAATCAACGGTCATCACCGACAATTTCCCCGCGCTCACCACGGTACGCCTCATCGATGGGGAATGGGATGTGAGTTTCGACCCGAAATGGGGTGGCCCGGCCCACGCGTCGTTCACAAAACTGGAAGATTGGACGAAACGACCCGAAGTCGGCATCCGCTATTATTCCGGCACCGCCATCTACCGCACCACCTTCGATTCCCCAAAGAGCGGTTCGCGGTTGGATCTGGGCACAGTGAATCACCTTGCCCGTGTGCGTCTCAACGGCACGGATCTGGGTGTTGCCTGGTGCCCGCCCTGGAGCGTGGCAATTCCGGCGAACGTGCTGAAAACCAGTGACAACCATCTGGAGATCGAGGTGACCAACGTATGGGCCAACCGCCTGATCGGCGATGAACAGGAACCAGCGGACTGCGAATGGTTGCCGGGGCACATGGGTAATGGCGGATTCCTGAAACACTTTCCTGACTGGTTCGTCAAGGGCGATCCACGTCCGTCAAAAGGTCGGTACTGCTTCGTCACCTGGAATTATTTCAACAAGGATTCCTTGCTGATTCCATCGGGCCTGCTGGGACCGGTGACGGTGCAGGCGGAGGACACGGGCGATCTGGAACGGCGGAAATAACTGGTGATGACGCGGGTGAAGGAGATCGTCGCTGCGGCGACAAGGGGTTGGAAGAGACGCCGGCGATGGCGGATGCGGCGACCATCAAGGCCGCATTGGAACGTGGACATCACCTGCTCAGCAATCCGGAACCAAGATTGCCCACCTATGGGTCGGTCCTGCAGGTCATGGAACCTACCCATTCCAATCTACAATGCCAGAGATCGTCAAATAGAACGCAAATGAATAAACTCAAAACATTCACTCTCGCCGTTATGCTGCTGGCACCGCTGGCCGCGCTGCATGCCACCAGCCTGGCAAATCTGCGCTGCGAATATCGGGAGAATCCGCTGGGCATTGATTCGCCGAAGCCGCGACTCAGTTGGATCATCGAATCCACACAGCGCGGCGAACGGCAGACCGCCTACCAGGTGCTGGTGGCCTCGACGCAGGAACTTTTGGCCAAGGACACGGGCGACTTGTGGGATGGCGGGAAAGTGGATTCCAACCGGCATGCGCAGGTTGTCTATGCCGGCAAGGCCTTGACCTCGGGAATGGATTGTTGGTGGAAGGTCCGCATTTGGGACAAGGACGGGCAAGCTTCCCCGTGGAGCCGCCCGTGCCGATGGTCGATGGGCCTGTTGAATGCAACCGATTGGACCGCGCGTTGGATCGGGGTGAAACGTCCGGCCGCGAATCCTGCTCCCGCCGCGGGCACCAAGAGTTATGATCTTCCGCCGCTACCGTACTTTCGCAAGCCGTTCACGGTGGATAAGCCGGTCGCCAGGGCCATGATATATGCCACTGCGTTGGGCTCCTACGAGCTTCACCTCAACGGCCATCGTGTGGGCGAGGACTATTTCAATCCCGGTTGGTCGGAGTTTCGCAAGCGGGTTTACTACCACGCTTACGAAGTGACCGCCCTGCTGCAGTCGCAGGCCAACGTCCTTGGTGCCATCCTGGCGGACGGATGGTACTCGGGATATATATGGGCGGGACGCAACAACTATGGCCAGGAACCGCGCCTGCTGGCGCAGTTGCTCATCGAATACGCCGATGGCACGAAGCAAACCGTAGCCACGGATGGGACCTGGAAATGGTCGTACCACGGGTTCCAGTATGTTGAACTCACGGGTTATACCGGCGTGCCTGATTTGGAGAGCGTTACCGGCGTCGCCTGTAATTCGCAGGTGGCGACCGTCGGCACTTTCGAATGTTCGGATCCGAGGATCAACAAACTTTACTCTAACATTCTAGCAACCATGCGCGGGAATCTCGTGGACATTCCCACCGGCGACGCCGACCGTGCCGAACGACTGGGTTGGTGCGCCAAGAGCCCGTTGGTCCAGACTTGGATGTACACGCTGGACATGGGTGCCTTTTTGACCAAGTGGATGGTTGATCTCACAGATTCTCAGTCGCTCAGCGCCGGCAAGAATGCCTTCATGCAGGTTGCCCCTTTCTGGGGTGATGTCGAGTCGCCCGGTTGGTCGGACGACGGCATCTGGGTGCCCTATGGCTTGTACCGGGCTTACGGCGACACCGGCATCATCACGAAGCACTACGATGCCATGGCGCGCTACATCGAGTATATTCGCGGTAAACTGGTCGATGACTTGCGACCGGGGCCTCTGGGCCAAGCCAGCGACCCCAAGTTTCCGGGTTATGGCGATTGGCTCAGCATCAACTACGACGCGGCCAAGCACAACGACATCATCAACACGATATTGAACGGACATTCCGTGAAAATGATGGCGGAGATGGCCGATGCAGTCGGCAGGACGGACGACGCCAGGAATTACCGGGAGTTATTTGAGCGCATGAAGACCGCGTTCAATCGCGCCTATGTTTCGGAACAGGGAGAGATTCGCGACAAGACGCAAACGGAATACGCGTTGGCCTTGTACTGCGGATTCCTGAACGAGGACAAGATCCCCGCGGCTATCAAGTATTTGGTTGAGGATATCCAGACGAAAGAGCATCAGGTCACGGCTTGGGGCGACGCCCTGGGCAAGAATCCGGTGGTGCCGCCTGGGCACTTGACCACCGGGTTTCATGGTTCAAGGGCGTTGCTGCCTGTGTTGAGCCGCTACGGACGCAACGACACGGCCTACCAACTGCTCTTTGTGGATAGTTATCCCTCGTGGCTCTATCCGGTCAAGCTCGGCGCGACTTCCCTCTGGGAGCGCTGGGATAGCTGGACGCCGGAAAAGGGTTTTCAGAATCCCGCTATGAATTCGTTCCACATGCCCGATCTGATGGCTTCCGTCGCGGAGTGGCTTTTCTCCTATGTCGGTGGCATCGGCCAGGAAGACGCGGGATTCAACAACATCGTCATCAAACCCTATGTCGGCCAGGGGTTGACGTATGCCAAGGCGACCTACAGCAGTATCAACGGCGAAATCACGGTTCGGTGGGAGAAGAAACCCGACGGGACGTTTGAGATGCGGGTCACCGTTCCCGTCAACACCACGGCAAAAATCGGCATTCCGACCCTGGGGAACGATGCGGTTAGAATCCTTGAAGGCGAAACGATCGTGTGGGAGAAGAACTCGCCAGGAAAATTCCCTGCGGGAATTGCGAGCGCGACGGCGGACGGGCAATGGGTGGTTTTCGGAGCCGGATCGGGGACCTATCGTTTCACGGTGAAGGAGTAGGGTGCGACCATGAAACGGCAAATAATCTTAACAGCAACATGATCATGAAATCATATCAACGTAACCTGGGAACATGGGGCCTTTGGCTCTTCATGGCGATTGCGGGGGCGCTGCCACTGCCGCTCCTCGCAGGGGATGCGGACCCGGCACCGGTTGGGAAATTGCCGGTGGCGACCCAACCCGGCGGCTTCAAATATTTCGTGGGAATCGTCGGCAAACCATCGGTTCCGGACATCCGTTGGAGTGATGAGGAAGTGGAGCAAATAAAGGCTCTTGGCGTGAACATGGTTCAGCTCAGCATCGCCTGGGGAAACAAGCCGGCCAACGAGGTGCTGAACCTGGAGGACATGGACAGAGCATTGAACGCAGTCCTGGCCTTGGTCAGCTCGCAGTTCCTATTGGCGGGCGCGCCCTCGTTATTACCCGCCGGGATCTTCACGGATCATAGCCGAACTCCTAGGCGACGCCGTGCGGCGTAAGCAATAACCGGAACACAGCCAACTCACTATGAAACATATTATTTCGCGAGCCTGTCAGCTTCAAATTGTGGGAGGTGATTTGTGAATCGGCACCTGATGTCCGCTCTCGCGCTTGTGGCGACTTTCAGCGCCGGTGTTGTGGAGGCAGCCGCTGCGGTCACTGAAGCGTGGGAGAAAACCGTTCAACAGGCGGCATTTGTGAAGGATGGGATGGAGCGCTTGCGCAATCCCCAGTATCAATACGAGTGTTTGGGGCTCGGTGGCACGGTCATGCGGGTCGGTGCCGATGGATTTTCACTGCCGGGATTGGGCGTCAACAACACGCGCGGTTGGCTCAGGCACATTCCTTATCTCTCGTACCAGTACTGGTGGGACGAGGAGGCCCATCGTCACAATCCTTTCGATCTGTTAGGTGGATACGGTCAGAAGGCGGAGCCCGGACAGATTGTGGCATTTCGGCACAATCTGGATATCGCCAGCGGCTTTCTTGATATGGATTTGAGCCTCAAGGCCGGGCTGTCCGAGGCTGCATTCAAGAGCCGTCGGGAGTTGTTTGTCACGCCCGAAGGAGTTCTGGTGATCCGAATCATCGACGCGCCGGACGCCCCCGCGCCGTTTCAGATGAGCGTGAGGATGAACGATAAGGTGCGGATTTATCTGAACGGTGGAGCCTATGCAAAAGCGCATGATCCCTGGGTCGGTGTAGGCGTACCCAAGTCCGACGGCTTGGTAGTCGTGGCCAATCGCCCGAAGTCCTGCACGGCCACGCTGGCGATCGTCTGCGAAGGTGATGGTTCGTTCGTGGATGCACAGCGCCTCCTGTTGGGGGGCACCAAACTTGGTGGAACGCTCACGTTCTATCTTGCACCCGGTTCGTCCTACGAAAGTCCCGACCCGGCCGCCGCGGCCTGGAAGAAAGTCGAGACGGCAAAGGATCGCGGATATGAGTCTCTACGTCAAGAGACGGCATTTTGGTGGAAGGCATATTATGCCAGATCCGCAGTGCGTGTGCCGGACCGTGAGCTCGCTGTCTGGTATGCCCGGTCCATGTATTATCTTGGAGTGTTTTTTGGTAACACGGATGTCCCGCCGGGATGCAACGGCACCAGCGTCGAGAGTTTTGCCGGCGCGGTCTGCCCTGAATACGATCTGGTTTTGGATCAGATGGCGCTCTTGTACGCGAATCATTTCGATGAGGCGCGGCGGGTGGTGGATTGGTTGGGGCGGTCACTTCCCTGTGCGGAACGATATGCCAAAGAGGGGCTCACGCTGCACAAAACGTCGGTCACATACAGCGGCGGAGCAAAGTTCGGGCCCCTGATGGGCTATGACGGCACGATCCTTGCCCCTCCGACGGAAGGCGAGGGGGTATGGGCATATGAAGACTTCTCAGGAAACAACGCCGCGCTCATGGCGCTGAATTATGTGGATTGGAGCGGTGATGCCCTGCATGGAGAATTGGCGAAACGCATCCTCAAAGAGACTACCCAAGTGTCGGTTAAAGATCTTGAATGGCGGGCCGACTTCAATGCCTACCTGAACAAGCAGATGCCCGCCACGGTTCAGCAGGCCGGAACATTGTTCGGTCTGCGTGAGTCGGTACGGCGCGGTGTTGCGGAAAATGGGTGGGAGGAAATGGCCGGGAAAATCCTGCTGCCGACATCCAATTACAAGGGAGCGAATGTTCTGACCGTTGGACCGGGAGCCATCCCTGTTGAGAAGTCTGGCGACGCCACCTGGCTGATCCCGTCGTGGTGGTACCGGATCATTGCTGACGACGATCTGCTAGTACGTGCCAGTTACGCGCTGTTCCGCACGTCAAAGACCGGGGATTATGTATTCAACAACGGTTGGATGGGGGTTGTCGCCGCAAAACTCCACGATGGTGAAGAGGCATGTCGCTGGGCCAAGCAAATAATCCGCCCCGGCGTCACCCTCTTCGACGACACCTGCTTCGGCGAGATCATCAGTGACTTTGAAGACTTCAAGAAGACTCCCGAGGTGGCGGCCCACGGCGCACTGATTTGCAATATTACCCAAATGCTGTTGGATGCGGATGACGAAAAGTCGATCACGGTTTTCCCGGCGATTCCCGCCGAGTGGGAGCGGCAGGGCGTTGCTTTCAATGACCTGGCTGCCAAGGGAAACGTTCTGGTTTCGGGCGAGTTCAAGCCCACGCAAGTCCGCGTGGCGCTGGAAAATCGCTCAGTCACGAGTCGCCGGACAGATCTGCGCGTACGGCTGCCAAAAGGGACAACTCGTCTGCGACAGCCTGTCAAGGGTGTGCGAATGGAGGACTGTTGGGCCGTGTTTCCCTGGGTCGAACTTCCTTCAAAAGAAACAATTACTTTCACATTCGAGTGCAGCCCATGAAAGTTCTCTCCCGCCACCGCTGTGATGATCCAATCCGCACACGCAATCGAAAGAGCGCCGTCCACCCATGCTCCAAAATGAATCAAACCGTCAACCACGAACTCCCTTGTCCATGAAACCTATCCTTACTCTCCTCACCGCCCTGCTGCTGGCACCGCTGGCCGCGCTGCATGCCGCCGATGTGGTAAATCTGCGTTGCGAATATCGGGAGAATCCGCTCGGTATAGATACTCTCAGGCCACGCCTAAGCTGGAAACTTGAAACTGCAAACGTGAAATCTGAAAGAGGTCTGAAACAGACGGTCTATCAGGTGCTGGTGGCGAGCTCTGAAGAACTGCTCAAGCAGGACAAGGGCGATCTGTGGGACAGCGGAAGGGTGGCGTCGGAACAATCCATCGCCGTGCGTTACTCGGGATTTCCATTGATTGCAGAAACGCGCTATTGGTGGAAGGTTCGTGTTTGGGACATGGCTGGCCAGCCTACACCGTGGAGCGAACCGGCGACGTTTCTGACCGGCAAGTTGAAATCCGGCGACTGGCGGGGGAAATGGATGGGTCCCGCTCTGGCGCGAACTGCGACGGCACCGGTTACACTGGGTTTCGCCGTGGAGGCGAAGCGTGCCGACGAGAAGAATTGGGTGCAGGTGGACCTCGGCCAGCCGCAGCGAGTTGACCGGATTGTGTTGCATCCGATGCGGCACAACGATCCTGCCGCGGGCGGGTGGATTGATGGCTACGGCTTTCCAGTCAGGTTTTGCATTGCCGTCTCGGACG
>Ga0073936_10004289_pt1 | contig 19875 bp, 17 predicted proteins | sample AliMusrvi5mmetaG_FD_87041 | JGI IMG/M metagenome (GOLD analysis project Ga0073936, IMG submission 87041) | Freshwater lake bacterial and archeal communities from Alinen Mustajarvi, Finland, to study Microbial Dark Matter (Phase II) - Alinen... | ecosystem: Environmental > Aquatic > Freshwater >... | reverse complement strand
TATGGCATTCAATCTCAGAAACAGGAATTTTTTAAAGGAGCTGGATTTTACTCCCCGGGAAATGCGCTTTTTGCTTGACCTGGCAATTGACCTCAAGAAGGCAAAATACACAGGAACCGAACAGCCGAAGCTGAAAGGTAAGAACATCGCACTGATCTTCGAAAAGGCTTCGACCCGCACACGCTGCGCTTTTGAAACCGCCGCTTACGACCAGGGAGCTAACGTAACTTACCTCGGCCCCGAGGGTTCGCATATCGGGAAGAAGGAAACGATGAAGGATACCGCCAGGGTGCTTGGCCGTATGTACGATGGCATAGAATACCGCGGTTTCGGACAGAAGATCGTTGAGGAACTTGCCGAATATGCCGGCGTTCCCGTTTGGAACGGGCTTACCAACGAATTCCACCCGACCCAGATCCTTGCCGATTTCATGACCATGATTGAGCATAGCGACAAGCCATTGCACCAGGTCTCTTTCGTATACTGCGGTGACGCCCGCAACAATATGGGGAACTCTCTCATGGTTGGCGCCGCGAAAATGGGAATGGATTTCAGGGCTTTCGCGCCTAAGAAATTCTGGCCCGAGGAAAGCCTGGTGAAGATCGCCAAAGAGATAGCAAAATCAACAGGGGCAAAGATCACGCTTACCGAAAAGCTGAATGAGGCTGTGAAAGGTGTTGATTTCGTTTATACCGATGTATGGGTTTCCATGGGCGAATCCAAAGAGGCCTGGGATGAGCGTATCAAGCTGATGCTGCCTTACCAGGTGAATGCAAAGCTGATGAAAGCAACGGGCAACCCCAAGGTGAAATTCATGCACTGCCTCCCGGCCTTCCATAATAAGGATACTGAGTTAGGTCTTGATATTTTCAAAAAATACAAGCTCGACGGACTGGAAGTTACCGAGGAAGTTTTTGAATCGGAAGCTTCAATCGTTTTCGACGAAGCCGAAAACCGCCTGCATACGATCAAGGCGGTGATGGTGGCGACGCTGGGTTCCTGACGATCTTAACGGTCGTGTATTGTAATCAGTCCTTATCTTCTTTCTCCTCTTCCTTTTCTTTCTTCAAAGGATGCTTGCTAAGAATATCGCCTTTAGAGGAGAAGCAGACTTCAAAACCTTCTTTGCCATTATTGACATCCATCTCGTAGCACACCCCTTTATCGGGTGTCTCGACTTTAGCTACTTCAAAGATCTTGCACCCTGCGAAGTTCTTTGCGACCGAAGCTGAAACTTCTTTTGGCAGATCGCCTGATTTGATTCCGGTTTCAGTTTCGAGCCATTTTCCGGCGGCATCGAAGTTGGCCGACATTTCAACGCCTTTGTCTTTAAAAGTGGCTTCAAAAGCGTCTTTTTCCATCTCGTATTTTACATCGGTGGCAAAAGGGAACTTTACGGCAAACGCCTGTTTCACTGCATCAGGTGCCTGAACCGGGGAACCGGGGCCTCCCTCTTTCATTCCCATGGGGCAGCAACCTGGCTTTCTATCCATCATCTCTGGTGAGCAGCAGCCAGGGCCTCCACCCATCATCATGCCGGGACCGCATCCTGGGCCTCTTCCCATCATTCCGGGGGAGCAGGAGCCGGGACCTCTTCCCATCATCTCATACCTGAAACCGTGATGACGGTTAAAACAAGGATGCTTCAATTTGCAGATGCCGCCTGCAATAAATCCGATGAACAGCAGGAATCCGACTACGATGAAGAACCATGAGATACACCTGAAAAATTTTTCCTGGTTCTCTTTTTTGAATTTTGCCAGCAACAGCGTGCCTGCAAGTATGGTCAGCAAAGAAATAGCTAAAAGATGCATAATCCGAGTTGTTAATACCGACTACTCTTTTACCGGTTTTCGCCTTATCCGTTTAATTTCATGAAAACAAAGTTACAACTTCCATGATATGTTTACCACTTTCAAGGGAATCGAGTGCAAATTTTGCAACTCCGGTCCTGCTGATGTTGCCGCCTGAAGGTTTTCCCAGTGTTGCTTTATAACTGTCAGCCTCCTTATTGCTTAGCATCACAGGCCTTGCAATGGTCCAGTCGAGACCTGATTTTCTTACCAGTTGTTCCTGCCGGTCGTGATCTTCGTAAGCCCTCATGATGTTGCTGTTCCTGATGAGCAGCCTGGCGATCAATGGCATATTCTTCCAGGAATCACCCACTCCTGATGCAGAGATGGTTATTATCCGTTTGACATTGTTTTTCTCCATTGCGTGGATTAAAACCTTCACTGAATCCGATATGAGGGTCAGGGGTGAAATGGCTTTTGCGAATGGATTATCGGATGTGCGGTTAATATTCAGGGAAACCACCACAGCATCTATTCCTTTCAGCGAATCCTCCAACAGCTGTCCATCAGTCGGGGAACCCTCAATGTAATTGACCTTTGGGAGCTTGCCCCGGTTTTTATCTCTCACAATTGCGGTTACCTGGTGGTTGTTTTCAGTGGCGATCCTCGCAAAGATCATGCCTGTGCGGCCTGTTGCGCCTAAAATCAAAATGTTCATGTTGTTTTGCTTAAAACTCGTAAATGATTGTAAAATATCAGCTCTTCCTGAAGGCTCCCTGTTCAATTTCGGGATGCCTTATCCTGCCCCCGCTTGTGCCAGCCTGGTATGCGAAAAACAAAAATAAAACCGCAATGATGAGTGCGGCAAAGTTGATTTTTTTCAGAAGGATAGCATTCTTCCGTGAAAACCATAATGCTGCCAAGGATCCGACTCCAACAGCAACCAGGCCGTAAAAGAAAATATATCCCCAGGTTTCATGGTATTCGATGGCATCGTTGCTGATACCCGGGTAGGTTTTAACGATCTCTCCGGCCCCATCACCGGTGAAAACAGCTAAAACCGATAAGAGCCCGATCAGGACATAGAACCAGCAGGAAAGCTTGATCAGTTCTTCACTTTTCCTCAGGATGGCAACAAGATTGAATAGAATGGCAAAACCGAGTCCAACGATTGACAAATGGTTGAACATTAAATGGAAATGAGCTGCATTCATATGTTATTATCTTTCAGGGTTATTTCAGTTGGTTTTGATGAATTTTTTAACCAGGACCCGGTTTTTATTGCAGACTCTTAGAAAGTACAAACCACAATCCAGGTCGGAAATTTCAATTGCTGAGTTTAACGAAACCCCTTTCCTGATTAAAGTGGAATTACAGGATAAAATTTCATAAGTAAATGCCTTGTCCATACCCGATAACCTGATGATCCCATTTGAAGGATTCGGGAACAGTTCGTGTGCTTCAGGCTCCAAATGCTTATTAACACCTAAAATGGAATCACAATTCGTTAAAAACGGCATAAAATAGACCAAACCAACGGTTATATCGTCTTTTCCATCATAGATCTTTGATTCTATAAATGCACTGTCGGTTGATCCCCAGCAGTTGTCTCTGAGGTCGGCTCCACTGTATTGGCTTGTGTTTTTTACGTTCCAGGTGCTGTTGTTATATATCCAGTTAAAACGGCAAATTGCATAGGGGGTCCCTCCGCAGATCACCAGCCCTATATTGTTATTGGTTATGGAATCGGAGATCATGCTTCCTGCCTCGGTACCTCCGCCAAAACAAAATTGCAAGCCGGTTTCATTATTAAAAAAACTGCAATGCCGTAATGAACTTGATCCCCCTGAGAGACCGACGACCGAGTTGTCATGAAAATCACAATGGCTTATCGAAGAAAACCCTGCAGATTCTATACCATATTTGTTACCGAAGAAGCTGCTGTGGGTAACCGTGTCGTTTTCCATAGAAGTGGAGTTGATACCATAGGTGTTATAACTGAAAACGCTGCTGTCGACACGTTGTGCGCCATACAATTCGTTACTCGAGATCCCTTCAAAATTGTATGAAAACCTGCAATGGCTGAACCTGTATGTTGAAAAGCTCCCCGAATTATAATAGATCCCCTTTGAGCTGTATTCAATGGTACAATAACTGAAGGATGCCTTTGACCTGTATTCAAATTGTATGTATTGCCATGAGCCGGCAGCCGGTGCAGCTGAATCGGAGGTGAACTTTATCGAATCGGCTTTAGTCCCGTTTGCAATTAAATTACCCCTGATGTCCAGCATTTTTCCATCCCTGAAGCGCACTTCGACCCCTGGCTCAATGGTCAGCGTGTAGGTCTCAAATACGGCAACATCACCTACGACAATATATGGACTGCCTGTCTTTGTCCAGGTAGTATTGACGTAAATGCCGCCACTGACATAGGTCTGGGCCCAGGATGCAATGCCTGAGAAAATAAGGATGATGAACAGAACTGTTGATTTCATGTTGTACAGGAAATAGTTAATGAATTAACAGGTAAATATACGAATGATATAAATTTTTAATACATGCCCGCCGGATTTTTTTTTGCTGAAGAAATCTGAATTTTCACAAAGTAATTCCCGGTTAATGCAGATTTATTCCATATTCTTATATTTGCAGTTAATTTAGATTAAATAAAACAACTGATAATTATGAAACCAATTATACGAAACATCCTGGCAGTGGTTGCAGGTCTGCTTGTAGGAGGTGCCCTGAACATGGCCCTGGTGGAGATAGGTGGAAAATTAATACCGGCGCCTGCAGGTGCCGACGTTACAACAATGGAAGGCCTGAAGGCTTCAATGCACCTGTTTACACCAGTTAATTTTTTGTTTCCATTCCTTGCCCATGGCCTGGGAACCTTTGTCGGGGCTATTCTTGCAGCGTTTATTGTCGTAAACCATAAGATGTGGTTTGCACTCAGTATAGGCGTGTTCTTCCTTGTGGGAGGTATAATGAATATCGTGATGCTGCCTTCGCCATTATGGTTTACAGTGCTTGACCTGGTGGTGGCTTATATCCCTATGGGATACCTGGCGGGAAAATTATTCGGGAAGGGCAAACAGGTTTAACCCGGCAAACTCGTCGCCGGAATGACTTTGCCGTTCTCGCACATCAGCATTCTTGCAGGGTATTTGTCGATGAGGCCGTAATTATGCGTGGCAACCACTACAGCGCGGCCGGTCCTGCTGATATCCATCAACAGGCTGATAATGCCTTCGGAACTCTCGGGATCGAGGTTGCCTGTGGGTTCGTCGGCAAGGATGATCTCGGGATCGTTCACCAAAGCCCTGGCAATAGCCACTCTCTGCTGCTCTCCACCGCTCAGCTGGTGGGGCATTTTATTGCCTTTGTTCCCGAGGCTTGACTTGGCAAGGACTTCCATCAGGCGTTTCTGCATCTGCCGCTTGTCTTTCCAGCCTGTTGCGCGCATCACGAACAGCAGGTTCTCACTTACGGTGCGGTCGGTAAGCAGCTGGAAATCCTGGAACACTATCCCAAGCTTCCTCCTTAAAAACGGTACATCATGGTAATGTATGCGCCTCAGGTCGTAGCCTACTACCTTTGCTGTGCCGTTCCTCATAGGGAGTTCGGCATAAATCGTCTTGAGCAGGCTGCTTTTGCCGCTTCCTGTACGGCCGATAAGGTAAACAAACTCGCCCTTGCTGATCGAAAGGCTTACGTTCGCCAGTATGAGGTTCTCGTTCTGGTAAACCGCAACCTTGTCAAGTTCTATGGTACGTTCCGAAAATGGCTGATTCATGCAGTGCTTCTTTAATGTGCCGGTAACACGACTCCTTCAATTTTCTTATAATCCGCCTCGTCTTTAAGGGAGATGTAATCCACCGTCATGTCATCAATAAAAATGGGAAGGTACCTCGCCGGGTTGTAAAAATAAACCTTGGCAACAGCGTCCTTTGGAAGATCCGCAGGTATATAAAATGCAACCTGCACCTTCACCCATTCATCAGGACTGATAAAGGTCTCGAGGTAAAACGGGTTGTAACTGATCCCCTTACCACCTGAACTGAAATCGGCAACCAGGGTGGCGTCGGTGCGCTCTTTCGGCGCAAACACCATAGCAGTGACCCGTATGATGCGGTTTGCCGTGGTGAAAATACTGTCGGGCTTTACTTCCATTCCCGAAGTGTAAGGCAGTATCGTATCTGCCTTGGACGACCAGCTCCCGCTAAAGGAAGCGAGGTTGGTGCGGCTTCGGTTGTTCATCCACGGCAGCTCCTTTTCCATGTCGTTGGTATAGGTCCTTATCGCGACTATCGCGTCTTTCGGGATGTATGCCTTTGCTGTTTTATCGGTGCTGAAGAAGGAATCCCAGAATATCTCGGAGGTGATGACATACGGAGGGAATATCCATTTCGTATGCTGGTAATATTGGAAGATGTTCAGTGCACAAAGCGCGATGAGCAGGGCGGTGAGGCTGCGCCGGATAACGGCCGATTTGAAGTTCATATACAGGAAAACAAGCAGAATCCCCAATACGGCATATATGTCGATAAAAATCCTTTGTCCGCATTTCGAGGCGTAATACCATACCCACCAGCTTGATGCCACGTAGGTGAAGATGACCAGGAAAATGAGCAGCACTGCTGCATGGAACCAGCTTTTTCGATAAAGGCCGATAAACCCGAACATTGAAACAAAAGCAACCGGGGTGTAAATAAACCAGCCCCTGTTATAACTTCCGAGTATGCTGAAGAAATAAGGTTTCATGAAATGAAATCCTTCGTCGCCGTATGAATACACTATCCATTTGCCGCATTGCAGGTACCAGAGGAGGAAGGGAATGAACATCAGCAGTAAAAAAATAAGAATTCCTTTGACTGCGGATGACTTCGCGACTTTGAGCCTGGCGAAGGTCGAGGTTAGTCGTTCACTGGTGCCGGCGACAAATGGCACGAGCAGCAGCACCAGTGCATTGGTGGGGCGTATCAGTATGATCAATGCCAGCAGGAACATCGAGATCCAGAACCATCTGGTTTTTTCGGTATGGGTGAGATTATAGGTGGTGAGCAGGAAACTCGTGATGAGGGCGAAGGAATACACATGGGTCATCGAGCCTTCGGTGATGGTGTAATACAGGAGGTTGGTCCCTATCGCTATCACGGCTGCGATAAAAGCCGCATTCTTAGCCGATGCCCCGAATTTCATCAACAGCCTCATCAGGGTTCTCGCTCCAAGCCATAAGAAGAAGAGTGAAGCAAAGGCGATCATGAACTGGTAGGGAGGGGAGTAGCCGTCGGTTGGGGAAAGCTCCAGGTAAGCTACAAAATGCGCTGTTAAAAAGAAAGGCGTCCAAACCACCGCCATCCCCGGATAGGTTTTGTTGACGACCTTGTTCCCGGCTTTCATCCTGAATTCCTTGAACGCCGCTTTGTCGTGGGGATAATACACCCATTCGTAATCCTCAACGAACTTGTATTCGAAATTATGATGGATGAAAATTGCCGGAAGGTAAGCGTAGTATGCTTTTCCGTCACTGTTGATGACCCTGTCCCAGGGCTTTTCGGGCGATTTGAACCCGAAAAACATACAGATGTAAAAAAGTAAAATTATTTCCGGCGTGAATCGGTAAACGTACTTCATTCTGCTACATTATTGCGTTGACGAACTGCTTCATAAAGGAGTATGCCGCTGGCTACCGAAACATTGAGCGAAGAAATGTCGCCCCTGATGGGTATGCTCACCTGCTCGTCGGCAAATTTAAGGTATTCGCCCGAAATTCCTTTGTCTTCCGATCCCATGATGATAGCCACGGGTCCTGTAAACTTTGCTTCCGTGTAATTCTTCTCAGCCTTCTCAGTGGCGGCGACTATCGAAAGCCCGCTGTCCTTCAGGAATTTCAGGCTGTCCTTGAGGTTGGCCGATCTTACCACGGGCAGCGTGTACAAGGCCCCTGCCGAAGTCTTCACCGCATCGGAATTGAGCTGGGCCGAGCCATACATCGAGATCACCATCGCGTCGGCACCCGAACAGGCTGCCGTACGGGCAATCGCCCCAGCGTTACGCACATCGGTAACCTGGTCGAGCACAAGGATCAGGGGAGTCCGCCCCTGCTCAAAAATAAAGGGGATCAGGTCCTCCAGCTTCTGGTATACGATCTCGGTAAGGTATGCGATCACCCCCTGGTGGTTCTGTTTCGACTGCCGGTTCAGCTTTTCAACCGGAACGAACTGGTAAGGTATCTCAATCTCTTTCACCAGTGCAAACAGTTCGTGAAAACCGGGTCCTTTAAGACCGTTCTGTATCAGCAGCTTATCTACCTGCTTACCCGCCCGTATCGCTTCTATTGCCGGCCGTATCCCGTATATGTATTGTTCTTTTGGCATAATTGCTTTTTATTTGTCATTCGTACATCGCACAACGTACATCATTTATCATTCCTCCGCCCTGTCAAGCAGGTTCTTTGGTATCTCTTTCGAGGGTTTTGCCCCCAGTTCTTTTATTTTTTCAGCACGGCGGATGAGGTTTCCCTTACCCGTACTGAGTTTGTTTATTGAAGCATCGTAACTCTGCCTTGTTTGTTCCAGTTTACGCCCAACATCTTCCAGGTCCTCAAGAAAGCCTACGAATTTATCGAGGAGGTCGGCGCTTTGCCTTGCGATCTCAACGGCGTTCTTGTTCTGGTACTCCACCCTCCAGAGGTTTGATATCATGCGCAGCACTGCGATGAGATTCGTCGGGCTGATGAGCAGCACCCTTCGTTCATAGGCGTAGGACCACAGATCGGGTTCGGCCTGCATTGCAATGAGATAAGCTGGCTCAACCGGCATGAACAGTATAACGAAATCCAGGCCTTTCAGCTGGTACAGATCCTGGTAGTTCTTGGAGCTTAGCTCGGCAATATGCGTCCTCACCGACAGCAGGTGGTCCTTAAGTGCCTTATCCTGGTCTTCTTTGTTTTCAGACGATGAAAACCTCTCATAGGCAAGCAACGAAACCTTTGAATCCACCACAAGGCTGCGGTCTCCGGGGTAAGCTATTATGACGTCGGGCTGCAGCCGTCTTCCCTGCTCGTTGGTGTAGCTGGTCTGAACGAAATATTCCCTGTCGCGCACCAGTCCCGACTTCTCAAGTATGCTCTCGAGTATGATCTCACCCCAGTTCCCCTGGGTTTTGGTCTGTCCCTTAAGCGCATGGGTCAGGTTGTTCGCCTCCTTGCTGATCTGCTGGTTGAGCTCGGCAAGGTTCCTGATCTCCTTTTCAAGAGAAAACCTCTGTTTCGATTCCTTGTCGTAGGTATCATCTACCTTCTTCTCAAAGTCCTTTATCTTTTCGCTCAGGGGTTTGAGTATCTCATCCAGTTTTGTCCTGTTCTGCTCGGTGAATTTCTTCGTTTTCTCTTCAAGGATCTCATTCGCAAGGTTCCTGAACTCGTTCCTGAAATTATCCTGGAGCTTCTCTATGTCTTTTTTTAAGGCGGACAGCTTTTCGACCAGACCTTCATTTTCGGTGGTCTTGCGCGATAGCTGTGAACCTAGCTCGTTGATCAGTGTTTCTTTCTCTTTCAACTGCAGCTGCAATGCAGAGTTCTGCTGCTCCAGCATCCTGCCCCGCTCCTCTGCTGTAATCTTCGCAGAATTCAATGCTTCCGCCTGCTTGCGTATTATCTCAATATCTGAGCTCGCAGTATCCTGGGATTTTGGCTTTAGTCTGTAATATATTATACCGAAGCCTGCAACAAGCATCAGACCCAGAACTATAAGAAGCATTTCTTGCATGAATCCAAATTACGATTTAATCCCTATTTTAGCGAAGCAAATTGCACAAACTGTATCAGTTGCAAGGAGCTTCGAAAACGCTTGCGCAACACATCCTAACATCGCTCCGCAGCCACCGTAGCAGCGGTGCAATTATGCGAGCGCATGCGGCGGTGTAAAATGTTCGCGGGATGTACTTCAAGATCGCGAGCAATGCATTTTAATGTTGTAAAAGTAACAAATCCCGCTGTCATATTAATGCAGTAATCGTACTTTTGAGTCCCAGTTTTCAACAACCGATGATCCGCATTGGCATAATCTCCGACACCCATGGCAGGCTGCTGCCGCAAATCACTGAATTCCTGAAGGGGGTTGATGAGATCTGGCATGCCGGCGACATCGGCTCTGCAGAAGTCATCACCTCACTCAGAAGAGTTGCAGCCTTAAGGGCAGTTTACGGGAATATCGACGGTACTGATGTACGCGTATTATGCCCTGAAGCCCTTGTATTCCAGGCCGAAAACCTGAAAGTCCTCATGACCCATATCGGCGGATACCCGGGAAGATATCATCCGCAGTCAAAAAAATTAATAGAACTTGAGAAACCCGGGCTGTTCGTTTGCGGCCATTCCCATATTCTCAAAGTGATCTATGATCATAAACATTCATTGCTGCATATCAACCCAGGTGCTGCAGGTAATTACGGTTTACACCAGTCCATAACGGCAGTAAGGCTGAAGATAGAAGGAAAGGACATGAAAGACCTAGAGGTCCTCGATATTAAGAGATGATCTTAACGAAGCCTGTCAGCTGATTTCACCAGGGTTTCATCCTTGCGGATGTAACGGTTTGCGAGTACCAGGAAGATAAGGCTGATAAGCGGGCAGAAGGCACCGAACTGGTAAGCGGGCTGGATGCCGGTAAGCTTCTGTACAGAGCTCATGTAGTACATCAGGACAACTATTACCAGGACAATGGTAATCAGGATGTTGAATGCAAGTATTTTTATCTGGAGCTGGCGGTTTTTATAAAGGAACAAGGTTAGAATTGGGAGTATTATGCATACCGAGACCAGGGCTAAAAGAGGATAGCCATACCAGGAGGTGGTAAGGAATCTCGGGTTGGGATCCATGCATCTGAGACCGGTGGCAAGGAGTTTGTAGTTTCCAAGTTCGGTGCCACTGAAAAAATCGGCTATTGGAAAGAAAAGCATCAGCACCGCAGCTGCAGCGGCGATTGCAAGAAACAGGCTTTGAATACGTTGGATCATAAGCTGCAATTATTTTATACATCGCAAAGTTCGGCAATTTTTAGGAAAGCAGGAAATATTTTTGACATTGGAAATTAATTATCGTATATTTGCACCGGATATCGTTCCCATCATATCTCAAAGTATTTTCACAAACAATTCTTTAAACACCATTCCATTCATTTGATTTAATGGTAATCCTAAACCAAATTCATTTTTTACATGTATGATATTATTTCACTCGACAGCAAAGAGCTGAATGAGTTAAGGGAAATTGGACGCCAGTTGAATATTCCCAAAGTTGACAAACTTGAAAAGCAGGAACTTATTTATAAGATCCTCGATCACCAGGCCCTCAATCCAAGCCAGGATATCCTGGAAAAGGAACAGGAGCAGAACCAGGTCCGCCGTTTCAGGGGCAGGCCCAAAAAAAATCCCGATCAGCCGAAGCAGGAAAAGCCTGACTCTGCAGCAATTGATAAACCGGAAGTTCCGCAGCTTGAAAAACCTGCCGCTCCCCAGGGAGATAAACCGGCTTTTGTTCCTAAGGAAAAGCCGGCTTATGTGCCGCGTGATAAACAGAATTTCGTGCGCAGGGACAAACCTGGTTTTGTACCAAGGGAGAAACGCAATTTTGTTCCCAAAGAACGTCCTGTGAACCAGGATATTCCCGGTGCACAGCCTGTTCCTGCAAAACCTGAGCAGGAAAAGCAGGTACAGGAAAATTCTGAATATAATCCCGCACCGGTATCCACGAACACTTTTGAACAATTCAACGACAACATCCGTGAGGAAGTAAAATCCGAAACTCCTGCAATTGCTGCAGGGAACCAGAGCGAGATCCTCGAATCACCAGGTTCGGGAAGCCCTGAGGCCCAGAGCCAGCTGTCAATGGATGACCGTCGCGGAAAAGATTTCCAGCGCAAGTTCCCCAGGGAGCAAAGGTATCAAAGGGAGCCGAGAGAGTCACGCGAACCCAGGGAACCCAGGGAAGAGTACTCATGGGAATTCGAAGGTATCATCACCAGTGAAGGAGTGCTTGAGATCATGGCCGATGGTTACGGTTTCCTCCGTTCTTCCGATTATAATTACCTGAATTCACCTGACGATATTTATGTTTCACAGTCCCAGATCAAGCTGTTCGGCTTGAAGACCGGCGACTCGGTTCGTGGTACCATCCGTCCGCCTAAGGAAGGGGAGAAGTATTTCCCCCTGATCAAGGTTGAACTCATCAACGGCCGTACACCCGAGGAAGTCCGAGACAGGATCCCGTTTGATTTTCTCACCCCGCTTTTCCCGATGAAGAAATTCAAACTCACCGGCCATCCCGACTGCAGCATGTCAACCCGAATCATCGATATGTTCGCACCCATAGGTTTCGGACAGCGCGGTTTGATCGTTGCCCAGCCCAAGACCGGTAAAACCGTTCTTCTGAAGGAAATTGCCAACGCCATCGCAGCCAACCATCCCGATGTTTATATGATCGTTTTGCTGATCGACGAACGTCCCGAGGAAGTCACCGACATGCAGAGAAGCGTTAGGGCTGAAGTCATTTCTTCAACTTTTGACGAACCAGCCGACCGTCATGCACGGATCTCGAACATCGTCCTTGAGAAAGCCAAAAGGCTGGTCGAATGCGGCCATGACGTGGTCATCCTGCTTGACTCGATAACCCGTCTTGCCCGTGCTTATAACACGGTTGCACCTGCTTCAGGTAAAGTTCTTTCAGGCGGTGTTGAGGCCAATGCCCTGCAGAAACCAAAACGTTTCTTCGGCGCAGCACGCCAGATCGAGAACGGAGGATCGCTTACAATCATCGCAACGGCTCTTACCGACACCGGCTCCAAGATGGACGAAGTCATCTTCGAAGAATTCAAGGGAACAGGTAATATGGAACTTCAGCTCGACAGGAAACTTTCGAACAAGAGGATCTGGCCTGCCGTAGATATTGTTGCATCCAGCACCAGGCGTGAGGATCTGCTTCTTGATAAGGATGTTCTCGGCCGTATCTGGATACTCCGTAACCACCTGGCCGATATGAACCCTATCGAAGCAATGGAATTCCTGAAGGAGAAGATAAAATTCACCAACACCAACGAGGAGTTCCTGATCTCGATGAACGGGTAGTCGCTCGCTTTTCGCTTTTCGTTATTTTACTATCTCCCCGGCTAATCGCGCTATGTCCATTCCGTCGTAGTTTCCGCTGCTCATAAGCAACAGGGCGGAATTTTTCCAGTCCATCGAGAGAAGTTCATCCTGAAGCTTTTTTGAATCTGTGAATACTTTCAGCTTTGGATTGCCGAATCCTTCTTTTACCTGTTCTTCGGTAATAGGTGGAAGTCGTTTCAGCTGGATTGCATGCGGGTTGAAATAGACGATAGGAACGTCGGCTTCATCGAGGCTGTTCAGGTAATGCCCGAGAAATTCCTTGCTGAGGCTGCTGTAGGTATGAAGCTCCAGGCAGGCGGTGACGGTTCTCGATGGATACTGCTCCCTTACCGCGTTCAGCGTGGCTTTGACCTTGGATGGTGCGTGGGCGAAATCCTTGTAGACCATGGTGTTTTCATTTCCTGCGACAAATTCCAGCCGCTTTGATGCCCCCTGGAAGGTCTGTATCGATGTCAGGAACATCTCATCGGAAACCCCGAGTTCACGGCAAACCCAAAATGCCCCTTTCATGTTCATCAGGTTATGCCTGCCGAAGACTTTCATAGGCCAGATCTTTCCATGAGCTATCAGGGAACTGACCCCGCCGCTGATATAATATTCAGGAACCGAATAGGGAATCAGCTTTATATCGGGTCTGGCTCCAGGGCTTATCCGGCATAAGGTCTCGTCATCGGCACACCAGATGAGGGTGCCGTGGATTGTGATCAGCCCGATGAATTCACTGAACTGCTCCACGTAATTCTCAAACGTGGGGAATACATTGATATGATCCCAGGCCACCCCGCTCAACAGCGCGATGTCGGGTTTATAGAGGTGGAACTTGGGCCTTGTATCAACAGGAGAGGTGAGGTATTCGTCGCCTTCGAAGATCACAATGCCTGCTTTTTCACTCAGCTTCACCATCACATCGAAACCTTCGAGCTGGGCCCCCACCATATAGTCGCAGTCTATCCCTGCAGCCTTAAGAACATGCAGTATCATCGCGGTAATGGTGGTCTTTCCGTGGCTCCCGCCTATGACTACGCGCTTTTTGTCTTTCGACTGCTCATAAAGGTATTCGGGATACGAGAATATTTTCAACCCGAGTTCCTTTGCTTTTAAAAGCTCAGGATTATCAGCCTTTGCATGCATGCCCAGGATGACTGCGTCGAGATCAGTGCTGATCCTTGAAACATCCCAGCCCTCGGTTTGAGGGAGCAGCCCCAGCTTCTTAAGCCGGCTTTTTGAAGGTTCAAAGATCTCGTCGTCGGAGCCGCTCACATGGTACCCCTTATTATGCAATGCCATTGCAAGATTATGCATTGCGCTTCCGCCTATTGCAATAAAATGGACCCTCATGTTTTATTTTTTTTCAAAATTACATTTTAATTATTACGATATTATTTGTTTCCGCCTCCGGATTTTTATAATTTCACGTTCTGAAATCTGTTCTCGTGGGATGTTTTATGGAAAACGTTATAGATCAATATAATAAAGACTTAGAGGGGGCCGACCCGTTAAGGGTTATAGAATATTTCAACAGGCTTTTTCCCGGCGGTTGCATTTTTTCGACAAGCCTGGGAGCTGAAGACCAGCTTCTTGCACATTTTCTTTCCAAAACGTCAAAAGCAATCCGCATATTTACTCTTGACACGGGCAGGTTGTTTGAAGAGACCTGCGAACTCATCCACATAACAGAACAGAAATACAATTTAAAGATTGAAGTGTTTTTTCCTGATGCCGGATCTGTTGAGAAGATGGTCAACACCAAAGGCATCAACCTCTTTTACGAGAGTGTTGAAAACCGCAAGCAATGCTGTAATGTGCGTAAAATAGCATCTCTCACCCGCGCGCTGAAGGGAATGAAGGTATGGATCACGGGCCTCAGGCGGGAACAGTCGGAGGCAAGGAGCGGTATCGGCATGGTTGGCTGGGATGAATCCCAATCGATAATTAAGCTTAACCCTTTGTTTGAATGGACCCACGACCAGGTATGGGCTGCGATTCGGGCAGATAAGATCCCTTACAACAGTCTTCATGACAAGGGATTCCCGAGTATAGGCTGCCTGCCGTGTACAAGGGCGGTAATGCCGGGTGAGGATTTCAGGGCAGGGCGCTGGTGGTGGGAAAGCGCTTCAAAAAAAGAATGCGGGCTTCATGATAATGCAAAATGATATACTATGAGCAATACTATTGATCTGGCCGGATTAAGCAATTTCCAGGAAGATAAACTGGAGCGGCCAACGCCTTTATACCAAAATGATTATCATGCTGTATACTGGCTCGGAACTCCTGAAAACTCTGCATTCCGCTGTAATACCTACCTGATCACCGATGGGGACGAGGCAATCATTGTAGACCCGGGAGGTGCTGATGCTTTCGGTTTTATCAGGCGCAGGGTAGAACAGATCATAGACCCGGCTCATGTTTCGGCCCAGATCCTTTGCCACCAGGACCCTGATGTGGCCGGTTCAATGGTGCATTGGCTGGATGTAAATCCCGAGATGAAAGTCGTCACCAGCACCCGTACTAACATCCTGATTTCGCACTACGGGCGTGAGGATTACAGTTTTTTCAATATCACCGAGACCCCGGCCTATACTTTTTCTTCGGGCCGCTGCCTGAGGTTTATCGAAGCTCCCTTCCTGCATTTCCCGGGCGCTTTTACCACTTACGACGAAACTTCTTCTTTCTTGTTTTCAGGGGATATCTGGGCTGCCCTGGATATGGACTGGAAACTCGTGATCAGCGATTTCCACGGGCATGAGTTTAAGATGAACCTTTTTCACCTTGATTACATGGCCAGTAATATTGCAGCAAGGGGATTTGTCGAACGTTTGAAAGGTGTCAGGGTTAAGGCTATTCTTCCCCAGCATGGATCGTTGATCCCTGAAAAGTTTGTTGATGATGCTATCCGCTATCTTTCAAACCTTCGTTGCGGACTTGACATCATTTATCCTGAGAAAAAAAGAAAATAACCGGGTTAACAAAAGCCAGCGATCATGTCAGAAGATTTGAAACAGAGAATCAGGCAGCTTGAGTCGGAACTCAAGGTGGTGAGACTTGCATCCATGCAATGGGAGGAGATCCAGAGGACCTACCAGAAATCGAACGATCGCCTGCAGCAGATTTACAGCGACCTGAACCTGGCGAATGAGCGCCTGGTCCTGGCTTTTGAAGCAAGCTCACTGGCATGGTGGGACTGGGACTATAAAAGCGGGAAACTGGAATGCAGCGGCAACATGGCTTTACTGATGGGCCTGGGCAGTAATAACCTGCCTCAGACTTATTCTGCTTTTATTGCAATGATCCACCCTGATGATGTTCATGAAGTGAAAACAAACCTTGACATGCATCTTAACGGGGCTAAACCGTTTTTTGAGATGGAATACAGGCTGACAACGGGTTCAGGCGGATGGAAATGGGTGTTCGACAAAGGCAGGGTCGTTGAAAAGGATATCCTCGGCAAACCTGTGAGGCTGCTTGGCGTGACAATGGATGTAGAGCGTAAAAAAGTGCATGAAAAGAAACTTCTTTATGAGTTCGAGAAAGCCGATGAAGCCAATAAGGCCAAAAGTTCATTTCTTGCCAATATGGCCCACGAGATATATACGCCTTTATCGGGAGTGGTGGGAATGGCCGAGATCCTGAAGCAGTCGGAGCTTACACCTGAACAAAAGGAATACCTTGAGATTATCGTTGATTCTGCCACCAATCTGCTGACGGTGTTCAATACTATCATGGATTTTCTGAAAATTGAAGCCGGGCAGATAGAACTGAGCAACTCGGTTTTCAGCATCTATGAACTCATGGATGACCTTATCGCCACCCTCATTCCCGAAGCCGGGGAGAAAGAGCTGGAGGTCCTGTCTTATATTGACCCCAATATACCACTTCTTGTAAGGGGTGATCCTGCACGCCTGAAACAGGTGCTGAGGGTGTTTGCCGACAATGGTGTGAAATTCACCGATGCAGGGGAGATCACGATTACAGCTCACTTTCTTTCCTGGGATGATGAAACCGTCAATCTACAGTTCAAGGTGACGGATACAGGTATTGGAATTTCGGAAGAGGCGATTAAGCACATCTTCACCTCGTTTAAAAAGATCAGCCCTTCAACCGGCAAATATGGCGGAAGCGGGCTAGGACTTGCCATTGCTCAGTATCTGATCAGGAAAATGAAGGGCGATGTATACGTTGAAAGCCAGCCGGGAAAAGGGTCCACTTTTATTTTTAATGTGCTGTTGGATAAGGTTCCGGGTTCAGAAGCACCCGCTGCTGATCCGAAAGTAAAAGGATTGAAAGTGATGGTTATAGACCCTAATCAGTCACGGTCGGGTATGCTTCTCGACCTGCTTGGCCGACTGGATTGCGAAGCAGAATGCGTGCCCATTCTTACCGACGGATTGCTGGAACTTTCGCACAGGAACAGGATTAAAAAACCAATAGACCTGGTTGTTGTTGATAATGAAGCTGTTGCCCTGTCACAGGATGCTTTCAGCCCAAACCAGGCCTGGGAAAGTGTAAATAAAATATTGCTTCATTATTCACTGACTTCCATCCACCCTAAAGTTGAAGCCATGGGGTTCAATGCCTTACTGAAACGGCCATACCTGCCCATGGAACTTACAACAGCCATGTTCAATGCTGTCACCCGTAAAAAGGAAGATACCCTGTTTCAGGCCCCGGCACCGTCTCTTGCCAGGCATGAGGTAAGAAAGCTCACAATACTCCTGGCCGAAGATAACCTGATAAACCAGAAGGTTGCACAGGTTACCCTTAACAAACTGGGCCACTCTGTCGACATTGCAGGCGATGGCCGTATCGCAGTTGAAATGTTCAAAAAGAATAAGTACGATCTTATCCTGATGGATATCTTCATGCCCGAACAGGACGGCATGGAAGCCACCCGCGAAATCAGGCAGATGGAACAAACCCACCCGCTTGAAAAGCCCATCCAAATATGCGCTATTACTGCCAATGCCGATGAGGACGATGAGGAAAAATGCTACCAGGCAGGATTCAACACCTATATTACAAAACCTTTCAAACTCGAAGAGTTGATGGAAATCCTTGACAATATCATGTGATCTCAAAATGCAGGAAATAAGTCCTTGTATTATAATGTCTTTATAAAATATTAACGTTTTAATCCCTTCGGAAAACATTTTTTATATACTTTTGTAATCCAATTCATAAACCCTACAAATCAGAATAATATGCAAAAAATTTTGCTTTCAGTCCTGTTCCTTATGTTCGCTGCATTTGCAGTAAAAGCCCAGGATGCTGCCCAGGTTAAACCGGTAGACCCCAATGCCCCTGAAATTTCATTTGATAAACTGGTTCATGATTACGGCACGATCTACCAGGGTGCCGACGGCAATTGTGAGTTCAAGCTCACGAATACCGGCAAAGAACCCCTTATCCTTTCCAAACCCCTCACATCATGCGGATGTACCACCGCTTCCTGGCCGCAGGAACCTGTTCTGCCTGGCAAAAGCGATGTGATCAAGGTTACGTATAATACCAATAACATAGGGCCTGTCAACAAGACAATCACCGTTAACTCCAATGCCAAGACCAGCACGGTCAGGCTGACGATCAAAGGGACTGTCGTTGCAAAACCGGCAACTACAACACCTGAAAAACAGAATGATCAGGGTGCAACCCCGGTCAGCAAGTAAATTAAGATTAATCCTAATGCAGTCAGCCAGCCCTAAAAGCTGGCTTTGCTGCTTTATCCAAAACCTGAAACCATGCCTGCTATTTCTACCCGTGGACAGATGTGTCCTCCTTCCCCGATCCGTAAACTCGTCCCGTTCTCTGATGAAGCCAAGAAAAAGGGCATTAAAGTGTATCACCTGAATATCGGGCAGCCCGATATTCCGACCCCTGAAAATGCCATGGACAAGATCAGGCATACCGACATCAAGGTGATTGAATACAGCCACTCTGCCGGTATCCCCTCATACCGCAAAAAACTGGCCGAATATTACAAGACCTGCAATATCGACGTAAGTCCCGAAGAAATGATCGTGACTACCGGAGGCAGCGAAGCTATCATGTTTGCCATGTTCAGCTGCATGAACCCCGGTGATGAGATCATCATCCCGGAACCTTTTTACGCTAACTATAATGGTTTCTCCGTTGCTGCAGGGGTCGTTGTAAAACCTATCGATTCGACAATTGATAATGGTTTTGCTCTGCCCCCGATGTCGGCTTTTGAAAAGGCCATCACGCCTAAGACAAAGGCCATCATGGTTTGCAACCCGAATAACCCTACCGGTTACCTGTATTCAAGGGAAGAACTGGAACTCCTGAAAGAGATAGTCCTTAAGCATGATTTGTATTTGTTCGCCGATGAGGTTTACCGCGAATTCGTTTACGACGGAAAGGAGCATTTCTCGGTAATGAACCTGAAAGGTATCGAACAGAACGTGGTACTCCTCGATTCCATCTCTAAGCGTTACAGCGCCTGCGGAGCCCGTATCGGCGTCATGATCTCTCACAACAAGGAGGTGATGTCCACTGCAATGAAGTTCGCCCAGGCCAGGCTCAGCCCGCCTACCTTCGGCCAGATCATTGGGGAAGAAGCCATCAGCACACCTCATTCATATATAGAACATGTGCTCGACGAATACCTCCTGCGCCGTGATGTTGTTGTGAATTCCATCAATAAAATGGACGGATGCTTCTGCCCGAATCCCGGCGGTGCGTTTTATGCCATGGCCAGGCTTCCTATCGATGATTCTGATAAATTCTGCCGGTGGCTGCTTGAAGAATTCAGTATAGACGGCAAAACCGTGATGCTTGCACCAGGTACAGGATTTTACTCAACCAAAGGCCGCGGAATCGACGAGGTTCGTATCAGTTATGTTCTGAATGTGGATGACCTCCGTGCATCAATGGTTTGCCTCGACGCTGCCCTCAAGGT
>Ga0073936_10004286_pt1 | contig 19887 bp, 19 predicted proteins | sample AliMusrvi5mmetaG_FD_87041 | JGI IMG/M metagenome (GOLD analysis project Ga0073936, IMG submission 87041) | Freshwater lake bacterial and archeal communities from Alinen Mustajarvi, Finland, to study Microbial Dark Matter (Phase II) - Alinen... | ecosystem: Environmental > Aquatic > Freshwater >... | reverse complement strand
GGATTTTTACGGGGCGGGGCTGCTGCCGGAGTCGCCGATGGCTCCGCAGACGGCACCGGCTCGGGCTCCGGGGTCGGAGTCGGCATGGGTTCGGGTTCCGGGGCTGGAGTCGGCACCGGTTCGGGCACAGGCGCGGCCGCAGGTTCCGGCGGCGTCTCGACCGTCGGCGGAGGAGGCGCGGCCTCCACGAGGCTCACATCCACCGGCGCAAAATCGTCGCGCATCGGAAGCGGCTTCGCCGGGCTGCCCATGTGGAAACCGAACAGCAGGGTCCCGTGCAGAACCGCGGCCGCCGCGAAACTTGCGATGATTTCAATTTTCAATTCTGTTGCGGCCGGGTTTCGATGGCGACCCTGGTGATGCCCTGTTTGCGCACTTGATCGAGAACGGCGACCGCTTTTCCAAACTCCGTTTTCCTGTCGCCGTCGATGAACACACGGGGTTCCGCAACGCTGCCCGCAAGCTCTTTCAGCGCCGAGTCCAGTTTTTCGGGGCTGACCGGCTGCCTGTTGAAAAACAGGTCGCCCGCCGCGTCGATCGTGATCGTCGCCGCTTCCAGATGTTCCTGCGGCGCGCCGGTTGCGGCGGCGGGCAGGTTCACGGGGACGCCCCGGTTTTTCACCATCGAAAGCGAGACCATCACAAAAGTCGCGAGCAGGAAAAAAATGATGTCGATGAGCGGGATGATCTCGATCCGCGCCCTCTTGTTGCTTCGTGGAGACGGGATCGTCGTCACGGGCGGGAGGGGGTTCTTTCGCCCCGCAGGATGAGCATTTCGAGATGGGCGGCGGCGTTTTCAATTTCCTGCCGCGCCTGCTCCAGCCTCGCGTTGAGGTAGTTGAAAGGCAGGAGCGAGACCATGGCGATGAGAAGGCCGAACGCCGTGGCGATGAGCGCCTCGGCGATGCCGCCGGTGATCGCGGCCGGCGAGCCGAGCTCGCTGGCCCCGAGCAGCCCGAAGGCGTGGATCATGCCGGTCACCGTCCCGAACAGCCCGAGCAGCGGGGCGAGCGTGACCGTGGTATCGAGCACCGCGATCCCGCGGTTGAACCGCTGCAGCTCGCGCGCCGCCGCTTGCAGCAGCGCGTTGGAAAACGAGACATCGCGGTGATCGAGGGCGAAGGCCAACACCCGCGCGACGAAATCCTTCGTCCTGGCGCCGGTCTTCACCGCCTCCTCGAATTCCCCGCGCCCTGCCTCCTGGAAAATCTTCGCCACGACATCGGGCCGCCTCCGCAACCGCTCGCGGACGGCAAAAAACGTGCGCTCGATCACCACGCTCAACGCGACGACTGAGGTCAGGAGCAACGGCCACATCACGGGGCCGCCTTTTAAAAACAGGTCGATCATAATAATGGTTTTTTACGGGCGAATCAGAACTCGTACGCCAGCCCGGCATAAAATCCGCGCCGGGGCAGATACTGCGGGGCATACACCCCGATTCCGTCGCCGCTTCGAATCTCATAAACCGTGTCAAACAGATTGACGACGTCAAAGCGAATCTTGAACGCCTCCCGGTTGTGGATTTTTATCGCCTGGACAATCCCGACGTTCACCGTGGCATAAGCCGGGGCCTCCTGCGTGTTGGCAAAACCGCCGAACAGCCCGCTCCCGTAAAGCATATCCGAATACACTTTCGTGTCCCGCCACCGGTACGACACGCCGGCCGAGGCGGTCCAAAGCTGGTCGTGATCGAGATGATACCAGTGCGACTTCAGGTATTGCAGCTCGTCCCGGTCGAACTGGAACTGGCCCGACGTGAGCCCTTGCGCCATGGCCCTGCTCCACGCCAAATTGCCGTAGGCGGCAAATCCGCCCTTGGAATAATTGAGCGTCAACTCGACGCCGTAAACCTGGCCTTGCGCCGCGTTGTATGGCGAAAATATCCAGGCCGACCCAAACTGCCCCTCGTCCAGCACGTTGGTCTTGCTTTTGAAGTAACCATCCAGCCCGGCCTGGAATTCCGGGGTGAACTTTTGGACGATCCCCGCATCGAAGTAATGGCACCGCTCGGCTTGTGCCGGGCTGCTTTGCGTGGTGGCTGCGGCATGGGTCGTCCCGTTGAATTTCTCCACGCTGGCCGACGACACGAAATACAGCGGCGGGGGGGTGAAATAGCGGGCGTAACCGACATGCAGGGTGGTCTTGTCGGTCGCCTCGTAAACCGCATTGATTCTCGGGCTCACCTGGCTCTCGGTCAGATAGGCGTTCAGCACGTCAAACCGCGCGCCGAAGTTGATCGTCAGCTTTTTGCAGACCTTCCACTGGTCCTGAAGATAGATGCCGTAGCAAAACCCCGTCTTGCTGTTGTTATCGACGATTTTGAACGGTGCCGTGCCGGTCTGGCCGCCATCCGCGTCGGCGGGAAACACCCAGTTCGTGGTGTTCACAACCGCTTGCTGGACCGAGAAATCGACCCCTCCCCTCAACGTGTGGAAATCGTTCAGCGCGTAACTCGCATCGAGCTGAAAGCCGTTGGACAAGAGAAGGTGCTCGTCGCGGCTCGCCACGCCGTTGAACATCAGGTCGCCGGTCCCGTCCGGCCGGTAAAGGACGTTGCCGTAACGGGTGAATTGCGAGATCTGAAAGTCCAGGTCGCCGAGCTTCTTTTGGTATGTCAAAACCTCGTAACAGCTCTGTTCGGTCTGGGTTTCGTTGAGATTCGAGGAGGCAAAGGATGTCGTGGTCCCGTAAGTGTAGCCGGGCTGCTGCCCGGCGATGTTCGGGATCTGGAAGTCGTTGTGCGACCCGCTCAAAGTCAGGCTGACCCGGCTCGTGTCGTCGATGACATAGGACAAAAACGCGAACCCGCCGAATTGGTCCGTGTTGTCGTGGATCGCGTTCCGGGTCGGGGCCGGGTTGGCCATGCCGAGGCTGTTGTGGAGGTAGCTCCCGGTGAAATAATACGTCAGTTTCCCGGTCGCGCCGCCCATTTCAAAGCTGGGGTTCAGCGTGTTGTAACTCCCGCCGTAAAACGAGACGTTTCCCCCCTGCATGCTCTCGCCGCTTTTGGTCCGGATATCGACGATTCCCGCCGTGCGAAGCCCGTATTGCGCGGGCAGGGAACCGTCGATCAACGACACCCGGTCCACGAATCTCGTGCTCAACTCCTGACCGAACCCAAACAGCCCGTCGGGAAGAAGCACGTCGTTGATCCGGTATTGGAGGTTCGCCTCCTCCCCGCGGACGTGCAGCCGCTTGTCGAGCTCGTCCTGAACAACGCCCGGGAACCGCAGCAAGGTCTGGTCGAGGGGAGCGTTCGCCCCCTGCGATTGCACGTCGATTTGCTCGAGGCCCTTGGTGCGTTTTGTCGCGCCGAGGCTCGGCACAATTTCCTCCTGATATTCGTCCAAAGCTCTGGAGACGACCACGACGGGAGGCAGCGTGACCGTTTCCGGAGTGCTGCCCGGAACAGCTTGCCCCACGGCTGGAGGAGTTTCGTTTGCGGCGCGAAGACCAGGGACGGCGAGAAGAGCCGCGATGGCGACCAGGTTCGCCAGATGGGCTTTCCTCATGAGACCAGCGATTGGACCGGCCGTGGATGAGGAACGAATGAGAATTTGATGGATCATATATATTAAATTTTTGGTTTTGTTGCGGTGAAAAGTTGGAGTTCGTTTGCTGGCAGCCGTTCCTGCCGCGGGATTCAGCCCGGGCTTTGAACGGACGCCGAATCGCCTCAAATCAGATCGCGGGGCGGCAGCGGCATGGCGCGGGAACGTGTTGCTCGTGCAACGATGAAATGGCGCCAGCCAGCCCTGCCGACCAGAGCTTGATTGCCTCCCCCCGCGTCCAGCGGGAAGGGATATGAGGCGTTGAGGCCAGGCCCAATACTGTTCACTGAAGAAAGGAGCGCGGGCGTCCCGCCCGCTTGTTTTTCGGTTGCGGGCGGGACGCCCGCGCTCCTTTGCGCAGCAAAGTGAACAGTATTGAGGCTAGGCCAACTGCGGGGGCGGCGTGGGCGGGGTTTCCCCTCGGACATCCCACGGGCGGGTGTCGGCCGAGGACCGCCCCGCATCATAGACTGGAACGGATACCGCAAACTCCATGGCATCGAAGAGGAAACTCGATCCGTGCAGTTGCTGCATGGCCGCCCGCTGTTGCTGTTGCTGTTTTTCTGCGCTGGTTTTTGCCAGTTGGATTTTTTTGCAAAACGCGCACTTCCCGCTCCCCTTGGGGATGCGCTGGATTGCGGCTATCACCCCTTGGGAACGGGCTGCCTTGAAGCTTTGAACCGCTTTCGAAGCGGCGTAAAAACCGACCCAATGCAGCCCTTCAAACTGCAATATTGCCAAGAGCATCAAAGTGGCGGCCAAGCCGCGATATTGGGCGAGCGATACCATTATGTCCGGGGATAAGAAAATCTTATACCGGCGCATTTTTCTGAATGCAACATCCTTTTAAAAACCTTAAACTCGAAAACAGCGTTTCTTGTAGAGGAATTCTGAAAGAATTTCTTAATCGCCGTTTTCGGGTAAAACCACGAAATGGTTTGATGATTCCCGGCCGGGGGGTTACTGAGTAATCGCCCATGCACCCGACCCCGTTTCAGAAGAAGCTTCTCTGGGCCGCGCTCACGGCGGTTTCCGCCTACGTGATCGGGTATATCGTCTTCCGGGTGGGCAGCCTTTTGGTCCAGGCGATTTCCTTTTTGCAGCCGGTTCTTATCCCTGTCGCAATTTCCGCGATCCTGGCCTTTCTGCTGGAGCCGGTCGTCCGGTGGCTCATCGGGTTCCGGCTTTCCCGGATCCTGAGCATTATCATCGTCTATCTGGCGGTGACGGCGTTTTTTGCGGGCATCCTGATCTGGATCATTCCGGCGGCCTACCGACAGGGCAACGTCTTCATCAAAGGGTTCCCGTCCTACTCGGAAAAGACCCAGAAGCTCGCGCTTTCCGCGATGGACCGGCTCCACACGCTGTCGGAAAACCCGCTGTTCAAGAGCCCCGACGATCCCACGCAAAGCAAGGACCAGTTCACGGCATTCGCGTCCAAGAGCATCAACGAGGCCGGGACGTGGCTCCAGCAGAAGGTGCCGGACCTGGCACTGGAATCGGGAAAATTCCTCCAGCGAAGCCTCGGCGGGTTCCTCGGGGTTTTCGGGTTTCTCCTCAGCCTGATCCTCGTCCCGATCTTTTTGTTTTTCTTTTTGAAGGAAAGCTCGGCGATCTCTCACAACTGGAGCCAATACCTCCCGATGCGGGCCTCCCCGCTGAAAAGCGAGATCGTCTCGCTCGTCGGCGAAATCAACTCCTACCTGGTCAGTTTCTTCCGCGGGCAGTTGCTCGTCAGCATGATCGACGGGGTGCTGATCGCCACGGCGCTCCTCGTCATGGGTCTCGATTTCGCGGTCCTCATCGGCCTCATGGTCGGCGTCCTGGGACTCATCCCCTACCTCGGGATGATGATCACGTGGATTCCTGCGGTGATCATCGCCGGCGCCCAATACGGGGACTGGGCGCACCCGTTCTGGGTCACGGTGATTTTTATCGTCGCCAACAACATCGACGGGATGTTCATCGCGCCGAAGATCGTCGGCGACTCGGTCGGCTTGCATCCGTTGACCGTGATCCTCTCGGTCCTGGCGTGGAGTTTGATCCTCGGCGGTCTCCTCGGGGCCCTGCTGGCCGTCCCGCTCACCGCCACGTTGAAGGTGCTTCTGAAGCGCTATTTCTGGGACAAGCCGCCGGAGGCCCCCTCCTCGGCCTGAGCCTCAAAGCGGCAGGGTCTGATACCCGAGGCAAAGGTAAATCGTGAGATCCCGACCGCCCGGGGCCGAAACCTTTCGGAGCGGCTGCACGTCCTGAAAAGCCCCCTTGATCGTTTGCGGCAGATCGTGTCCGAGATAGATCGCGTTGCGCCCGATGAACGGGTTCACCCCTTTTTGCTCCTGGAAATATTCGTCCGCGACGCGGTCGCTCTCGACAAAGTCGGCATACGACGGCCAGAGGCCGAACTGGTTCGAAAGATCGGGCGATTCCGGAACGAACACCGGCGGATAGCTCCCCTCGCCCGGCAAATAATACCCCAGGATGGCGGCCTGGTTCGCATCCTCGGCAATAAAAAACCCGCCTCCCTCTGCGGCCGGCAAATCGCGGGCCGAGCCGCGGACCTGATCCGCCACCGCTTTCCACGAGATGCGGCCGCCCACCCAAAGCGAATAGCCGCTCGCGAGCAGGGCGACCGCCGCGACGAATCCTCCGAGGGGAACCGCAAGCGGGCTTTTCCGCACCGAGGAAAGGGCGAAGGCCGCCAGCGGAACCATCCCGAACAACCCCGCCGCGACAGCATCACCGCCGCGCAGCAAAATGTAGAGCGCCCATGCCCAGGCGACCCCGCAGGAAGCCAGGATGAATACCGCCCGGCCATGCCGCCGGACATTGCGGACGAGAAACCGCAGCCCGACGACAACGGCCAGAACCACCGGCACCGAAAATGCCATCGCCAAACCGGCCAGGCTTCCGAGAAATGGAAGCGGCCGGATTTCCCAAGCGGTTTTCCATGTTCCTCCAGCAACCGGGATCCATTCCAGCGAAGCATTCCACAGGAGCGCCGGCAGCAGCGCGAGAGCGCAACAGGCCGCGATGGCCAGCAGCCCAAAAATATCCGCAGGCGTCCGGTACCGGACGCTGAAGAGAGCGCCGGCCACGAGCCCCGCAGGCACCAGAACCGCCTCGTAGCGGAACAGGACCGCCACCCCGAAAAACAGCCCGGCTCCCACCCAGGCCCACCGCCTGCCATCCCAAGCCACCCGCGCAAACACAAGCCCCGCCAAGACCGACACCAAAGCGGGCATCAGGGGGCCGACCTCCACGGCGGCCGTGTTGAAAACCGGCAGCAGGTTGAGAAAAACCACGCTCCATCCCGCGACGGCCTCATCGTAAATCCGGCGCACGAACAGCCACGCGACGCAACTGCAAAAAAACCCGAGCGCCGGCCAGAAAAGCCTCGCCATTTCGAAGTTCTCCCCGAACGCCCGCACCAAGAACGCCGTGCCGGCAGGCCCGTCAAAATACCCGGCCGCCAGCCGGTGCGAACACATCCAGTAATACGCCTCCGAGGGCGCTACCTCGTGGGTCAGAACCCATGCCACGCGCAACCCCGTCAGCAGCAGGAGCAGGGGAAGAAGGTATTTCGCTTTCATCAGCCGAGGAGCGAAGGATGGACGGCATGCCATGAGGGAAACCAGCGCCCGCCCCATTTTCGCCAGGCCGCACCGAGCCCGGCCACGACAAAAAATGCCATGCCAGCCCCCAAGAAACACGAGACCAGAACATCCAGCGGCCAGTGGGAACCCACGTAAATCCGGCTGTAGGCAACAACCGCCGCCAGCAGGAACGCCAGCCATCCCCGCCTGCGATAGAAAATGGCCACGACCGTCGCCGCCGCAAAATTGTTCGCGGAATGTCCCGAGGGAAACGAGTTCCCGCGCGACGCCCGGATGCCCGGATGCGAATACTCCTCCTGGAGCGGCTTGCCCAGCGCGAGAAACCGGGGCTTCGCCTTCGCGAGATCCAGCGTGCGGGCCCCCACGAGTTCCTCATGCGGGCGCGGACGCCCGACGATATGTTTTAGCGAATTGACGACCACGCCGTCCGTGAATCCGACGGAAAGGCACGCGGCCAGCACCATCATCCGCGCCCGGAACCCCCCGAACACCAAAACCACCAAACCTCCCACAACCAAAAATGGCCACCAGAAATCCCAGCTCGATGCCACCGCCATCACCATGTCGAGCGCCGGATGCGCCCAAGAATGGTTGATGAAATAAAACGCTTCCTGGTCCACGCTGCTCAAGCGAGTGCCGAGACCGCCTCATCCAGCGTGGCCACGTTCGAGACCGAAACCACCGGGGTTCCCTTGCGGATGCGGCCGACGAGCCCGGCGATGACTCCTCCGGGCCCGAGCTCCAGGAAATCCGTGATGTGGAGGTGGTCGATCATATACTCGATGCTCTGCGACCAGCAGACGCTGCCGGTGACCTGGTCGGCCAGCGTGCGGCGGATGTTCTCCGCGTCGCCCACCGCGGCGGCATCCACATTCGAGACGACGGGAACCCGGGGCTCCAGCATGGGTGTCTCGTCCAGCGCCTGGCGCAGGGTTTGGTAGGCGGACTCCATCAGGCGGGAATGGAAGGCTCCCGCGACCGTCAGCTCGACGGCCTTGCGCGCGCCATATTCTTTGGCAAGCGAAACGGCGAGGGCGATCTTCGAGGATTCGCCGGAGAGGACGATCTGGCCCGGGGAGTTCAGGTTCGCGACATCGACATCCGCGGCCGATGCCAGGTCGCGCACGCGGTCTTCATCGCCGCCGATAATCGCGGCCATGGCCCCCTCGGTGGAATCGCAGGCCTGCTGCATCGCCCGCGCCCGCTTGTCCACGAGGCGGAGACCGGTCCCGAAATCAAATGTCCCTGCCGCGCAATGCGCCGTGAACTCGCCGAGCGACAAGCCGGCCGCCGCGTGGAATTCCAGCTCCGGAAACCGCTCCCTCACCACCGCCAGACAAGACAGGCCGTGGACATACAACGCCGGCTGGCAGACCGATGTCTTGGTCAGTTCCTCCGACGGGCCTTCGAAGGCGATCTGCGAAAGCGGATATCCCAGGATCTCGTCCGCTTGGCGGAACAGATCGGCTGCGACGGGAAATTCGGCGCAGAGATCTTTGCCCATCCCGACGGACTGGGCACCCTGGCCTGAGAACAGTAGAGCGAGTTTTTTTGTCATGGTAAAAAAAGTTTGCGCCGTCCTGCTGGCGGCGGCACGGACGGATTGTGCCCCACGGGCGAGGTTCTCAGCAAGCCCGATCGCAGGGTCGCCGATGGAAACCCGCGGAAAAAATCTCCCCGGCGGCTTTTCCCGCGCGTCCGGCAAATGCGAATTCTCATGCAAACCGCCCTCCCATCTGCTACAGGATCGGGCACGATCATTCTGGAGGGGTGGTAGAGTGGTCTATTGCGCCGGTCTTGAAAACCGGAGAGCCGAAAGGCTCCGTGGGTTCGAATCCCACCCCCTCCGCTCTCTGAAACCGCATGGATAAAGGCTCTGCGGGCGGTTCACTGGAAATCCCATCTTTGCAAGCCGCTGCTTGAAACTGCAAATAAATGTTGCCTATCGGGTAATTACGGGTTACTGGGTTACTTATGAGAAAGGCGAACACCACCATCAGCGAAATCAAAATCAATGGAGTTACCCGCTACCGGGTAACATACCCGACCGCCACCGGCAGGAAGCGCGAACTCTATGTTGACCGCAAGAAAGCGGAGTCCAGGTTGAAGGAAATCAAAGCGGAGCAAAAGCGGTTCGGGCTTTCCGTGGACGCCATGAGCTCGACAACGCGGGCGCAGGCCGTGGCCGCTGCGGAGATTCTGGCAGGAAGCGGGATCACCCTTGTCGAAGCGGCGCGATTCATTCTGGCCGAGAAAAAGCGCGAGCAATCCGGCGTTCCGATCACGGAGGCCGTGGAAGCGTTTCTACAAAGCCGTGGCGACAGGTCCGCCGATTACCTCAACACCCTCCGGCCCCGGCTCGAATACATTGCCAATTTCTTCGCAGACCGGACAACGGCAGGCATCAAGGCGAGCGACTGCCAGCGGCTTCTTAACGGGCTGGCCGGGACACAATCGCAGCGCACCGTCTCGCACTACCGGACGCACCTTTCCGTGTTCCTGAAATTCTGCGAGTCCCGCGAATGGATCACCGGCAACCCGGCCAAGCGCACAACGTCTGTCAAGGTGCCGGGACAGGAAACCGCGATTCTCTCACCGCAGGAAGCCGCAACCCTGTTGTCGGTCTGTCACCGCGACATTCTTCCCGGCGTCACCATCGCCGCGTTCTGCGGTCTGCGGTCCGCCGAGATTGAGCGTCTCGACTGGAAAGCGGTTTCGCTCGCGCAAGGGATCATCACAATCGGCGCAGGCGTGGCGAAAACCAACTCCCGCCGCGTTATCTCCATTCCCGACAATGCAGCGGCATGGCTTGCCCCCTACGCGCAAGACAGCGGCAAGGTGTGGCCAGCGGATGAAACGCGGGCGCGTGACTTGTGGACGCTGGCGAGGGTGCAAGCCGGTTACGGTCCCTTCATCGCAACATCAAACGCCGTCAAGGATGCCATGACCGACCCGGCCACCGGGAAAGCCCGCAAGGATTTGAAGCCGTGGCCTGCAAACGTGCTGCGGCATTCTTCCATTTCCTACCGCGTGGCACTCGAAAAGAATCTCGCGAAAGTCGCCTACGAAGCGGGCAATTCCCCCGGCATTGTCCAACGGCACTACAACGGCTTGGCAAGCCCGCAGGCCGCGAAAGCGTTCTTCGACATCATGCCAAACGTGGCTGGGAACGTCACGCACGCGCAGTTCACCAAAGCCGCTTGAATTTATGAGCGCCGAAATGATTCCGATTGAAAGCCAGATCCACCTGATCCGTGGGCAAAAGGTCATGTTGGCATCCGACCTGGCCGCAGTCTATGGCGTGGAAACGCGAACGCTGAATCAGGCCGTCAAACGAAACGCGGAGCGGTTCCCGGCCGATTTCATGTTCCAGTTGTCCGCCGAGGAATCCGACAACTTGAAATCACAATCTGTGACTTCAAGTTGGGGAGGAGCACGGCGAGCACTCCCCTACGCTTTCACAGAACATGGCGCGATCATGCTGGCATCGGTGCTCAATTCCAAGCGGGCGACCGAGATGAGCGTTTACGCTGTGCGGGCGTTTGTGCGCCTGCGGGAAGTCATCGCGGGCAACAGGGAACTGGCCGCGAAGATTGCGGCACTTGAAAGCAAGGTCGGGAATCAAGACCGGGACATCCAGACCATCTTCTCCACGATCCGGCAACTGATGGCACCGCCAACACCGGCAGGAAGAAGGATCAAGGGTTTCGGGAAATGAAAAAGAAAACAGACAAAGCACCAAGCCCGGTCGGCGGCGTGGCGGCGATTTTAAGCGGCAAGTCTCGCGGAGCGAAGGCTGCAAATATAAAAGTGGCTGATAAAATTCGAGGCAACGCTGAAAGGAAGAACCCGGCAATCTTACTCCCAGACTACAGCGATGATTGGTTCATATACGAAAACAACAAAGAAACGCCCTTTGAGGAGATTGAAGCTCGCTTCTATTACGAGTTCGCTCGGGAGTCCCAGACCTTCCTATCTCTGGCAGAAAAACTCAGCCATTGCATTTCTGGCGAGCTACAGCGTAGCGTCAAGCGAGCCTTTTATCCGCCTCCGATGAGGGCATTGATCGAATTGCATCCGTGTTGTTGTCGTCTTGTGAGGGCGCTCGGACCTGATTCCCTTTCCCGTTTGCACGCAACATGCTGGGAGAAATTGCCGTGCGAAGAGAAAACACAATGTAAGAAAGCCTTTTCCCCTCGGGAAGAGGCATTCCGGCCAGCAAGCGCAAGGGAAGTAAAGTATTTCGGGATCGACTTAGACGCGGTGTGGGACACTTCGCAAGGAACACTTGAGTTGGCTCGGAAGTGGGATCGCTGGAACAATCAAGTGTTGCCTCCGAAAGAAGAAACTTCAGATGACGTGCTGAGGTGGGTTGGCAGTTCTCGGCTTTCTGATTTTGGGAGGGAAGAAACATTGTTTCACATTGATTGGTGCCAAGGCTCCCAAGCAGTTCATGACGCAATGGAGAAATGGTTCATAAATAGAAAAAGCGAACTGTCGAAGTTGGCTTGCGAAGGGCGGTTGCCAGGGAAAGCAGGTAATGCCAGTTATTTCTTTAGGGTCAAAGACAAAGAAGGAGGGGGCAATTCACGCCGGAAATATATCGCGGCATTACGTGGTCTGGCAGGCATGCGGCTGCTTGGCAGCCACACGTTGCGCGAAGCAATCGAAATAGCAGAACACGCAGTAGGGAAGTCACCGTATTCGGGTTGGATTGATGACACCAAGAAGCCAGCCCATCGGCGCGCTTGGAACATCGGAATAGAAAATGCGCTTGCGGTCTTCCATGATCTTTTTTTTCCAGACAGATACTGTCGTGAGCGGAAGCTTCTGGGGTTGCCGGAGAAGGAAGATCCAATTTCTTATCAGCGGTTCCTCTCTCGAAAATAGTCACTCGGGCGAGTAGCGATCACCTTACGTGAATGCGTGGAATGTGGTTTTGTGGTGCCCATGCACGGCATACCACAACCACCGCAAGCGCCTGTAACATATACCCGCCAGCAGGCCGCTTCTATATGCAGCATGAGCCTTCGCTGCTTCGACGGCCACCTTGCAGCCCGCCGTTGCGGGTTTTGTAAAATCGGGGGAAAGGTGGTTCTCCGAGAATGCGACATCAGCGCCTTCCTCGCCCGGCACGCCATCCCCCCTCGCGAACCTTGCGGCGCAATCTGAAAGAAAAAGGCCGCGTCACCCGACCAAAGGTTGCGGCCCATTTCATACGAACGATGAAACTTTTAAGCCAACCCGCAGACACGCGCAACAAAATCCTTTACGCGACTAGTCCATTAAAAGGGAAGCGGAATCGCCGGACTGATAGCGAACTCGACACCCTCCTGGCAGAATGCAAAAGCGTGATCGCCAGCTATGACGAGAAAATCACGATCCGGCACTTGTTCTATCGGCTCGAAAGCAGAGGATTCATCGAAAAGAGCGAACGCGGTTACAGTAGCCTTTGCCAGCATCTTTCCAAGTGGAGGAAGCAGCGCGAGATCCCTTTCGACGCATTCATTGACGGCACCCGTTGGCATTATGGCGCGACCGTTTTTGATGATGCGGACGATGCAATGCGGGATTCCGTGCAATCCTACCGGAAAAACCTATGGGTGACACAACCGTATCACGTTGAGATATGGGCAGAAAAAGACGCGATTGCCAGTATCGTTCGCCCGGTCTCTGAATCGTGGGGACTCCAAACATTTATATGCCGGGGATTCGCAAGCATCAGTTCGTTGTATAACGCCGCTTCGACTTTTGAGTGCCACCGGAATCGAGGGAAGGCTCCGCGCATCCTGTATATGGGCGACCATGACCCAAGCGGACTTGCGATTGACGCCGCCATATCAAAGGCATGGCGGGACTTTGGCACCATGCCACCGGGATTCAAGCGCATCGCCATTTTGCCGAAGCATATCGAGCAGTTTCAACTTCCAACGCGGCCCATGAAAAATGGCGACATGCGCGGGAAAAACTGGATCGGTGGATGCGTCGAAGTGGACACCCTCACCCCGGCACAAATCCGCGAGCTTCTGGAAAGGGAAATTATCGGTCTTGTTGACCCCGAGGCTTGGGAGCGCACAAAGCTGATCGAAAAGGCCGAAGCCGACACGCTGGCCCACATCTTCCACATGAACCGCGACAGGTTACAGGAGGCATCGAAATGAAAACCATCATCACGGATGATCAGTCCCAACTTGCAGGGCCTTTGATCAGCCTCGGCGCAGACAAAAATCGGCCACATGCGACGCATACGCAAAAATCGGCCACATGCGATGGTCAAAAATCGGCCACATGCGATCTGCAAAAATCGGCCACCTATACCAGAGGACGGGTGCGGGTCGGGGTCCTGTCCTCCGTCGGTGTCGAGGAGTTGGAGAAGTTGTTGAAATCCTTGGGGTGGTCCTGCTGGTGCAGCCGGTCCCGCCTTGGATCGCTGGTCCTGCTTGTCAGTGATGGGCTTGATCGTTCTCAAAGAGGGATATTCCATTTCAGCAGGGACAGGGCGAGGGGCCTTTGCGCCTCCATGCCAAAAAAGCAGGCTGGGGAGGCTCCGATTGACGGACTCCATGTTCTCGCGAAACTCGGCGTTCTCTCCCCTATCGGGAATACCCACTGGCATGCTCGTCGCCGCGCACAGGATTACTGCTTCACCCCAGAATACAAAAAAAGGAAACCGTGGACTGTTGAACTTCTCCTGACTGCGAGAGAGAAAACAAAATGGGATGACCGCAATCTTCGAGCGACAGCCCGCTTCGAGGCGGCGAATCCCATAATCGAACTCGTAAAAAATATCGCCACAACTCAACTTCGGTTTTCGGAGAAAGGTTTGAACGAGATTTGCCGAATCAATACTTCTGAGCCTGACCTTGTTGCTTCCGCTGATCGCTGTCGGAAGGCTCTGCATGACGGAAAGTGGGAATGCACTCTTGATCGCCAAGGAACACTTCACAGCCCCGTCAGCGGTTGCCCCAAACGCATCCGCATATTTCTTGAAATGGATCATCAAAGGGTTGTGGAGGTGGACATCAGCGGAGCGCACCTCGTTGTTTTATCGCGGGTCTATGACCCTGCCTTCCTGGGGCGATACAAACTGATTTTTGACCAGCGCGAAATCGAGACTGAACGTGCTGGGCTGGTTTCCCTAATCGAATCAGGGGATGTTTATCAAATCATCTCCGGTGACAGGGATCAGAACAAAATCGATTTGCTCACGGCGTTGAACATCCGACTGAAGGTTCAATGGGCGATGAAAATAACCCGCGCTCTTCTCCCAGATCGCCCGATACTGCGGGCAGTTTTTGAAGCGGTAAAAAAACGAGATCATCGGACCTTGAGCTGGTGGCTTCAGCGGTGGGTCTCGGATATTACCAACCCGTCACTACTTTCTCTTCACGCGGACGGCATTCCGAGCATCCCGATTGTTGACTGTCTTTTGGTTCGATATTTCGATGAAGCGAGAGCGCGGGACGAATTGTCGAGGCGGCTTTTTGAATCGACTGGCATCTGCGCGATGGTGGCCGGAATCCGCTATTCGGCGAGAGACCCATATTTCATTGAAACCTACGGCAACCAGATCGAGGGCTGGGATGGCGGTATCCCGATTGTTTGCGGAGTCGTTGCGCCGTTCTGAAAACTGCCCAAGGAAGGAGGCCAAGAGTTGCAGGAAACCCGGCGGGGCGGCACTCCGGCTGCTGGCCTTGGCAAAGCATCACCCAGTTTTCGCTGGCGTAATTGGCGGCAATGCTTTACTTCATAGAATCGTCACAGAATTGAGTGAACGATGAAAACAAAAGACCTAATTGCGTTCTGGCTACTAGTTCTTTGGATATTGGTGACCGGTTCAACTCCATTCTTTGCCCTCGATGATGCCCTACACATGAAGTGTCCCCTTGGCATTATTCTTTGGGATGCTGCGGTCGCTTTGTTTGTAGGTGTCTCTGGCCTGTTTCTGATTGGTCGTTTTATTGACATGCGGGCTGATTTGGATCATTACGAAGCTGAAAAAAGAAGTAGAATAAAGGAGTTGGAATCAAGAAGAGATGACGATTGAGCAGAGAGGTATGACGGGAGCAGGTTCAACCCTTGCTTCACCGGTTGGGAACGACGGCGGCGCGAGCCGGCCGAAGCATCACCCGGAGGCGTTGCAGACGGCCTAACTCTAACCCGTCTTTGCTCTGGTATAATACCATATAACGGCACATACCCAAAAGGCAGCAAGTATTAATCCATAAACGCTATACGGCCCGAAGTAGCCAAGCGCCAACACTGCTGCGCCTACAGTCCCCGACTTGAATTGGCGCATAATTGAGTCAGCCTTGTGCGATGAAAGGTTGTCAATGCCTTTGGCGTTAGCTATGACCACGCACACCAAGGCGGTAAAAAAACCAAACACATACTCAAACGCCCTTGCAAAGATGTTACAAATAACCAGCACCGTCAAATGGGATTTGAGTTGAAGGAGAGAGCGGCCCATAATCTCTGATGTTTGTTCCGCTGTCCACATAAGGTTTTGTGATGAATCTACCGGAACTATCATTAGCCTGTTCTGACTTACTGCGGCATAAAACACTTCGGAACTATCTATAAGCGACTGCCTCGCGCAGCCAGTCCGAATGGTGTCTGCCAGGTGCCACGTCATATATGCCAGTGCCGCGCATAAAAAATAGAAAGTAGTGTAGTGATGAATATGGACTCCGTTGTGAATCCAGAATCCGATGCAGTAACATCCAAATAGAAAAATACCATTCGAATACTTCCCTGCTGAACGACTGCCAATATACGAAAAGACAATGCCAAACAGAAGCCACCAATCGCCGACATGGTAAGCCCACAACGGAATAATGACCAGCGGGCCTGTCATGTAAAGCATCGCCAAGAATGTGAACACCACCAACCTTGCTCCTTTGAGCAGTTGGTATGGTTCACCAAGGAAACACGCAATTGTCTCGTTCCGCATCCCAGCCGAGAAATCAGCGTGAGTCATGTCGCTACTGGACTCGTCAAGTGATGTCATTACTCAACCATTCTTATCGGATGCCTCGTTAATTGCAGCCCTGACATACTCAGAAGCGGCCCGGCTCGTCGTCAGTGCCGCCACCGTAAGATTAGCCAAGCACGTCTTGAACTCTTCCGGCGTGAGGGCTTTCCGGCTATTCTCGATGTATTCTTTCACTAGGCCATATCTAATAACCGCCCAGACGAACTTGAATGGGTGTTTGCTATAATAGCGGTTCGACCACCACGAACCAGGCCGGGCAAGCCGGATCGCCGCGACCACGGGAACATAGACAAATGGATTGAAAATATACCACCCGCCCACAGTCCACCCGAGCGCAATAGCCACAGCGCTGACAACACCAATAATGGCGCTCCAGGTTTTCCCCTTCAAGATGGTGATGACCAGACAGGCGAGCCATATCAGACCAACTACGACTTGAATTAAATATCCGATGTTCATAACGGTTTCCCTTCTGGCTTCATGCGGGTTTGTTGATCATTTGAGTAGGTCTTGGAGTTTAACCCGCTTGTGCTTCTGTCCCAAAGGTGTCAGCGGTGTCGGCTTGAAGTCCATCAGCTCCCGCTCCTCTGCGGTGTAGGGAGTGTTTTTTCGGAGTGTGGCGTCGTGATGGATCACGGCGACGAGTGCGATGAGAGCTGATATGACCAGCGCAGCGGCGATGATAACGCTCCCGAAGTGCTGGCTAATCAGCACTTTGATTTTTTGACGTTCCACGGGTTCGCTCTCTTTTCTGGGGGTGGATTGAATTGGCTTGTTGCGCCTGAATCTGCCAAAGACGCATGCGATGCCGCGTATGAGACCGAATGGTAGGAGAAAGGAAACTGCGCCGCCGAACAGCATGTTCAACCCCCCTCCCTGAATAACGAAACAATCTGGTGCAAAAAACACGTATCCAATCCAGAGCCCTGTGCAGAGGAGACCGATAAACACTGCCAATCGGGGAGCGCCAATCATGGTGTTTGTTTTCTGACTTTTTACGGCTTCCATTTCTTTGTTGGGAGCTTCCGCCTTGGCGTGTCCCGCCTCGGCCATCCGCTGCCCCGCGAGCCTTGCCGCGCTCTCCGCGAGGTGCTTGGGGATGCCCGCCTCCGCGATCTGGTGCGCGAGCTGCTGCTCCGAGCCGCCAGCATTGAACCAGTTGGAGTAAATCTCCTCGATGTTCCCCTTGGCGTGCTTCTGGAGGATGCCTGACAAGTTTTTCTCCCCAGCGAGGAACTTTTTGCGGTCCTCTTCGGTGGGTTTGATGCGGGACTCGCGGATGTCGGACTCATTCATTCCGATTTGTTTTTCAGATCGCCGGGTTTTAGATCCTTCCAAAACATCACGGCAGCGACAATCACGCTGGCAATGGCAACTTGGTTGGTTCTCAAATCAGGCGTCTCCGCACTGAACAGGGATTGTCGCAACCCGCTTTGGCGGCGAAATGCCAGCGGCTCGGCTGGGATGTTGGCCGGGACATCATCGCAAGGATCGAAGCGCGGATTCGATTGGTGACGGATACGGAATTGGTTTTTCTGGCCCGCTCGCTTGGCGTGCCGCTCCTGTCCCTGTTTCCTGATGGAGTGGCAAAGCAAGTCTCCGCAGGCAAACGGTAATCGCCGGGGGAATCCGTGCCGCAGTTCTGCAAACACAATCACTTCGCCAGCGCCTTGATCGCCGCCGTCTGCGCCTTGATCGCCTCAAGCTGCGCGTCTGCCGCCCTCTGCGCCTGCCATGCGTCGAATCGCGCCGAGGATGCCGCACGGTCTATTGCCGCCCGCTGCATGAAGGCATCGTAGTCCCGCTGTCTGACCTCGGCCCTCGCGGCAATCGCCTGTGCGCTGGAGTAGTCGTCGCTGTAGTAGTTCCCCGCCACCGCTGTCCCGCAGAACAGGATTGAAAAGATGATCGTTTTTATGCATGCGGTATTGCTCCACTGCGGATGCGTTTTTTTAATTGTTCTCATCATATCCTATACGGCAAAAAATGTTCACAACTCGTAACACGCTGATTTTCAACTCATACCGCTTTCAATTACAAAGCCCGGTGAGTGCCCGACATTGCCGGATTAAAACAGGCCAGCAAGAGCCCGCAAATTTTCACTTTTTTCGAGCAAAAAAATTCGCGACGGGTATGCCATGCAAAACAGGGGTTGGCCTCGATCCAAAGGGTTGCCCTCCTACCGGCGCGGTGGGGTGGCTCCCCTCGGACCCGTGCGCTGCGGTGGGGCTGGGGCTCCCCCTTGGGCCGCCAGCAGGCCGGGGGATGAGTGGCAAGGGGATGGATCGCGGGCGGGAATGCTAGACCATCGGTTTGCTTAACCGGTGCGGAATGCTGTATTGCAACAACTTACAGAATCAGTAACCCGCAAGTAACCCGTTAACGGGCTACTCCTCCTCGCTTTGCTCCCTCGCCGCTGCTCGCCGCCTCGCCATCAGTTCGCGCTGGTTCGCTCTGTATCTGTCTGGATTGCGAACCCGCCACGCATAGCACCGCCGGAGATTGTGGGCCGGGTTGTGGTTTCGGCAGTTTTCGCGCTGCGTGCCGTCATCGAGGAGAGTAATTACCATAAAGGTGTAAAAACACTTTTAGCTTACCCCTGCTTCCATTTCAAGTATCCTTTCCCCGTATCCCTTGCCGCGCACTGGGCAGGGTTGCGCACTGCGAGCACCCGGACACCGACCTTGGGGAGATTCACCAGTTCACCATCGCGGGAAGATCAGGACGGCGAGCCAAACCACAACCGAAGATCAATCGGAATGATTCCGCCGACAGCGGAGACAAAGTTTTCGGCGCGGGCGTCGCCAACCCAAATGTCAAATTCCTCGTATGTCCGTTTCCACAGCCAGCATGATTGCTTGACCGGGATCAGTCCGCACGAATCAAGAAAACAGTCCACATCGGCCTGCGATGGGAGATTGCCCGAAATGAATTGTTGGCGACTCACAAATTGCCCCCGATCCGTGATTCCATTGGCAACCGGCGAGCACGCGAAGAGTTTGTGCCACAACCGCAGCCGTATCAGGTAATCCAGTGGCGAACATGGCCGTTGGCAGACCCGCCCATTCTCCATGTAGTAAGAATCTCCGAAAATTCCAGGATGAGTAAGTTTGATGACTTCCCCGGCGCTTTCATCAAGGAAAACAAGATGCTCCGATCCTTCTGCAAGCGGCGAATACCGTTCGGAATGCCACTCTCCATGCGGGCACCCGTTGACCCAGTGGCGCAGGCGTTCCGACTGATCCGCCGCTATGGCCTCCGGGGACTCGGCGCGGTGTTGAACCGCTCGATCTGCTTTGTCGCTTCCGAGAAGGAAACCAATCGGGGTGACATCTTCGCAGCAGAGCGGACACGGCCACGAACGCCAGCAAAATCCCTCATCACTTTCGGCGGAATATGGCATCGGACATCAGTTGTCTTTTCCAGCAGGTTCATTGCAATGCCAATATCACCGACGCGGCAAAAAGTGGCAAGTTGTTTCGACGTGGCCCAAGTTGTGCCGCGTCGTCAGCAGACCCCCGCCGTTTGAATCGGGCGAGGATTCTTTTGTTTGCCCGCCTCCGAAAAATATGGGAAAAGCGATCACCTGCCCGCAGGCATCCTTGTAGGTTCCAACGTCATGAGAATTATTCACAAATGCCGGAGGCAAGGTAGCGGCAGCGCGAGCCCGAAGGGCCGCGCTCGCGCGCTGGCGCCAAGCCAGAGCTACCGGTTTGTGAATAAT
>Ga0073936_10004283_pt1 | contig 19890 bp, 17 predicted proteins | sample AliMusrvi5mmetaG_FD_87041 | JGI IMG/M metagenome (GOLD analysis project Ga0073936, IMG submission 87041) | Freshwater lake bacterial and archeal communities from Alinen Mustajarvi, Finland, to study Microbial Dark Matter (Phase II) - Alinen... | ecosystem: Environmental > Aquatic > Freshwater >... | reverse complement strand
TTGTTATCGTTGGGCTAATATAGAAACTTTATTATTAATGATCGACATTTGATAGGAAAATAGCTTAAAATATGCTATCAGAAGTGTATAAAATGAATTTTGTAAAATTTTTAATAGATTGAATATCAGGCTAATTATACAAACTCTTTACAGGCTGATATAAGAACAAATAGTCCCGAAGGGATAATTTTCAGAATAACTAAAATGTCAAGTGCCCCTGAGTACTCGGGGTTGGGTTGACTACAAAAAACACAAGCACTTTGTTCATTTAAAAAGGCATTTATAGAATTCATTATCAATAACTAATGCATTTTTAAACAAACCCTGATTGGTCTTAAAAGGCATTCCAAATCACTTTTCTACGAAACGATCAAACGTTAAAACGACCGATCAGAGAATTGCTACTGTAACCTGGGTAGGGTTTGAGTAGTGTTTCCTTTGGTATATTTGACTGCTATCTGTCTTCTATCTGTACTAAAATATTAATTTTAGTACAGATAGCAATCAAATTCCGATGAAATTATAAAGCCCTGATACGACACAATCCCAGCCTTTACTCCTTCCGAGCAAATCAAAAGAAGATTTATCTTCTTTTGGAAGAAGCTCTGAATGTAGAGGTAATTTGGCTCTATAAAGCTTTGGATGGGTTGAGGTAATAAACATAGAAATAAATAGTCCCGGTAGTCACCGGGATTAAAAATCTTAATTTTTTAAATTCAACCTTAGTAACTCTGCAATGCCCCCTGAGCCTAATCTTATTTATCTTATCCTGATCCCGAGTGCTCGGGATCGGGATGTTCAGAATGGCCTCTATTTTCATAGAAGATAGATAAGATTTAGGTTGTAGGGGTTGATTTTTGTTACAACTTGCTTAACCAGACATTAAGTCAAGCTTAGATCGATGAAAATTCTAATATTAAAGAAAGCTACACAGCCCAAATGTTATAGAGCCGAAAATTTGTGTCTGGAGTGAATTGATTCATTTCTGAATCATTTCATCAGACTTTCGCAGGTGCGTATTTTTATTGACTGGTGATCAGTAGTTTTTAGCCTTGATATCGCGGATATATAGCTGAAGGCTGGTTTTTCCCTTAAATTCATTTTCAGCGATTGAATAGCAAATATCGAAGGGTAATCCCTGGCTGATGGCCTCAAAATGACGTGCCTGGTTAAAGGCAATTGCAGAAAACTTGGATGAATTACTGGTTGGCTCAATCAGATCCAGCTTCAAATGTTCCTGGGTTTTACCTACAGGACGGCTGGTCCCGCTATCAAGAACATTTTCAGTGATGAAAACAGGAACCATATTGTGTGGGCCAAATGGAGCAAATTGCTTGAGAATACGATAAAACTTCGGGGTAATGTCTGAAAGAAGAATCTTTGCTTCCGCCTCAATGGATTCGGTTTGCTGTTGGTTTGTGATCTGTCGTGTTACAATTTCTTCAAACCTGCGCGAGAACTCATATATGTTTTCAATTTTCAGGGTCAACCCAGCAGCATACATGTGCCCCCCGTATGATTCGAGTAAATCGCTGCAGGCACCAATAGCTTCATATAAATCGAAATCGCGCACCGAACGGGCCGAACCTGTAGCAAGACCATTCGATTCAGTCAGAACCACTGTAGGCCGGTAGAAGTATTCGGTCAGTCGCGAGGCAACAATACCTACGACGCCTTTGTGCCAGTCGCGGTTATAAAGAACGGTTGCATTTTTAGCTTCATGTCCAGGATCGCGCTTAATCATTTCCAGTGCTTCCTGAGTAATGTCACGATCAAGTGTTTTGCGGATCTCGTTGTACGAATTAATTTCATCGCCGAGGAGTAAGGCTTCCTGTTCGTTGGTTGCGGTTAAAATGGCAACCGATTTCTTCCCATGTTCAATTCTTCCGGAGGCATTTAGACGTGGTCCGATTTTAAATACAATATCACTAACCGATTTTTCCTCGGTATTTAATCCTGAATACTGCATGATTGTTTTCAGACCGATGCTTGGGGAAGTATTGAGCTTTTTCAGACCGAAATGAGCTAAAACCCTGTTCTCTCCGGTTACAGGAACGATGTCTGAAGCAATACTGACTACTAAAAGGTCCAGAAGTTCGGCCAGTTCTGAAAATGGAATATTGTTTTTAATTGAAAATGCCTGAAGAAGTTTAAATCCAACACCGCAACCAGAGAGTTCCTTAAAAGGATAGGAACAATCAAGCCTTTTTGGATCGAGCACAGCAACAGCTTCTGGTATTGTGTCTGCCGGATTGTGATGGTCACAAATGATAAAATCGATACCCAGATCTTTAGCCATCTTAATCTTTTCGATGGCTTTAATACCGCAGTCAAGTACAATAACCAGGGATATTTTTTGTTCCGCAGCATACAAAATGCTGGTCCTTGAAATTCCATATCCCTCTGAATAACGATCGGGAATATAATAATCGAGATTAATAAGGCGGGTACGGAGAAATTGGTACATCATTGCTACCGAAGTTGTGCCATCAACATCGTAATCGCCATAAATGAGTACTTTTTCCTGGTTGTCAATTGCCCTCTCCAGTCTATCCACAGCCTTATCCATATCTTTCATCAGGAATGGATCATGAAGATCAGATAGTTTCGGTCTGAAAAAAGCCTGGGCTTCGGCATAGGTCGTAATGCCTCTTTGAGCTAAAAGATTGGCAACTACCATGTTCACATTTAACGCTACTGATAAATGTTTAATGATATTTATATCGCCCTCTTTTTTTATATTCCAGACTTTATCCATTCGTTTTGTTTCAGAACAATTTTTAACAAAAATTTCTCAAAGATAAAAAAATGAACTCAGAACTGGAAGGTAATTTAAATACATTAAGTCATATTTTGTTAACAAAAATTGCATCTCAATTTTACAAGAACCATCGTATCAAAAGTTTAGCTTTGTAAATACATATAAGCTATTTTTAAACTGTCTATTTGTATCTTTTAATTGTCAATCAGGCTTTAATTCAGTAGAGTGTGAAGTCTATATAGAGAAGAATTATTTATTTGCAATTGAAACACTTGTTTTTCAAAATATTTATTCGTCATCCAAATCTGCCTGATTAATAGACTTATACTGTTATAAATTTAAGCAGAATGGAAACTCGATAATTGCGGTTACTTCTAATCTGCAATAGTTTACTATCTTTGTCGGAAATTTTTTTGAATTTTATTTAGTTAATATCCAATGAGCATATCTGAATTAAGCGAACAGGAAATTGTCAGGAGAACCTCCATGCAGAAGATGAAGGAAATGGGCATTGATCCTTATCCCGCAGCTGAATTCCCAGTAAACGTTTCCACCTCGGAGATTAAAGAAAACTATAGTCCTGAACTGAATAATTACCAGGAAGTTGTACTTGCTGGTCGGATTATGAGCCGGCGTATTATGGGGAAAGCTTCATTTGCTGAAATACAGGATGCCTCCGGAAGAATACAGCTTTATTTAAACCGTGATGAAATATGCCCGGATGAAGACAAAAGTCTGTACAATGATGTTTTTAAGAAATTACTCGATATTGGCGATATTGTAGGCGTTAAAGGTTTTGCATTTATCACCCAGGTTGGAGAACTTTCAGTTCACGTCAAGGAATTTACTATACTGAGTAAATCACTAAGACCACTGCCGATTGTTAAAGAAAAAGACGGACAACTGTTTGATGCAGTTACCGATCCTGAATTGCGATACCGTCAGCGTTATGTCGACCTCATTGTCAATCCTCAGGTGAAAGACACCTTCCTTAAACGCACGAAGATTATTAATACCATGCGTCAGTTTTTCAACGAACAAGGTTACCTGGAAGTTGAAACACCGATTCTGCAGTCAATCCCTGGTGGAGCAGCAGCCCGTCCGTTTATCACGCATCATAATGCACTCAATATTCCGCTTTATTTGAGGGTGGCCAATGAACTTTACCTGAAACGCCTGATTGTTGGGGGTTTCGATGGAGTTTACGAGTTTTCCAAAGACTTCCGAAACGAAGGGATGGATCGTACTCACAATCCTGAATTTACAGTAATGGAAATTTATGTAGCGTACAAAGACTACATCTGGATGATGAATTTTACGGAAGAAATGATTGAACGGGTTGCTATTGCCTTGCACGGTACAACCAATGTTCAGCTTGGTGAGGTGGAGATCAATTTCAAGCGTCCATTTAAAAGGGTGACCATGTATGATTCAATCAAAGAGTACACCGGCTTTGAAATTGCAGGAAAGACTGAAGAAGAATTACGTGATATTTGCAGCCAGCTTGGCATAGAGACAGATAAAACAATGGGTAAAGGGAAGATGATCGATGAAATCTTTGGTGAAAAATGTGAACATCATTATATACAGCCCACTTTTATTATTGACTATCCGGTAGAAATGTCGCCACTGACCAAGAAACACCGATCAGTTGAGGGATTGACAGAGCGATTTGAACTGATGGTAAATGGGAAAGAACTGGCTAATGCTTATTCAGAATTGAATGACCCTATTGACCAGCGTGAGCGCTTTGAAGACCAAATGAAATTGTCAGAAAAGGGTGATAATGAAGCGATGTTTATTGATCAGGATTTTTTGCGGGCACTCGAATACGGGATGCCGCCAACATCAGGAATGGGTATTGGAATTGACCGTTTAACTATGTTTATGACCAATAATTTGTCGATTCAGGATGTGCTTTTCTTCCCTCAAATGAAACCTGAGAAGGTTGCTGAGGCTGCAGATCCGGATGAAAAATTTCTTGAATTAGGAATTCCTTTACAATGGATAGAGGTTATCCGGCAATTAGGGTTAAAAAAAGTTAAAGAATTAAAAGAAATAAAAGCTGGTAAGTTTTTTAACGACATTTGTGGATTAAACAAAAAAAATAAATTGGGTTTAGACAACCCTTCGATTGATGACGTGAATAAATGGTTGTCATAACTCAGAACTCGCAATAATGTTTGAAAACTCTAAAATAGCAATAATCGGAAGTGGAAGTTGGGCTACCGCATTGGCAAAAATACTTTTGCACAATGTAAGTAGTATTAACTGGTATTTCCGAAATCCTGACAATATTGAACAGTTCAACCGTTTTAAACACAATCCAAGCTATCTCAGAGGTGTTGAGTTTGATGTAAGCCGGATTAATTTCTTCACCGATATTAATAAGGCTATTGAAGGTGTTGATATTGTTATACTAGCTATCCCTTCTGCATTCCTGAAAGAAGCTATGACCAATGTGACAGGCGACTTTTCTCAAAAATTTGTAGTTTCAGCTATTAAAGGTATCGTTCCTGAAGATAATTTGATCGTAGGGCAATATCTTCACCAGTATTTTAATATTCCATACGAACGGATTGGCGTTATTGCAGGTCCTTGTCATGCCGAGGAAGTGGCATTGGAACGATTGTCATATCTTACAATTGCCTGCCCTGATGTGAAAAAGGCCAGGGCATTTGCCTTTAAGCTCGAATGTCCTTATATCCGCACAAATGTTTCTGACGATATTTATGGCACAGAATATGCGTCAGTACTGAAAAACATTGTGGCGATTGCTTCGGGAATTGTTCATGGACTTCGTTATGGAGATAATTTTCAGGCTGTACTTATCTCAAATGCCATACAGGAGATAAAACGATTCGTAGATAAAGTGCACCCAATAACCCGTGACATCAAAAGTTCAGCTTATTTGGGCGATTTACTGGTGACTGCCTATTCGCAATTTTCGAGAAACCGTACTTTTGGAACCATGATCGGGAAAGGTTATTCTGTACGTTCTGCACAGCTCGAAATGCACATGGTGGCTGAAGGTTATTATGCCGCTAAATCGATCAAGGAGATTAATGAAGAATTCAGGGTAAATATGCCCATTGCTGAAGCTGTTTACAATATTTTATACGAAAATATTTCTCCTGCAATCGAAATCAGATTGTTAACCGAAAACCTTAGATAATAGTAAAATGGAAAGAATTTCTTTAAATTTTGATAAGACTTTTGATTTTATTTCAAAAGACTCTATTTTCTCATATAAGAATGCGATTGAGAAACATAACCTTGCCCTTTTTAATAAAACCGGCAAAGGAAGTGACTTTTTGGGATGGACAACTTTACCTTCGTCAATTTCCGAAGCAGAACTGGCTGACTATGAAGCTACAGCTGCAAAGTTACTTGCCAAAAATATCGATATCCTGGTTGTAATTGGAATTGGTGGTTCTTATCTCGGTGCCAAAGCCGTAGTAGATGCACTTTCAGACAGTTTTGCTCACCTGAAAGAACGTAAAAATCCGTTTATCTTGTTTGCAGGACAAAACATCAGCGAAGATTACCTCTTTGAATTGCGCGAATTGCTGAAGAACAAAGATTACGCTTTGGCTGTGATTTCCAAATCGGGAACGACTACTGAACCCGCATTGGCTTTCAGACTTCTAAAACAGGACATTGAAGACAAATATGGCAAAGCAGATGCAAACGAACGTATCATAGCCATTACCGATAAAAGTAAAGGTGCTTTGCGTTCCCTGGCAACTATTGAAGGATACAAAACATTTGTTATACCTGATGATATTGGTGGCCGTTATTCTGTGCTTACTCCTGTTGGTTTACTGGCTATCGCCATTGCCGGATTTGATATCCGAGCTTTAGTAAAAGGAGCAGTTGATATGGAAAATGCAACGGGAGTTAATGTTCCGTTTGAAGAAAACCTTGCTGCCCAATATGCTGCAGTTCGTAATGAACTCTATAAAAGCGGGAAGAAAGTAGAAATTCTGGTCAACTTTAATCCTAAACTTCATTTTCTGGCCGAATGGTGGAAACAGCTTTATGGTGAAAGTGAAGGAAAAGATGGTAAAGGTATTTTTCCTGCTTCTGTTGATTTTACATCTGACCTTCATTCCATGGGTCAATACATTCAGGAGGGTGAACGTACATTATTCGAAACTGTTATATCCATAGCCAGTCCTGATCGCGAAATTCGTATCCCAACTGATGCTGACAATCTTGATGGCCTGAATTTTCTTGCTGGAAAACGAGTTGATGAGGTAAATAAAATGGCTGAACTTGGAACTATGCTGGCTCATGTCGATGGTGGTGTGCCGAACATCCAGATCGTTCTTCCAAAACTTAACGAGTATTTTCTTGGTCAGTTGATTCAGTTCTTTGAAGTGGCTTGCGGATTAAGCGGATACACCTTAGGAGTTAATCCATTCGATCAACCTGGTGTCGAAGCATACAAGAAGAATATGTTTGCTTTGCTTGAAAAACCCGGCTTTGAAGAAGCAACAAAAGCAATCAAAAATCGCCTGTAATTCATAAAATACAATAACTTGCGAAAGAGAAACCTCATGCTTGAAGTTTCTCTTTTTTTATTTTAAAACAGAATTAATGAAATCAGAGGAGTGGAAAGGATATGTTTATGCACTGGTTGGCACTATTGCCTTTTCGAGCTTGTATGTTTTTAGTAAAGCAGGATTGAATCAGGTTGAACTGGCACAATTTGGCCTGTATTATTTCGGAATTGGGTTTCTTCTTAATCTGATATTTTTTATTTCCTCCGGAAAGATCAGTGAAGTTAAGACGTTTCCCCGGAAAGTATTTGGATTGCTATTGATTCTGGCAGTCCTGGATCTTGCTTCAAATATCACTTTCTTCATGGCAATTCGCGCCATTTCTGATCCTTCAATTACATCATTTTTAGGTAATCTATTCCCGGTTTTTCTGACTTCACTGGGCATATTCTTCCTGAATGATCGGTTTTCCCTGTTGGAAGCACTAGGCGGTATCATGGCAATTACCGGCGCTTTTGTTATCAGTTATACCGGTGAACTTAACTGGCAGAAACTTTTTATACCTGGAACCGGGTTAGTTGTTATCAATACTTTTCTGGCAGCTACTTTCTCTGTAATCGTCAAAAAAAATGTTGACAAAGCCAGTCCTGTGGTTTTCAATCTGAATTCCCTGTGCTGGATTTTCCTTTCCTTCCTGGGTTATTTTATCTGGAGCGGATTACCTTTAGCCATACCAGCCAAAGCAATGCTGAATATTGCACTTGGTGCATTTTTTGGTTCATTTATCGGACTGTTGTCATTCTTCTATTCCTATCGTTACATATCCGCCTCCCGATCATCCATCATACAGAGTTTAAAGGGAATCTTTGTACTAACCATCGCCTATTTTTACCTGGATAAATTACCCTTAGCCATACAGTTGTGGGGCGGCGGAATAACTGTAGCAGGAGTAATGATAATGACCATGGCCCAGGCAGGAATAATTCATACCGGGAAAATTAACAAATAATACAGTTGCCTGTTTTAATCTTAATGTCAGGGTGGATATATGTCATTTTAGTTAGGATCGGTCATTTAAACAGTAAATTTTCTCATGAACTATCTGGCTCATTTATATTTGTCTGGTGAATCTGATGAAATTAAACTTGGCAATTTTATTGGTGACTTTGTAAAAGGAAATAATTACCTTCAGTATCCCGAGCAGGTAGCTTTTGGTATTAAATTGCACCGAAGCATCGATTTTTTCACTGATCAGCATGATGACGTGAAGAAATGTATAGCTCTCCTTAAACCAGGTTATGGCAGATATTCCAGCATTGTTGCCGATGTATTCTTTGATCATTTTCTGGCTGCAAACTGGAGAGAGTATTCTGTTTATACCTTGCGACAATTTTCCAAATATAGCCATGCCGTACTTTTATCCAACTTTCTCCTGCTTCCATTTCGGGTTAAACAATTTCTTCCTTTTCTGATCCAACATAAACGGCTTGAGTCGTATGCCAATCCTGAAAACCTGAATCAAGTGCTTGATATTATGTCGCGGAGAACTTCATTACCACAAAACAGTGAATGGGCTCTCCTTATTCTCACTCAGGAATATAAACAGTTTGAATCATTATTCAGGAGTTTCTTTGCTGAACTTATTGAATATGTTGAATCTGAATTCTCAATTAGCATTTTAAAGCCGTAATTCAAAAAAGACTAGCGCTGTTTATTGCCTTTAGAGTCAAGTCTATAGACTATTGAAAAGTCGTTATACTACCCGGTAAATGACAATCAATGAATACCTATAAATAAGTACTCAATTACGTTTACTCCTGATTTCTTTCCATTTATAATTAGAAGCTCAACTGTTCAAATCTACTGGCATCAAGCCTCACAAATACAAAAAGAAGCAGTGTAAACGACCAAAGCGATGAACCGCCATAGCTAAAAAAGGGCAGAGGTATCCCAATAACGGGTGCCAGACCGATCGTCATTCCAATATTTACCGCAAAATGAAAGAAAAGTATTGTCGCCACACAATAACCATAAACCCTGCTGAATTTTGACCGGTTGCGTTCTGCAAGAAAAATAATACGCATTAAAAGGCCCATGAATAAACCCACAACAGTTAGTGTTCCTAAAAACCCCCACTCTTCTCCAATTGTACAAAAGATAAAATCAGTACTTTGCTCAGGGACAAAACTGAATTTGGTTTGAGTTCCCTGAAGGAAACCCTTCCCGAAAATACCACCTGATCCAATGGCAATTTTTGATTGATTGACGTGATATCCTGATCCATGTACATCAGATTGAATTCCAAGCAATTCGTTAATCCTGTCACGTTGATGTTGTTCCAGGATTTTGTGGAATACAAAATCGACCGAAACACTAAAAAGCACACAACCCAGGTAAATGCCAATTAATATAGCCAGACTTCTCTTCCTGAGTACCATTGCCCAAATAAAGAAAAGGGATGAAGAAATAAATGCTGCCGCAAAGATGAAATAGAGGGCATCAACAGTTCCCTGCAAAAAATAGTTGATGAACCATAAAATACCAAAAATGGAGATAAAAACACCAATGCCAATCAGATTACGTTTTACCTTTTTTCTAATCGTGTAATTGATAACGAAAGCAGCTATTGTCAAAATGAGAATAGTAATTAACGGATCAAGAATCATGGTGAGAATAAAGACCAGCACAATCAAAAATGTGAAGAAAAGAACAATACCGTTTAGTCCTTCACGGTATAGAACCAGAAGAAATACACCAAATACAAGCGCTGAACCTGTGTCGTTCTGCAATAATATCAAACCAATAGGAATGAAAATAATACCGCACAATGTCAACAATGACTTGTAGCTATGCATTTTAAAATTATAGGAACTGATGTATCGTGCTAAGGCCAGGGAGGTTGCCATTTTCATGAATTCAGAGGGCTGAAGCAAAAAATTCCCAATCTGTATCCACGATTTGGCCCCTTTAATTTCGGTTCCGATAACCAGAACCAGCATAAGTACAAAAATTAAGAATATATATATCGGAAAGGAAAATGAAACAAAGAATTTCGAATCAGTATTGATCATTAGGATAGCAATGAAGATAGCGGCAAAAATCCAAATCAGTTGTTTGCCGTATTGCTGACTGAAATCAAAAATGCTTTTATGCTCTTCGCTGTAAACTGCTGCATAAATGTTTACCCAGCCGATCAACATCATGGCCAGATAAATGGATATCGTAATCCAATCGACATTTGCCCAAACGTTGTTTCTTTTTTCCACTACTTTATTTTTTAACCTGAACTACGTTTAACAAATCGGTTTCGATCAATCGCTGCTCAAGTTCTTTTCTTTTCGGAGCAATCGAATCATTTAAATATTTTTCAATCAACAATCCGCCAATAGGTGCTGCATAGGTTGCACCAAACCCGGCATTCTCGATGAAAACGCATATTGCAATTTTGGGGTTGTCGCGTGGGGCAAACCCTACAAATGCCGAATGGTCAGCCCCATGAGGATTCTGAACGGTTCCTGTCTTTCCGCAAACAATTATATTGTCAAGATGAACAGTCTGTTTTAATTTGGTTTCCTCAATCACCGCCTGCATCCCTTCGATAATAGTATTAAAATATTCAGGACTAATGTCCACAACTTTTTTATCGTATTTCAGCTCACGGAAAACCCGGTTTGTATCCTGAATGGCTTTGACAATATGGGGCGTAATGTAATAACCACGATTTGCCACCATTGATACCATGTTGGCCATCTGTAGCGGTGTTGCCGTAATTTCACCCTGACCTATTGAATTTGATCTGATCGTCATGGCATTCCATCTTGTCTGACCATAAAGCTTGTCATAATAACTTAACTCAGGGATATTTCCTTTTACTTCCGAAGACAATTCCGTATTTATTTTTTGTCCAAATCCAAAACTTACCATATAGTCCCGCCATTGCTGATAATTATTAGAGACATTTCCTGAACGATTGATAATGGAGCGGTAAACATTCCAGAAATATGAATTGCACGATTCTCTGATCCCTTCACGCATGGCTAAAGGGCTTACATGATTGTGCGTACATTTGATAGGAGTGGATGCAGGTCCTGAACAAGAGAACCGATCAAACGGAGTTACAGCATGTACCTGAAGTCCGATCAGGGCATTCGCCAATTTAAAAGTTGATCCGGGTGAATAGGTGCCAATAATCGCCCTGTTCCACATGGGTTTATTAACAGAGTCCCTTTCCAGAATTCCGTAGTTAGTTCCGCGTTGACGGCCAACAAGCAAGTTCGGATCGTAGGATGGAGCACTAACCATCATGATAATTTCACCTGTTGAAGGTTCAATGGCAACGATAGCGCCTCTTTTGTTGGTCATCAATAGTTCAGCATAGGCCTGAAGTTTAGAATCCATACCTGTCAGCAGATTGTGACCCAGGATAGCTGTAGTATCAGCCTCTCCATTGTTATATCTTCCTTTGATGCGGTTATGAACATCAACCATAGAATTTTTTACCCCTTTGATCCCACGAAGATCTTTCTCGTAAGCTTTCTCAAGACCGCTAACGCCAACATAATCTCCCATCCCGTAATACTTGTCACTTTCCATTATGCGCTGATTTACTTCACCAACATACCCAAGCACCTGGGCGGCACTTTTACTTGGATATTCACGAAGGGTTCGTGATTGTACAAAAAAGCCGGGATATTTGTATAGTTTCTCCTGAAGCGGTGCATAAATATCAGGTGAAATCTGGCCAACAATAACTGATGGTCTATAATATGAATTTTGTTTTGCTTTTCTGATAGCCTCTCTCAGGTCAATTCTATCCAATTGAATGATATTGCATAGTTCTGTGGTATCAAATGGTTTAACTTCTCTTGGCACCATTAGTAAATCGTAAGCTGCCTTGTTGTAAACCATAAAGCCCATATTCCGGTCGTAGATGAACCCACGGGCAGGAAAAATAGTAATCCTTCGTAGTACATTCCGGGTTGCAAATTGCTTGTATGACTTGTTTAAAATCTGCATCGAGAAAAGCCGAATGATGAAGATCACTGCAATCCCGAGCATGATACCGGCAATAATGAATTTACGTTTCGAGAAAGTATCCACCCTTACTTAGTTTTTAAAGACAATGAATTGACTGGCCAGTATGATTACAATCGAAAAAATACTGCTAAGAATGAACCGGAGGAAGGTTTCAAAAAAGTCTCTGAACGAAAAGGCTTCAGCATAAAACAGGAACAAATGATGGACTAATACTGAGATAACGACGTATTTCAGGAAACTGGCAAATCCAAGTTGTGTCATATTGGGAGTATTCCCTTTTTCAATGATCTCACGGGACGAAACCAGTCTGGCAATTCCCGGACGCATAAACCCGAGCAAAACAGTCGCTCCCGCATGAATTCCCGGTGTATTATTAAACATGTCAATTGAAAGTCCAAGTATAAAGGAGAGCCCAAGCAACAGATATCCAGGAATTGTAAATGGAAGCAAAAGGATGAATAAAATATAGACGTACGGATTGATGAATCCGCTAAACTGGATGTTGTTCAGTATTAGAACCTGAACCAAAACCAGCACGACAAACATGATTATGTATTTACCGAAGTCTTTTATCATTCGCCGACGTTGTTTAATTCAAGTTTCTTAAGTTCGGCATGTTTGGTATTTTGAACCACCTCAACGTATTTCAATGTTTTGAAGTTGGTCGATAACTCAACTTTGATATTAAAAAAGTTTGTACCGCTTTCAACATCATACTTCGTAATTTTCCCAATCATGATCCCTTCAGGAAAGATACCCGAATTAGAACTGGTAACAACCGAATCGCCTACATTGACCATGACATTAAACGGAATCTCCTTCAGATCGGCAGTATTAAAATGCTCTCCATCCCAGACCAATGCACCTGAATAATTATTTCGGGTGATCTTTGCTGATATACCCATCAACCTCTTGTTCAGCAATGACAATCCAGTCGAATAGTTGGCCGAAACATTGGTGATCACTCCAACAACGCCTTCCGAATTGATAATACCCATATCTGGTTTGATTCCTTGCCTCGACCCTTTATTCAGGGTAATGTAGTTGAATTGTTTGTTGGTCGAGTTACTGATTACTTTAGCCGAAGTGAAAACATAAGCCGGTGCATCAACTGTATCTGGTCGCGTCTTTGGATATTTCTCCTGTTGCAACATCATTAGCTGTAATTGCTTGCGCAACGAGGCATTATCAGCAGCTAAACGTGCATTCGTCCGGCCGAGTGTGAAATAATCGTCAAAAGAGCTATACTTTTCATTGATAGCTCCGGTGAGATCATTGCTAGAGTTGAAAAAATTTACCCGTTGGTAATTATTTAAATTGACAATCATCACCAATGAAATGGTTTCGAGTGCCAGAAACATCATCAAAAAATAATTTCGTAATAAGAAACGAAATAAACTTCTCATCAGCTGGGAGGTTTACCTCTTCCTTTTCAGAATTACCTGATCAGGAAAGAGAATTTATTTACATTCTTAAGAGCGATACCTGTTCCGCGGGCAACTGCGCGTAAAGGATCTTCTGCAACATGGAACTGGATATTAATCTTATCGGTAAATCGTTTGGCCAATCCGCGAAGTAATGCTCCACCGCCTGCAAGCCAGATGCCGCGGGCAACAATATCGGAGTATAATTCCGGGGGTGTTTGTTCAAGTGCGCTAAGAATAGCCGTCTCTATTTTAGTGATCGATTTTTCAAGACAATGCGAGATTTCCTGATACGAAACCGGTACTTCAATAGGAAGCGCTGTCATTTGGTTTGGTCCTTGAATAACATAGTCTGCCGGCGGATTCTCAAGTTGCGATAACGCAGATCCGACATTTATTTTAATTTCTTCTGCCGTACGCTCACCTATCTTAATGTTGTGCTGGTGACGCATATACTCCATAATATCTGCAGTCAGGTCATCACCTGCTATACGGATCGATTTGTTTGTAACCAGTCCGCCCAGTGAAATAACTGCGATTTCGGTTGTACCACCGCCGATGTCAACGACCATGTTTCCTTCGGGTGCTTCGACATCCAAACCAATACCAATGGCAGCAGCCATTGGTTCATAAATCATATATACATCGCGTCCTCCTGCATGTTCAGCAGAGTCACGAACCGCACGGATCTCTACTTCAGTCGATCCGGATGGAATACATACAACCATCCGAAGAGAAGGTGCAAAAAACCTTGATTTGGGATTCATCATCTTAATCATTCCCCTGATCATCTGTTCCGCAGCGTTAAAGTCGGCAATCACACCATCACGTAAGGGGCGGATGGTTTTCAGGTTTGCATGGGTTTTCCCTTGCATCTGACGGGCTTTTTCTCCAATGGCAACAAGCTTTTCGGTTTTGAGGTCGATGGTAACAATCGACGGTTCATCAACGACAATCTTATCATTGTGGATTATTATTGTATTGGCTGTGCCCAGATCGATAGCTATTTCCTGTGTTAAAAATGAAAACAATCCCATAGGTATATCTGTTTTTCTTTGATTAAACGTTTAAATAAAGTCATTAGTCATTAGTCATTAATCATTTTTCCCAATGACTAATGACTCTTTCCTTGTTTTAATGTTTGAAATGTCTGACTCCTGTGAAAATCATTGCAATCCCGAATTCATCGCAGGCCGAAATTACTTCTTCGTCACGGATACTGCCTCCGGGTTCAACAATGTATTTGATTCCAAATTCGTTGGCAGCCTCAACACTGTCTCTGAATGGGAAGAAAGCATCTGAAATCAATACTGAATCTTCAATTTTAATTCCTTCCTTCAGATTGAAGCGTGGAATGGTTAACTGGCGTAAACTATCGAGCCGGTTGGGTTGACCCATCCCTGCCCCTGTTAACCAGAACGATCCGTCCTGATTTTGCGTTACCAAAGCAATCGCATTACTTTTCAGATGCTTGCATGCAATGATCCCAAATTTCGATAAGTTCATTTTCGAACTGTCGAACTGTATTTTAGTCACATTTGTATATTCTGTTTCCAATCCTTCGTCCTCATCCTGAATCAGCAGTCCCCCGCTGATCGAACGATAAAGCCTTTCACCTGAAATCTCAGGCTTTACAGGTGTTTCCAAAACCCGGAGGTTTTTCTTTTTGCTTAATACTTCCAGCGCTTCAGGTGTATAGCCCGTAGCGATAATGATTTCGACAAACCTTTTATCAAACCAGGAAGCCAGGGTCTTATCCACTTCACCGGTAAAACAAACGATACCACCATAAGCGCTCACCGGATCACCGGCCCAGGCCAGTTCAAGCGATTTCATAATATTGTCGGTAACTGCCAGTCCGCAGGGATTAAGATGTTTAACCACCGAAACAGCTACTTTATTTTTCAGATGGGTAACCGAATGAAAGGCATCGCTGGCTGATTTCCATGCGGCATCGGCATCGAGCATATTGTTGTACGAAAGTGCCTTGCCCTGAAGGACTTTGGCATTCGAAAGAGTAATTTCGCTATTGCTGTTGTTGAATTTAAAGAAAGTAGCCGATTGATGTGGGTTTTCACCATAGCGCAACACCTGACCGTTGTTTACACTGATACGGGCTTCTTCTGATTTATCTCCGTTGAAATAGTTGAATATGGCGCTGTCGTAATGCGATGAAGTGGCAAATGCAAGACGTGCAAATTCTAAACGATCACTAATTGAAGTCGCACCCAATTTTTCGTTCAGCAGTACAAACAAATGTTCGTACTGATTACGCGACGAAACGATTACCACATCGTTAAAGTTTTTGGCTGCTGCCCTGATGAGCGAGATCCCGCCGATATCTATTTTCTCGATAATGTCTTCTTCTGATGCTCCTGAAGCTACTGTTTCTTCAAACGGATAAAGGTCAACAATAACCAGGTCAATTTCTGGAATTTCGTATTTGGCAATCTGCTGCTGGTCCCCCGGATTGCTCCTGCGGGTCAGGATACCGCCAAATACTTTTGGATGAAGGGTTTTAACCCGTCCTCCCAAAATTGATGGATAGCTGGTAAGTTCTTCAACAGGAATGACCTGTATTCCCAATTCTTCAATAAATGATTGTGTACCGCCAGTTGAATAGATTGTAACGTTTAATTCGTCTAACTTTTTAACAATCTGATCCAACTTATCTTTGTGATATACTGAAATTAAGGCCGATTTTATCTTTTTCAAGTCCTTCATTTATAATCCTTTTGTAATTTGGCCTCAAAGATAATAAAACACCTTGACTTTTTCCCCTACGAATACTACTAATTAAGCTTATTGTAACATTGATTTTTTATACAATTTTCAATATTGAATAGTAAAAATTGAATGTTTTCCATCTAATAACGTCTGGTATTGCCCTTTGTTATAAAAATGAATTAAAAATTAAACCCGTAAGTCTACTTCGGAAACCCCCTAATCAATATTAAACGCAAAGACACGAAGTCACGAACCATTACAAAATATTGAGCATCTTTGTTTTATACAAATTAAAACTTAGTGCCTTTGCGCCTTCGCGTTAAAATTAACTTATTGGAGCAGCCACAACCATGAAGTAATGCTGTATATTACTTAAGCTTATTTCTATTAGGATCATATAGCGCCCGTTTTAGTCCCATGGAATTATTTTTATCGTTTTTCTCTAAATTCTGTAATCATTTCAGAAAATCGTCACTAATTTTTCAGATTATATACATTCTGATTTACAGGGACACTTTTTGAATTTTATTCAGGCGATTTGCAGTTTCTGGTAAATAATTGTTTTAAATTTACTTTTCAATTTGGTGGATATGCTTATAACCAGGTTAATATTAGAGAGTTTTTCGTTCGCTTACAATTCGCTTCAGGGGAATAAGTTGCGTACTTTTCTTTCGCTGCTGGGCATTACCATTGGTATTTTTGCCATTATATCGGTTTTTACAGTGATCGATTCACTGGAGCATTACATTCGTAATTCACTGAACTCACTGGGCAGTAACATGGTTTATATCCAGAAATGGCCATGGACACCTCCTGAAGGCGAAACTGAATATCCGTGGTGGAAATATCTGAACCGTCCTGTACCCACCATGCAGGAAAATGACGAAATCATCCGCAGATCACGCAATGTTGAGAATTCAGTCTATTTTTTCGGCTTTAACCGTACCGTCCAGTTCGAAAGCAGTAAAGCCGAAAACACAGAAGTATTGGCAACAACCTACGACCTGATTAATACCTGGAGTCTTGAAATTGAGAATGGTCGCTACTTTACCGAATCTGAATCCAATTCCGGAGCCAGCCTCGCCATTCTTGGCAACGAAATTGCCACAAAACTTTTCGACAAGGTGAACCCCGTTGGCAAGATGATTAAAATGCAGGGCCATCGGTTCGAGGTGATTGGTGTTTATGTCAAGAAAGGAACCGATATGTTCGGTACCAGCATGGATAAGCGGGTTCATATACCGGTGGTTTATGCCATGAGTATGGTCGATGTGCGTGATCGTGATCAGGGGCAGACCATCAATGTAAAAGCCAAACCCAATGCCGATCGCGACGAGTTCATCGCAGAATTGGAAGGGACCATGCGCTCGCTTCACCGTCTGAAACCCCTCGAGGAAAACGATTTTGCCATTAACGAAGTCAGCCTCATCTCGACCCGTTTCGATGCCTTCTTTAAGGTTTTCAATCTGGCCGGATGGATCATTGGCGGTTTCAGTATCCTGGTTGGAGGTTTCGGAATAGCCAACATCATGTTTGTATCCGTGAAAGAACGTACTAAGATCATTGGAATTCAAAAAGCTATTGGTGCCAAAAAATATTTTATTCTACTTCAATTCATATTCGAAGCAGTTGTCCTTTCGATCCTGGGCGGTATTATCGGCCTGTTTCTAATCTTCATTGGCACCCTTATTTTCAGTTATGTGGCCGACATGACCATTTCCCTGACCTTGTCTAATATCATATTGGGGCTTACTATTTCAGGAGTGATTGGCGTAATAGCCGGTTTCGTTCCTGCGCTATCAGCTTCCCGTCTCGATCCTGTTGAGGCCATGAACAGCGTATAGGAAAATTTCAAGTTTCCAGGTTTAAAGTTCCACGTTCCAAATTCCAGGTTCCAGGTGTGGATGCAAAGATTCTGAGTATTCCTTGCCTATTCAAACGGATATCTCAAACCCAGGTAAAATTTATATGGTATAAGTCAATATCTTTTAATTAAGCCACCGGTAGGGATGTTAATCAATGTCGGGGCAGCCGGGAAACCCTGTCGGTGGTTAAAAACCCCGGCAGTGGTTAAACTAAAAACCATTACAAAACGACATTTTAATGAAAGTATTCGCTCCCCACCTTAAGATGAGTATCTATCGCGGAAATAACCATTTAAAAATCAGAATTATTTGATAATTGAATAATCAGTCTTCCCCCTACCCTTCAATATGCTTGTTTGCGAAAAGGCTATCGGTTAAAGTGACTGATTGGTGGCATGCCGCAATAAGCCGAACTGGGTTTGGGTAGGGTTTGAGAAGGGATCCCTTGGGTATTCCTTGTCTATATCTGTACTATGACTGATCTGCAAAAGTACTAAAATCGGGATCTTAGTACTTTTGCAAATCAATCATAGATTAATCATTGAAGAGCAAACCCCAAGCAATCCCTACCCGAAACCCTTCCGTGTAGGTCGAAAGCAGGTTTATTGCTTTCCTGAAGAACATTAGAATGGATAGAGAACTGGCGTTCGAAGTCACGGAGTTTATTTCTGCACCCTTTCGACAGACTTTGGCGGGAACTCATTTGAAGGCTAAAGAAAAAGATTTTTTGATGAAGATACACAATTGCAGCAAGCAAATTATTTTCAGATAAAGGAGAATTATTTGCTGTTTGTTTCTGTTTTTGAAGCCGCATACCAATTACGTTCGGGGCAAATGGCAGCTGACCAAATACAAAATGAAATTGTGGCCAACCCAAAGTTATTTGAATTTAATTCTATAGAATTCTTCCCAGAATTAAAAATTGGGATGGCCTGCGGTTGCAGTTATTATGTTTATGCTCCTAAACATGTACTGCAAACGCAACCTTTTGGTGTTTTGCAGAATATTTAATTTATGTTTATTAACTTCGATGGTTCTTAAAACCAAAAAATGGAACGACCTCCACCATTAATCTAATTTTCAAGTAGAGCAAAGGCAATTAATCATTTAAAAATTTACTTATATGAAACGTTTAAAATTATTTCTAATCGTATTCATTTTCATCCATATCAATTGCATGGCGCAAGATTTCTCCATAGGTTGGGCCAATATAGGAAGCCGGTTTATTCCCGTAAAAGATAATAATAGCTATTCAAACTTCGATATTCTTTCTCCAGGATTTGAGCTACAACTTAGCTATCATTACCACGATAACTGGTCAATAATCGCCGGGGCAACCTACCAATCACTTTATTTTCGCTCACCTATACCAAAGAGTTCATATAATCCACCGCCATTTGTTGCCTCCCTGTTAGAAAAGGATATTTGCATTCCGGTACTTATAAAGTATAACTCACCTTACGCAATAAATGAGTTAAATTAGCGGGATAAATTACAATATTGTGGAAAACTTTACAGACCTGTACACCGACTATTTGATAAGTTCGACTTCCTATGCAACAGCTACAGGA
>Ga0073936_10004276_pt1 | contig 19898 bp, 21 predicted proteins | sample AliMusrvi5mmetaG_FD_87041 | JGI IMG/M metagenome (GOLD analysis project Ga0073936, IMG submission 87041) | Freshwater lake bacterial and archeal communities from Alinen Mustajarvi, Finland, to study Microbial Dark Matter (Phase II) - Alinen... | ecosystem: Environmental > Aquatic > Freshwater >... | reverse complement strand
GCGTTGCATCAGGCGCTGGCGGTGCAAAACAAACTCGCGACCACCATCCTGTGGCCTTATGCCGATCATCTGGCGGTATTCGGCGGCTGGTGGCGGCAATTGTGGGCCGAAAGCCTGGGCAAGGACGGCAAAGGTTCGACACCGGTCTCGGTGCTGGGTCCAGTCGATCAGCACAGTCAGCTGCAATTGTTCCGCGATGGCCCGGGCAATGCGCTGTTCACCATTCTCACCGTGGACACCAAAGGCCGCGGTCCCGCCGTGCCCAAGGCGGCGGCCAAGGCGCTGAAGCTGGATTATCTGGCCGGCAAAAGACTGGGCGATCTGGTGGCGGCGGAATCGCGCGCCACCGCCCAGACCCTGTTCAAGAATGGCCGCCCGGTGCGGGTGATCCATGTGCCCCAGGTCAATGCTTTCGACATGGGCGCGCTGATGATGCATTTCATGCTGGAGACCATCATCATGGGCAGGTTGATGGGCGTGGATGCGTTCAACCAGCCTGGCGTGGAAGAGGGCAAAGTTCTGGCACGCCAGTTTCTGGCAGAAGGATAGCCATGGCGATCCGCCGGCTATCCGAAGGCACGGTCAACCGCATCGCCGCCGGTGAAGTGGTCGAGCGCCCTGCCGCCGCCGTGAAAGAGCTGGTGGAAAATGCCCTGGATGCCGGCGCCAGGCGCATTGAGATCGCATCCAGCAATGGCGGCGCCGATCTGATCCTGGTGGAAGATGACGGCAGCGGCATGGATGCCGCCGATCTCACCTTGGCGATTGAGCGCCATGCCACCTCCAAGCTGCCGCAGCGCGACGGCGAAGACGATCTCTTCCATATCGAAACCATGGGTTTTCGCGGCGAAGCGTTGCCGTCCATCGGCGCGGTGGCGCGGCTTTCGATGGTCAGCCGCACCGCCGGCGGCGAAGCACGGGAAATCAAAGTGGATGGCGGCAAATTCAGCGGCCCGGCGCCCGCCGGTTTTCGCGCCGCCGGCCAGCACGGCACGCGGGTGGAAGTGCGCGAGCTATTCTATGCCACCCCGGCGCGGTTGAAATTCCTCAAATCACATCGCTCGGAAGATTTGGCGACCACTGACATCGTCAAAAGGCTGGCGATGGCGCGGCCGGATGTGGCGTTCACCCTGCATCTGGATGGGCGGCAAGTGCTGAATCTGGAAGCGGACGGCGATCTTTTTGAAGGCCGTCTAGGGCGCCTGGGCAAGATCATGGGCCGGGACTTTTCCGACAATGCCGTCAAGGTGGATGCACAGCGCGAAGGTGTGTCGCTGTCCGGTTATGCCGGGCTGCCCACCTACAACCGCGCCAATGCCCAGATGCAGTTCCTGTTCGTCAATGGCCGTCCGGTGCGCGACAAGCTGCTGATCGGCGCGGTGCGCGGCGCCTATGCCGATTTCCTGGCGCGCGACCGCCATCCCGCGCTGGCGCTGTTTCTGGACTGCGATCCGGGATTCGTGGATGTGAATGTCCACCCCGCCAAGACGGAAGTGCGCTTCCGTGATGCCGGGCTGGTGCGCGGATTGATTGTCGGGGCATTGAAACATGCCTTGAGTGAAGCAGGGCACCGTGCCTCCACCACTGTGGCGGGCGCGACGCTTGCTTCCTTTCATGGGGCGTCATTCAGCCGGCAAGCGCCGCAGGGCTATCAGGCGGCGCGCGAACCGTGGGGGACGCCGCCATCCGTGCAAGAAGGCGCATCGTTGTTTGCTTCGCAAAGCGCGCCCATCCTGTCGGCGCGGGTGGAAGACAGCCAGGACATCGCCGAGACGCCGCTGGGCGTGGCGCGGGCGCAGTTGCACGAGACTTATGTCATCGCCCAGACCGCCGACGGCATCGTGATCGTGGACCAGCATGCCGCGCATGAACGGCTGGTTTATGAGCGGATGAAAAAAGCCCTCGCCAATGGCGGCATCGCGCGTCAACCGCTGCTGATCCCCGAAGTGGTGGATCTGGATCCTTCAGAAACCACACGGGTGATGGCACGTGCGGATGAGTTGGCCGAGCTGGGGCTGGTGATCGAAGACTTCGGCCCCGATGCCGTGATGGTGCGGGAAGTCCCCGCCATGTTGGGCAAGCTGGATGTGAAAGGCCTGGTGCGCGACCTGGCCGACGAAATTGCGGAAACCGGCAACGCCCTGTCGCTGAAAGAAAGGCTGGAAGAAGTCTCCGGCACTTTGGCCTGTCACATGAGCGTGCGAGCCGGGCGGCGGCTGAATGCGGAAGAGATGAATGCGCTGCTGCGCGAAATGGAGGCCACGCCCCATTCCGGTCAATGCAACCATGGCCGCCCCACTTACGTGGAATTGAAACTGGCCGACATCGAGCGGCTATTTGGTCGGCGTTAGAATCCGCACCCGCGTCTCGCCATAGTCCCGTTCATCCAGAATTTCAAAACCCGGCGCTTCAACAGTTTCATTTGCGCTGGTTTCCGCCACCAGCAGCGCATGCTCCGTCAGCCAGCCGCCATCCTTGAGGCTTTTGAGCGCGGGCGGGATCAGGTTCTTGTGATAGGGCGGGTCGAGAAACACCAGGCCGAAGGGGCCGCCGGCGCCGGCCCCCAGTGGGCCCAGATCGGTGGCGTCGCGCCGCCAGATTTTGGTGACGCCGGTCAGGCCCAGGGCCTCAACATTTTCGCGCTGCAGGGCGCGGCTGTCGGCATCGTCATCCACAAACAGGCAGAAGCGGGCGCCGCGCGACAGGGCTTCGATCCCCAGCGCGCCCGTGCCGGCAAACAGGTCGGCCACAGCGATATTTTCCAGGGTAAAATCCACACCGAAATCGCGGTGTTCCAGGATATTGAAAATCGCCTGGCGGGCGCGATCCGAGGTGGGGCGGACCCGCAAATCCTGCGGCGTCGCCAGATTACGGCCTCGAAACGTCCCTGCAGTAACTCTCATGGTTGCCGTCCTAGCGAGCCGGGTCAGGAAAGGCTATAGGGCATGGCCATGAAGCTCTTGCCCGCCGCCCTGTTGCTCCTGGCTTTCACCGCGCCCGCATTGGCGCAGGAAGACACCACGCCGCATGTGCAGGCGCGCCTGATCGCCGAACAGGCCAGCGCCAAGCCGGGCGGTACGCTGACCGTGGCGCTGGAACAGAATATCCGCGCCGGCTGGCATACCTACTGGATCAATCCCGGCGATGTCGGCCAGGCCACCAGCATTGACTGGGCCTTGCCCACCGGCTGGAAGGCGGACGCGCTGCAATGGGCCACGCCCAAGAGCCTGCCGGTCGGTCCCTTCATGGATTACGGCTATGAAGGCAAGGTCTGGCTGCTCGCCAATGTCGCCGTGCCTGCCGACGCCAAGGTGGACGACACGATGCCCCTGAAAGCCACGGCGCATTTCCTGGTCTGCGAGCAGATATGCATTCCGGAAGATGCCACCCTGACATTGCCGATCAAGATCGGTGACGGTGGCGCCGATACAGCAGTGACGAAAGATTTTGCCGCTGCGCGCGCTGCGATGCCAGTGACGTCCCCTTGGAAGCTGAATTATGCGCTGGGCAAGACGCTCGATATTTATGCCGCTGCACCCGCGCTGGTTGCGGCGCATCCGGTGCAGGCGGCGTTCTTTCCGTCCAAATCCGGCCTGATCAAAAGCCCGGCGCCGCAACAGATAGGCTTTGCCAAGGACGGGTTGGTGCTGCGCATCACGCCTGCCGACAAAGCTGCTGCCATTGGCAGCACTTTGGACGGCGTGCTGGTGCTGAAATCCTCCGATGGCTCGGTGCAGGCGCTGAACGTGAATGCGCCGCAGGGGCCCGTGCCGGATGCCAGCTTTTCCGGCGCGGCGGCTAGCCCGGCTGCGGGCGACAGCATCACGCTGCTGGTCGCGATCTTCTCCGCCTTTATCGGCGGCCTGATCTTGAACGCGATGCCGTGCGTGTTGCCGATCCTGGCGATGAAGGCGCTGGCGCTGGCCGGTCATGGTGGCAGCGACGGGGCCAGTGAAGCGCGCAAGGAAGGTTTCGCCTATACCACCGGCGCCGTGCTCAGCTTCCTGCTGTTCGGGCTGGTGATCGTGGCGCTGCGCCAGGGCGGCAGCGCGGTGGGCTGGGGCTTCCAGTTGCAGGAGCCGATGGCGGTGGCGGGTTTCTCGCTGCTGATTTTTGCGGTCGGCTTAAATCTTTCCGGCGTGTTCGAGTTTGGTTCGGTGACGGTGGGCGACAGCCTGGCATCGCGCTCCGGCGCGGTGGGCGCGTTCTTTACCGGTGTGCTGGCCGTCGCCGTGGCCGCGCCCTGCACCGCGCCTTTCATGGCGGCGGCGCTTGGTTTTGCCCTGACACAGAGCACTGTGTCGGCATTGCTGATTTTCCTGTCGCTGGGCCTGGGCTTTGCCCTGCCATTCCTGATCCTGGCGATCTTCCCGCGTGCCTTGTCCTTCATGCCCAAGCCCGGCACCTGGATGCTGCGGCTGAAACAGTTTCTTGCCTTTCCCATGTATGGCGCGGCCGCGTGGCTGACCTGGGTGCTGGCGCAGGAAGCCGGCGCCAATGGCGTGGCGGTGCTGCTGGCCGCCTTTGTCGCGCTGGCGATGGCGGCCTGGCTGTGGAGCGTGACGCGCGACGCAAGCGGGCGGGGACGCATCATGGGCGCAATCGCTGCCTTGGCGATCTTGATTTTGGCGCTGTACGGCGTCAGCACGCTGGCGGGCGCCGTTGCGCCGGTCCAAGGCGCGGCGCTGGCTTCGGAAAAATTCACGGACGATAAGCTGGCGTCGCTCCGCGCCTCGGGCACTCCGGTGTTCGTAGATGCCACCGCCGCCTGGTGCATCACCTGTCTGGTCAATGAGCAGGCTGTGTTGTCGCGCCAGCCGGTCAAGGATGCTTTCGCCAGCCGCAAGGTGACGTACCTGGTGGCCGACTGGACCAACCGCAATTCGGACATCACCAAATTGCTGGAAGCCCATGGCCGGGACGGCGTGCCGCTTTATCTGTACTTTGCCCCCGGCGCAGACAAGCCGGTCATCCTGCCCCAGATTCTCACTGAGGCGGGAGTTCTGTCGGCGATCAATTCCTAGTAATTGGCGCTAATATGTTTCCGGCGTCTTGGCATCGCCAGTCTGAACCTTCTTCTCCGCCTCTTTCACTTCCGGCGAGCCGCCCGTCGCGGCGTCGCTTTCGCGCGCCACGGGGGCGCCGATGGTGTGATTGCCGCCAGAGAAAGACGGCGGATCGCTGGCTGGGAAAGAATCGGCCATCTGCTGATCAATCTTTTCTTCCCGCGTCACGGCGGGCTTGGCGGTGGACAGATGCTCCGGCACTGTCTGTCCCGAGGGGTGCACGACTTTGGGCGGCGGGGTGGGATGGGCTTCGGTTGTCATGAGGCGCTCCTAGGTGGCGATGGTTGATGTCAACAAATGCGGGAACAGGCCGGTGAGGCCGATCAGGATCAGATAGATCGCCACCAGGTAATTCAGCAGCCGGGGCAAAATCAGGATCAGAATCCCGAACAGCAGCGCCACCACGGGCATCACAACAAGAATATCGACATGCATGAATGAACCCTCGCGCGTATATGCCTTTAGAAAACGCGCGAAACCGGTTCCGGTGGCAACTCGCGGAACAATATGAAAATATGAGACAGGGAGGGGGGTTAGAGGGTCTCGCCGGGCAGCGAATCGCTGTCTATGCGGCGCATAAAGTGAAAGCCGCGCCGCACCTCGACATGGCTGAAGGCCGGGGTTTTATGCAGGTGCAGGCGGGCGCGCTCGCAGGCCTCGGTGTCATTGTCCACCGCGGTGACATGAAGGGCCTGGAAATCCGGGCCCTGGAAAAAGCGGAACTCATAATCCATGCCCTATGATAATCAGGCGAAGGCCGCTTGGCGCGGCTGAAGTTGGTACGATGGAGCACCAACCGGCCTCTCATTTCATGTCAAACATCGTGGAAACCATGAAACGTCAGAAAGTCGTTATCGAGCAGGACAAGGACGGTATCAGCTATTGCGAAGGCGATCTGCTGCACAGCGTGGCGTCTCGCGACGGCATCAGCCTGGCGCCTTATATCCATGCGCTTTATGGCGTGGTGCGGCAGGCGCGAGCCCGCCGGGTCCTGATGATCGGCTGCGGCGGCGGCACCTTGGCCACGATGCTGACGCGTGCCGGCGTGGCGATCACCCTGGTGGACAATGATCCCCAATCCTTCGCGCTGGCGCGCAATTATTTCCGCCTGCCGGAAACGGTTATCTGCGCGGTAAGCGATGGGGCGGCGTTCCTGCGCCAGACCAGGCATCGCTATGATGCCATTGTGCTGGATGCCTATGCAAAAGGGCGCGTGCCGCGGCATCTGGTGACGGCGGCTTTCTTCGCTCTGGTCAAGTCGCGGCTGGTGCGCGGCGGGTTGCTCGCCATGAATGTGATGGTGAAGGACGATGACGACCGCGCCCCGGATCGCATCGCCTATCGCCTGAAAGAGATATTTCGCCAAGTCCGCCTGCTGGACGAGGAAGGCGAACCGGATCGCAACGCGCTGGTGATGGCGGGCCCGGTGCGCGGCATAAAGCGGCCGCGCCTGCTGCTGCGTCCGCGCAAAGGCGCGGGAACGGTGGCGGCGGGGCTCAAGGCGCTGGAATTCCGGGCGCCGCGCCCTTGATTTGCGCGGATTGGAGCGATGTTGAATACTTGGGCCTCCGTAATCCCGGGATCATTATTTGGTCATCACCTCGCCCACCCTTGAAGCGCGCAGTCACCAGATGTTTCCGGTGCTGGATGAACGCGATATCGGGCGGCTGAAACGCTTCGGCACGGCGCGGCGCTGGCCCGCCGGCAGCGCCATCACCCGCGCCGGCGAAGTATCGCCGGGCCTGGTGCTGCTGCTATCGGGCAAAATCGCGGTCAATCTGGGCGGAGCTTATTCGCCCAGCGAAACCCTGGTCGAATATGGTCCTGGCCAGTTCCTGGGTGAGCTGGCGCAATTGTCGGACCATCCGGCGCAGGCCGATGCCATTGCCGTGACGGATGTCGAGTCCATCGTCATTCCGCCCCAGTCGCTGCGCGATGTCATGGTGCAGGAAGCCGAGCTGGGCGAACGGCTGATGCGGGCATTGATCCTGCGCCGCGTCGGGCTGCTGGAAGCGGGGCAAAGCGGCCCGATCCTGATCGGACATGCCGGTAGTGGCGACATGCTGCGGCTGGAGACCTTTCTCACCCGCAACGGCCAGCCGCACCGCAGCCTGGATCCCGCCACCGATTCTTGTGCCCGCACCTTGAAGGACCGCTTCAAAATCGCCGAAGCGCAGCTGCCCATCGTGCTGTGTCCCGGCGGGCAATTGCTGCGCAATCCCAGCGAAGCGGAACTGGCGCGCTGCATTGGGCTGCTGCGCGCCATTGATCCGGAGCATGTTTATGACACGGTGATCGTGGGCGCGGGTCCCGCCGGCCTGGCCGCCGCCGTCTATGCCGCCTCGGAAGGGCTTTCGACCCTGGTGCTGGACTGCCGCAGCTTTGGCGGCCAGGCCGGCGCTTCGTCGCGCATCGAGAATTACCTGGGCTTCCCCACCGGCATTACCGGCCTGGCGCTGATGGCGCGGGCTTATAACCAGGCACAGAAATTCGGCGCCGAGATCGCCATACCCGACGAGGCGGCGCAACTGGCGTCGGATCCCGCAGGATTTTGCATCAAGCTGCGCAATGGCGAGAAAGCGCGGGCCCGCAGCGTGATTCTGGCCAGTGGGGCGCGCTATCGCCGGCTCGACATCGCCAACCTGCCGGAATTCGAAGGCACCAGCGTGCATTACTGGGCCTCGGCGGTGGAGACGCGGCTGTGCGCCGGGCAGGACGTGGCGCTGACCGGCGCGGGCAATTCGGCGGGGCAGGCGGTGGTCTATCTCGCCGGCCAGGCGAAAAAGGTTTTCATGGTGGTGCGGGGCAAAAGCCTGGAGGCCACCATGTCGCAATATCTGGTGGAACGCATACGCGCGCTGCCCAACGTGGAGGTGTTGCTGCGCACCGAAATCTGCGGGCTGGAAGGCAGCCATAACATGCTGGACAAAGTGCGCTGGAAAAACCGCGACAGCGGCACGGAAACTTCCTACGACATCGCGCATCTGTTTTCCTTCATCGGCGCGGATCCCAATACCGATTGGCTCGGTGGCTGCGACATTGCGCTGGACGACAAGGGCTTTGTCATCACCGGGGCTGCGGGCAATCACGCCCTGGCGACCAACCGCGAGGGCGTTTTCGCGGTGGGCGATGTGCGCTGCGGCTCGATCAAGCGGGTAGCTTCGGCGGTGGGCGAGGGCGCCACGGTCATTTCCGGCGTGCATGCCTGGCTGGGGAAGCAGCGCACATTGGCGGAGGCGGCTCAATGACTGACAACTGCACCCATCTGGACACGATTCAAAAAGTCACGCCCAGCGCGCTGGGCTGCGAGGAATGCCTGAAGACCGGGCAGGAATGGTTTCATTTGCGGGTCTGCCGCACTTGCGGCCATATCGGTTGCTGTGATCAGTCCAAGGGCAAGCATGCCACCAAGCATTTTCATCGCAGCAAGCACCCCATCATCGAAGGATATGACCCGCCTGAAGGCTGGGGATGGTGCTATGTTGACGAGCTGATGTTCGATCTGGGCGGCGACACCACACCCCAGCGGGGCCCGATCCCGCGTTATTACTGAAAGGAATCCCATGGCCGAGGCAATCCAAGAAGGCTTTGATGTCTTCATTCATGACGGCGGCAAATCATTCGGCGCGGTGCGCCAGGTCCATGGGCACAGCATCGTGATCTATGTGGAGAATGCCGGGGACTTCGCCGTGCCGCTCACCGCCGTCAAGGACGTGGCCTCTGAAAAGGTTGTGCTGGATTCCACCAGGCTGGAACCCAATCTGCGCGAGGCGATCCGCCGGGCGCATTCCGGCGAAGACCCGCGCATTCCGTGAAGCCGGCTTTTATTTTACGCCGCCGGTCGTTTGCAGGCCGCGCGGAGGGCCGAAGCAAAGATACAGCCATTGCTGCCCCACACTTCCACCCGTTCCTGTGGCTTGCAGAGTTGTTCGGCGGCGCGGATCGCCGCGCTATCGCTGGAAAAGCTGCCCGACATGTTCAGGGACAGGTTTCCGGCGGCATTGAAAAGGTGAATGTCGTAATCCTGCATGGTGATCTCCCAGACAAGAACGCTGTCGCGATTTCATTCCTGCCCGCGCGCCTTGTCCAGCGCAAAATTGGTTCCCAATCGCACAATTCATATTGCCTGCGCCCCACAGTTAGCGGCGTTTTTGTCATGAATGCGTTGCAATACCGCCTGTCTGAAAAAACCGCCGAGATTCCGGGATCATGAAAAAGACCGTCACCGTCAACGACAGGATGCAGCGCAATTATCGCTACGAACGGGTCGCGGTGGAAGGGCGCGGCTTTGATCCGGAATTTACCCCGGACCTGACACCCAAACAGATGCTGCAGCTTGGCGTGTTCGGCGGCAAATACATGACCGATTGCCGGCGCGAATTTCCCGACAATTGGTTTGCCAAGGCCAAGCTGTCGCCCAAAGGCAAGGATATCGAACTGAATTATTTCGGGGTCGATGCCAGCCAGAAGCTGCAAGTCTGGCGGCAGAAAGGCTGGATCCACCACCAGGATCCGCGCGGCTGGTTTCAATGGTATTGCCGCTATTACATGGGCCGGCGAACGGAAGACGATGCACGCCAGATCAAGCGCTGGAAAGCCATCCGCCGCCATATCGCGCAGGTGAAGAAGAATTGTGAGTGCGGCGACCCCTATTGCCGCCCGCGCCAGCGCCAGGCGCTGTTGCACTGGGCTTACGACAGCCGGAAGATTTAGGCGGATCGATTTCTTGTGGCGCCGATTTTTTTCCGCTGCTTTGCGGCAGATCAATTCCCCCGCTTCATCGCTGAAGCATTATCGGAGCTGTCAACCGATGGCCCCGAGCAGGGCTATTTTCAACTGAGAGGCTGCCGTGCATAAGAATATTGCTATTGAGACGTTTGCCATCCCGCTGTTTTTGGCGATTTTCGTTTTGGGCGGCGTTATCACCGGATATATCGGCTATACACAGTATGGTATCAGCGGCGGAACCGGGATGGTCGGTTTTATTGCGCTGGCGGTGATTTTGATTGCCGCATTTCGCGCAAAGCTTTATTAGCCTGCGAGTACGGCCTTTAAGGCCGGGATTGTGAGAATAGCTCTGGCATACAGAATATTCGTGCGCTTCCGGCCGGAGCCGCCTATGCTTGGATGATTACGCAGAAATTTCTTGCGAAGTATGTAAAGCAGAAACATCCCGTCGCCGCGATGCCCGATCTTTTCCCAGGGCCGGGACAGCAGGGCGTTAGTTGTTCAAAAATATCACGGCCCGCTATTCCGTTGGTTCCCGCGGCGAGCAGAATTTTGCGGCTTTGGCTCTTGCGGCCCGCAATGACACCTGGCGGCGTTCGTGATAAGAACTCCCCCGTCGACATACGCGGAGTTCCCCATGATCACCCTCAAGGTCAACGGCGAACAGCATAATCTCGATATTGAAGCCGAGATGCCGCTGCTATGGGCGCTGCGCACCGAGATCGGTCTCACCGGCACCAAATATGGCTGCGGCATCGCGCAATGCGGCGCCTGCACTGTGTTGATGGATGGCCATCCAGTCCGTTCCTGCATGCTGGCGGTTTCGGGCGCGCAGGGGCATGAGATCACCACGATTGAAGGGCTTTCCAAGGACGGCACTCTGAACAAGGTGCAGGAAGCCTGGATTGCCGAAGACGTGCCGCAATGCGGCTATTGCCAGTCCGGCCAGATTCTCTCGGCGACGGCTTTGCTGAACCGCACACCCCATCCCGATGAGTCCGACATTGACGCGGCCATGTCTGGAAATATCTGCCGCTGCGGCACGTATGTTCGTATTCGCCGGGCCATCCGCCGCGCCGCGACGAAGGTGTGATGCTATGATCAAAGCTCCCACAGTTTCGGATTTTTCTCGCCGCCAAATCCTGGTCGCCGGCGCCACGCTGTCGGGCGGCTTGGCGCTGGGCCTTTTTATTCCCGGCACGGCCCGTGCTGCAGCGCCCGAACTGAACGCGCGCTATTGGGCCGACGACGCGCACAATCCCGACGAGGTCAATGCCTGGGTGGTGATCGAGCCGGATGACAGCGTGACGTTGCGCTGTCCCATGGCGGAAATGGGCCAGGGCACAGGTTCGGGCCTGGCCATGCTTCTGGCGGAAGAACTGGAATGCCGCTGGGACAATGTGAAAGTCGAATTTGCCTCGGTCAATCGCAACATCCGAGAAAACACGCTGTATGGCGACATGGTCGCGGCCGGCAGCCGGGGCATCCGCACGACATGGCCCTATGTCCAGCAGGCCGGGGCTTCGGCGCGGGGGCGGCTGGTGCAGGCGGCGGCGTCGAAATGGAATGTACCGGCCACACAATGTGAAGCGCGCGAAAACAAGGTTTTCCACAAGCCCAGCGGGCGCTCTCTGCGGTATGGCGAACTGGTCAAGGACGCCGCCAGGATCAAGCTTTCCCATGAACCCGCGATCAAGTCGCCGGAACAGTTCAAGCTGGTGGGCACGCGCCAGCCCCGATTGGATTCCACCATAAAGTCCACCGGGCAGGCGCAATACGGCATCGATACGCGCGAAGCGGGGCAGCTCTATGCTTCGATCATGTCCTGCCCCGTGTTTGGCGGGAAGCTGGTGTCCGTGGACGACAGCGCCATTCGGGGCGCACGCGGCATCGGCCAGGTGGTGAAGCTGGACGACGCGGTGGCCGTCGTCGCCGACAATTACTGGCGCGCCAACCAGGCGCTCAAGAAGCTGAAAATCACATGGGATGGCGGCGCCGCTGCCAAGACCGATAGCGCCCAGTTCGCGCGGGAGTATCGTGCTGCGTTGGACGGGCCGATGGTGACGGCGCGCAATGACGGCGACGCCCGGAGCGCGATCGTCAAAAGCGCGCATGTGGTCGAAGCGGTCTATGAAACGCCACTTCTGGCGCACGCCACCATGGAGCCCTGCAACGCCACGGTCCATCTGCAGAAAGATCGTCTTGATGTGTGGATGGGGTCTCAATCGCCCTTGCAGAATGCGCAAATGGCGGCCGAGGAAGCGGGCCTGAAGCCGGAACAGGTCTATTTCCATCAGCTGTATCTGGGCGGCGGTTTCGGCCGCCGTACCTTCGGCGATGAATTGCGTCAGGCGGTGCGCGTCGTCAAAGCAGGAAACATCAACCAGCCATTGCAGCTTCTCTGGTCGCGCGAGCAGGATATGCGCGCCGATCGTTATCGGCCGCAATCTGCCATCCGCCTCAAAGGCGCGCTGACACCGGACGGCAAGTTGGAGGCTATTTTTATCCAAAGCGCTTGCGGTTCCATCCAGCGCTCCACCGGCAATCCGGTCGCCAATGGCCTGGACCCCACATCGCTGGAAGGGATCGGGCCTTCGGTGCCCTATAACAAGGTGCCCAACTGGTACACGGGTCAGTTTCTCAAAAATACCCATGTGCCGGTGGCCTATTGGCGTTCGGTGGGCGGCTCGCAAAATTGCTTCTATCTGGAAAGCTTCATTGACGAACTGGCCCATGCCGCGGGCAAAGACCCGCTGGAATTCCGCCGCAGTCTGACTGACCGCGACGATTCGCTCGCTGTGCTGAACAAGCTGGCCGAGATCAGCGGCTGGGGTAAGCCCATGGCTGCCGGCCGGGGACGTGGGATATCACTGGTGGAAAATCACGGTGCGGTGGGCGGCCAGATCGCCGAAGTGACGGTGTCTTCCTCCGGCGTGGTGCGCGTGGACCGCGTTTTTGCGGCGACCGATGCTTATCATGTGGTCAATCCCAATTTGGTGGATGCGCAGATTGAGGGCGGCGCGGTCTTCGGCCTGTCCGCCATGCTGTATGGCGAGATCACCATCCAGAATGGTGCGGCTGCTCAGGGCAATTTCAATGATTATCGCGTGGCGCGCATAACCGACGCGCCAGAGATGGTGACCGCTCTCGCGCTCACCGGCGGCAAGGACAGCAGGGGCAAGCCCAAATGGGGCGGCGTGGGCGAATGTTCGACAGCGCCGATTGCCGCCGCCATCGCCAATGCGATCTTCGCCGCCACGGGCAAGCGTATCCGCTCGCTGCCGGTCAAAAACCTGAAGCTGCAGGAATTGGCGAGCTTATAGGCTTGGTGCGCCCTTGCGCTTAACCGTACGACACGGATGACGCCGCGTATTTAACCTTAATATATTTGTCCGTGTGGGAACTTTGTTCCGAGCGCGCTAAAAGCGGTCGCGACGTCTTGATATGGTCAACCCAATGAGTGCCCCCTCCAACTTGGATCCAGCCAAGAACAAGACGGCTTCACCGTCCACCAGCGCCACACAACCACTCTTTGGCATGGCAGCGGCGGAGTGGGCCGCTCAGCTTCAAGCACAAATTGCGGCCGCGAGCGCCTTGGCCAAGAAGACACAAATGCAAACGCCGGTGCAGACACCCGTGCAGACGGCTCCGCCGGCGCCGCCCCCGACGAATAACGCCGCCACGCCGCAGCCGTCCACGCTTACCGCCCCGCCGTCTTCCGGCCTGTCGGCCGCGCAAATTGCGGGAATGTCTTTGAACCAGATCAAGGCGCTTACCCCGTCGCAGCTTGCTTCCTTGACGCCCACTGCGCTTGCCGCGCTCAGCGCAGCCGACATCGCCGCGCTCTCTCCCACCCAGATTGCAAGCTTCAGTCCCGACCAGGTTGCTTATCTGTCCAGCCAGCAGGTGGGGGCACTGACCGCACTGCAGCTGGCAGCCGTGACCAAAGCACAGCTCGGCAATCTTAGTGCGGCGCAGTTGGGCGCGATCGCGGTCTCTGCGCTTTCCGGATTCAGCACCACCCAGATCGGCGTTTTAACCGCCAAGCAGGTGACGGGGTTTACCGCGGCCCAGTTTAGCGCGCTCAGCGGCGCACAGTTGGGCGCTTTTTCCATTGCCGATATCCAGGCGTTTTCTGCCGTACAGCTGAAGAGCCTGAGCGGCGCCCAGATCGCCGGTTTCACTGCCGCGCAGATCAATGCATTCAATTCCACCCAGCTTGGCGCTCTGAACATCAACTACAATTCCATGCTGTCGCTGCTTCAGACGGATGCCGTGGGTGGCATGACGGCGGCCAAGTTCGGGGCGCTGCAGGCGTTGGCTGCCAAGCTGAACGCGCCAGGCGGCATTGTTGTTTCGCTCTATGTTCAGCAGATCACCGATGACGTGATATTGGGCAATGCTGCCAACGCCACCTGGACCGGGGGCGCGATACATGCAACCGCGTTGGGGAATCTCAGCGCGAACTCCACCCAGGGGCAGGTGAATGAGCTGATCGGAAAATGGTTTCTGGGCACCGATCTGCCCAGCAGCAGTGTCAATCTGACGGGCGAGCAGCCTTTCTCGATCAACTATGCTGCAGTGAACATGCCGCTGTTCGGCGCAGCCGGCCCCCTTATCACCGACGTGAACCAAGGCGCGCTGGGCGACTGCTTCGTGCTGGCGCCGCTGGCAGAAATGGCGTCCCAGGACCCGTCGGCCATCCGGTCCATGATTACATCGAACGGCAATGATAGTTTCAGCGTCCGCTTCATGGTGAACGGCGCCGCCGACTATATCACCGTCAACAATGATCTGGCGGATGGCGGCAAGATCTTCAATTCGGGGCCGGCCTCGTGGGCGGGCCTGATCGAGCAAGCCTATACCGAGCTTCAGGGCGGTGGCGCGGTGACCGGCAACAGCTTTTCAGGAAATTCTTTTACCAGCATTGGCAATGGCGGCTGGGTTGAAGCCACCTTGGAGGAATTCACGGGCGCGACCCTGGTTGATGATTTCAACGCGGCTGCCTCAGGCTGGACGTCCGACGTCATCAATGGCGCATCGTTGTCTGTGCCGGGCAGGCCGTCCAGCGCAACCCTGCAATCGTCTCAGGCTGGGTTATCCGGCAAGGCGGTGCTGTCCACATTGATCGCCGACCTTTTGGCGGGCGAGGACCTGGTGCTTTCTTCTTTCACCAACGCCAAGGATTCCAATGGCAGGTTCACCCTGGTGGCCGATCACGCCATGGCCGTCACCGGCTATGATGCCCGCACACAGATGCTGGAAGTCTATAATCCCTGGGGCACGTCGGCGGGTCAGTCCTGGGACACGACATTTGAAGTCAGCCTGAGCACACTCTTGTCTGATGGAGACACGATTTCCATTGCCGCGAACGCACCGTTGACGGGTGGATCGCAAGGTGCGCCGCTTGTGCCCGTCAGCACGGCAGGGCTGATGGCCTCGGCCACCAGCCTGTTCACAGCGGGTTCGTCAGGCTTGGGGCTTGCCGCCGCCGGCTGAGGGCGGGGGCTTGCGCTCTCACGGCCGGTTTTGTTCGCGGGCCTGACGCCCGGAAAAGCTGGTTAGAGGGCCGGGATTCGGACCCAGACAGGCAGAGCCAGAGAATTTCCAAGGCAACGAAATCAGATGGTTAGTGCAAAGGCTGCGGCATGGATTGTGCTGCCCGCGGTTGCCATGGCCATGTGGCTGTTAATAGCTGTTTTTCGGCGCTTGGTGGCGGCGCGATCTATGCCGGGATGATCACGCAAAAATTGTTTGCAAAGTATGTGAAGTAAAGAACGATTGACGGGCGGCCCGCGCGGTTCGACGAACAATTCGATGGCACGCTGCGCCATCAGGGAGCCGCGGCTACGAGCGTTCCTTGAAATATTGGCAAAATTCGGCAGCCAGTTATAACGGGCAGCGCTATCCTATAGTATCCCTGCCCCGAACTTTCGGAAAATGTCATTCACAATGCCCCAGCCACCCAAGTCTCCCATTCCTATTCAGTTCGGCCTATCGGTCTGGGTGGGGATCATTTCTGCACTCGCCACACTTGCCTTGTTCGTTGGGGCAATTGCCTTTCTTGCTGTTGGCTTGTTCGTCATTTTTCTTCCGATCATGCTCATCGCACCCGTCCTCTATTATTTCCTGCCTCATCTGAGACCGAAGGTGGTTCCCCTGAACAGTGGAGCGACGCAATGGGCAACAAAAAGCCAGACAATCATCGATGGAGAATTCCGGGTGGTGGATGCTGACGAAGTTGAAGGACATGCAAAGCTGCCCGGCGAGGCCAGGCCGTGACGTTGAACGCGCATGACCTGAAGAATGTCAGTGATGTGACCCTTGAGCATTACAACAACAGGGCCGAGGATTTCTGGGAAGGAACGCGCGGTCACGACGTCAGCCAGAACATCGCGGCGCTGCTTCAATACATGGAAGGTCATCCCCCGTTCGCAATCCTCGATTTTGGTTGCGGCCCAGGCCGTGACCTGGGGACATTCCGCGAATTGGGGCACGTTGCGATTGGACTGGAGGGATCGGCGCGTTTTGCTGCCATGGCCCGGGAACAGGGCTACGAGGTGTGGGAGCAGGACTTCCTCAAGCTGGAATTGCCGGACAATCGTTTCGACGGCGTGTTTGCCAACGCCTCGCTGTTTCACATCCCGGGCCAGGAATTGCCCAGGATTATGAAGCAATTGCATGCAACGCTGAAACCCGGCGGGGTTTTGTTCAGCTCAAATCCGCGCGGCAATAATGAAGAAGGCTGGAACAAGGGCCGTTACGGAGCCTATCACGACCTCGAATCCTGGCGCCGTTTCATGCTGGATGCGGGATTTACAGAACTGACTCATTATTACAGGCCGGCAGGACTTCCGCGCGAACAGCAACCCTGGCTCGCCAGCCTATGGCGCAGACGCGCATAGGAGGGTGTGCGGTCTCTTTTCCAGATTTCGCTCTCGGGCGTAAAACCCGGAAAAGCTGGTTGTGGTCCCAGTCTGGATCTAACTGTGCTCCGCCCCGTATTCCCTGATAATCAGGGAAATAACAGGGAAATTCCGGAAATTGGAGCCCGCCGGCGCCTGCTCGCGCTGCGAAAGGCCAGATATTTTTAGGGCTTGTGACCCACCAGTCGGATTTCGTAACAGGGAATTATTTCGCGCTAACAGGGAAGCGTTTTCCTTTAAGCAGGGACGACGGAATCAGCCAATGCTGTGAAGCATTTTGAGAGCAAAATATGCCTAGCGTCATAACGGCAGAAGAAATGAACCGCCGACACCGAGAATTTTGGGCTCAAGAAAACCGGCTCATGCAAGAACGGCTAGGCCGGCCCGAGCTCCTTGCTCTTGCGCTCAAGTTCCTGGCTGACGAAGCCAGTCGGATAGTCCCCATGAAGCACCGGATGGGATTTGAGCAAGCCCTCCAGGCGGCCGAAGAGTGCGCCGATTTACTGAAAAAGCCTGTCCAATCTGCGGCTGCACGGAAAGCTGGCTCGGCGCCCAAAGCGGACGCCCTGCAAATTTTTATTAAGATGGTCGTTGCGAAACACCCATCGATCTCCGTCGCTGATCTAATGCTGAAAATTAAATACCAGAAGGGGGCAGGCTTCGTTGAAGACATCACCGAGGACGAAATCTGTTTCGTTAACGGGGACAAGGGTCTCAAGTGCGCACCCATCTCCGGGTTGAAAGATCGTCTTTCTAGGGCCAAGCGTTCGAATTTGTAGAGGGCAGCTTTTTCCAAAAAAAGTTGAATCGCGCAATCGCGATAGCGCGAATTTCTCCCTTACCAAGGTCCTCGATTATCGAATCGGGGCCTTTCAATGCCGGAAATATTTTCTCATCCAGCCATCGTCCAGGTGCCCATCGGCGCTTTGCTTCCCAGCCCAACCAACGCACGGACGCATTCCAAGCGGCAGATTTCCCAGATAGCGGCCTCAATCCGGCCAGTTCTATGCGGTGCACAGCATCGTGACCAACTCCAAGGGCGATATTTTCACCACCGAAACCTTCCGCGGCCAGCGGGTGCAGAAGTTCATCTACAAAGGCCTGGTGCCGTTGAGCACGCTGCTGAAAGCCAAGGCGGTCGGCAACAGCATGGTGGGCGAGCCCAAGCCGTAAACGGGCGCGGCACGCGCCCCTTCTGTCATCCCCGGCGAGGCGCGCGCAGCGCGGCGAGGGAAGGGGATCCAGGCGTTGCAACGCGGACTGGTGTTTGATTTGACACCTGGGTCCCCTTCCCTTCGTATCGGCTGCGCCGCTACTCAGCCGGGGATGACAGCGGCGCTTAAACCGGCACCACATCGGCAAAGACAAAGCCGTCGCGCTCCACCACGTCGCCCACCGTTACGTCTATCGGCGCGCTGAACATCGGCCCCGCCGTCACCACGGTGTGAAACTCGCCATTCTCGCCGCACGGGTCCACCCCCGGCGGCAGGTCGGCCAGCAAGCTTTCGTCAAAGCGCCGCCCGGCAAAACTCTTGTCCAGCTTCTTGGGATCAAGGCACACGATATGCGCCACCAGCCCCGACGCAATCATGTCGCGCGCCAACTGCGCTGTGTCGCGGCCCCATAACGGAAACAGCGGCGTCATTCCCGCCTTCGCCAGATTCTTTTCCCGATAGGCGCGGATATCTTGCAGGAACAGATCGCCGAACAGCATCACATCCACGCCCTGCCCCTTGATCTGGGCGCAGGCCGCCGCCATGCGCGTCTCATAAACATCATTCGGGCACGGGCTGGAGATCGGCACGATGATCGCCGGTATGCCCAGCGCCGCGATCTGCCGGTCCAGCAATGCCTGGCGCACGCCATGCATCGCCACCCGGCCATAGGTTTCATTGACGGTGGTGAGCAGGCCCACAATATCGGCCAGCCCCAGGCGCCGCGCTTCCCACACCGCAAAAGCGCTGTCCTTGCCCGAACTCCAGGAAACAAATGCGCGTGGCGCCATGGCCTGCTATATCCCCCTCATGTTTCCGGCCCAGCGCATCGTCTGCCTCACCGAAGAAACGGTGGAGACACTATATCTGCTGGGCGAGCAAGCCCGCATTGTGGGAATCTCCGGCTATTGCGTGCGCCCGCCTGAGGCGCGCAAGGAAAAGCCAAGGGTCAGCGCCTTTATCTCGGCGGACATTCCCAAAATCCTGGCGCTGAAACCCGACCTGGTGCTGACCTTCTCCGACCTGCAGGCCGATATTGTCGCCGCACTGATCCGCGAAGGCGTCGCCGTGCACGCCTTCAACCAGCGCAGCATCGCCGGCATCTTCGACATGATCCACACGGTGGGCGCGCTGGCGGGCGTTGGCGACAAGGCGGCGGCGCTGGTGGCCAGCCTTGGCGCAAACCTCGAAGCGGTGCGCGCCAATGCGCCCGCCAGAAAACCGCGCGTCTATTTCGAGGAATGGGACGAGCCCATGATCAGCGGCATCCAGTGGGTGTCGGAACTGGTCGCCATCGCGGGCGGCGAAGACATCTTCCCCGAACGCGCCCTTCACAAGGCCGCCAAGGACCGCATCGTCAGCGCCGATGACGTGATCGCCCGCGACCCCGATATCGTGATCGGCTCCTGGTGCGGCAAGAAATTCAGTCCGCAAAGATTTTCCGCCCGCCCCGGCTTCGCCGCCCTCACCGCCGTGCGCAACAATCGCCTGCACGAAATCAAATCCACCATCATCCTGCAGCCCGGCCCCGCCGCCCTGACCGACGGGCTGGCGGCGTTACAGGCGATTATTGCGCCGTGAGCATCAGGCGGCAGGCTGCCAGAACGACACCAATAGGCCGCCCATGATAATCAGCGCCCCGCCCACCAGAATGGGCAAAGTGGGCAGCGCGCGCGTGGTGACGAACGTCACCACCTGCCACACCACGAACAGCGTGGCGATATAAAGCCCCACCACCCGCCCGAACGGCAGCGGCGCCAGGTTGAGCATCACGCCATACAAAAACAGCAGCACCGCCCCCGCCGCCATCACGGCGATGCGGGCGGTTCCGATCCGTTCAAACTGTCCGTCGTCAAAACATTTGGGACAGTCGAGGGCATAATTTAAGGAAGCATTGGCCTCATCTGGTTGGTTGATCTTATGCGGCGATCTTTTGGTGAAGCAAGCGTCTTTGAGTAATGGTG
>Ga0073936_10004274_pt1 | contig 19904 bp, 12 predicted proteins | sample AliMusrvi5mmetaG_FD_87041 | JGI IMG/M metagenome (GOLD analysis project Ga0073936, IMG submission 87041) | Freshwater lake bacterial and archeal communities from Alinen Mustajarvi, Finland, to study Microbial Dark Matter (Phase II) - Alinen... | ecosystem: Environmental > Aquatic > Freshwater >... | reverse complement strand
GGCTGGGGGTGTGGAGTCGGGAGGAATCTGGTGTTCAGCGGGCTACTTTGCGGAGATGCTGAGGGAGGTGGCTTTCAGGCCCTCGGCGCTGGCATGGAGCTTGATTTCGCCGCTTTGGTGGGCTTTGGCTCGGACGATGACCAGAGCCATGCCGTTGAAGGCGTTGCGCTGCGGCGCTTGAAACGACTCGAAGCTGGTGGCATCGCCGTTGTCGGTGGCGACAATTTCGCCAGGTCCTTCGACGCTGAAGTGGATTGGATGATGGGTGCGCGGTACCGTGGAGCCGTGATTATCAGTTATGCGGGTGGTGATATATGCCAGATCCTTGCCGTCATTGCGTAGGGTCTCGCGGTCGGATGATAGAGTGAGTTGTGTGGGGGCACCGGTGGTTTTGACCGAGTTTTGGGCCCATGGTTTGCCATGCTTGTAGGCAACCACGCTGACTTCGCCGGGCTGGTAGATCACGTCATCCCAGCGCAAGCGGCATTCGCCCGGCGAAAGCTGTTTGCGGCCCTGTGACTTGCCATTGACAAATAACTCAGCCTCGTCGCCGGATGTGTAAACGTGTACCGGGGTGATTTGGCCGATGCGTTCGGGCCAGTTCCAGTGAGGCAGGATGTGGGCCATGGGGAAGTCCTGGCGCCATTGCCCCTGATATAGATAATAGCGGTCTTTGGGGAAACCGGCTAGATCGATGGCACCGAAGTAGCTGCTGCGCGACGGCACTTTAAGTGTGCCGAGTTCTTTGAGTTGCTTTTCCAGCGCGGCTCGCTTGGCCGGATCCCCGGTGAAATTGAGCAGGTTGCTCGCGTCTCCATCATAAGGGGTGGGCTCGCCGAGGTAATCGAAGCCGGTCCAGATGAATTCGCCAAAGACCTCCGGATGGGCGTGCAGAGCCCGGAACTGTGTGTCTGGATCATTCGCCCAGCCCGGCGCATCCACATCATACGATGACACTTGGAAATTCACCTGTGCATCACGCCCGCGTTTGATAGGGAAGAAATACTCGCCGCGAGAACTGACACATGACGAGGTCTCGCTGCCGAACACCGGGATGTTAGTGAAGCGCTTGTTGTGCAGAAACGAGGCATAAAATCCCAGATGATAGTTCACGCCCATGACATCAAGTTCTTGGATGAAGTTGTGTGATGCGGCTTGGTCCGGATTGTGGCAACCGGCAGTCACCGGGCGCGTTTGATCCTCGGATTTAACGATTGCGACGAGTTCATGTGGAAATTGGGCCTTATCTTGCTCGACCACCTCGTTGCCGATGCTCCACATGAACACGCTCGGATGGTTGCGGTTTTGGCGGACCATGTCGCGCAGGTCGGCCTCATGCCACGGGTCCCACAGGCGGTGGTAATCCTTGGCAACCTTGCCGGTTTTCCAGCAATCGAAGGCCTCTACTTGGATCAACAGGCCCATTTTGTCGGCCAAATCCAGAATCTCGGGCGGCGGAGGATTGTGGGTGGTTCGGATCGCATTGACGCCCATCTGCTGGAGAATTTGCAACTTGCGCTCCAGCGCGCGGTTGTTGAGCGCGGCACCGAGCGCGCCGAAGTCATGATGTTCGCAGACACCGTGGATCTGCACGCGTTTGCGGTTGAGCTTGAAGCCATCGCGCGGAGAGAATTCCAGCGAACGGATGCCGAACGGAGTGTCATAAACGTCCACCGGTTTGCCATCGACGCTAACAATCGTGCGTGCGACGTAGCGGTTAGGGGAGGATAAATCCCAGAGTTTCGGTTTGGGAACTTTAATTTCCAACGAGGCAGCGCCGGTGTTGCTGGCGACCAGCGCGCCCACGGAATCGTCGGCACCCAGTTCGTGGATGTCCACTTTCACACTTACTTTTTGAGCGGCGTTCGTACCGTCGATCCGGCTCACGACTTTGACGGTGGCGCCGTCCGCCGAAATTTCCGGCGTGGTCACGGTGACGCCGTATTGCGCGATGTGGACGGCCTGGGTTTTCACCAGCCAGGTATGGCGATAGATACCAGCGCCGGGATACCAGCGGGAGTCCCAGCTTTCCGTGTCGAGGCGAACGGAAATGAGGTTATCGTCGCCGAATTTGAGGTGAGGTGTGAGATCAACGCGGAAGGCCGAATAGCCATAGGGGCGGGCTGGCAGTTCGGTGCCATTGATCCAGACTTTGGCGTAGGCCATCGCGCCATCGAAATCGAGATACACCTGTTTGCCCTTGTCACCGGCCGGCAGGGGGAAGGATTTCTGATACCATCCGATGCCTTTCCACGGCAGCTTGCCGGTATTGCCGCCCAGTTCCTGGCGGAACGGACCCTCGATGCCCCAGTCGTGTGGCAGGTCCAGTTTGCGCCATGTGCTTTGCGCAAGGACTTGGGGAGGTTCGCCAGTGGACGGGATTTGACGCGGCTTTACCCATTTGCCTTTACTATCCGTTAGCATAACTTCGCGGATGCTAGCCCACTGGTCCTTGGGCAGGTGGGTTGTACGGATGCGCAAATACTTCGCCATTGTGGGGGTCGCCGCTGTTGGCGTGACTTTCGTCCAGGTTTTAGTATCGTTAGATCCTTCAAAAACCGCGCCGTAGTCGCCGTCCCTTTCCCACATCACCTTGATGTCGGAAACGCCGTCGATTTGGCGCAGGTCGAGTTGCAAGCACTGGCTGACACCCGGACCGCTGGCGCACCAGCGGGTCGCCGGATCACCATCCATGGCGTTCATTGCGGAATTGCCCTTTTCTGCTTCCTCGCTCGAGGCGGTCACTGGAACCTCCCAGGTGGGCGCGCCAGGCTCAGCCACGCGGCTGCCGTCCGCTTGCAGACCATAGCGCTGGAAGCGCCAATCGGCATCGAACAACTCACGAGTGCGAAGGTTCTCCAAGCCGGCGGGTGGCGCGAAGATCAGGTTAGAGGCGTGGGTGGCCATCGGCACGCTGGTCAGCAGAGCGACGAGGGTGGCCATGGGGAGAGATATGGTTTTGCTAGGCATTGGCTTGGTGAGGGGATTGTATTTTATGGGAATTGCTGAGGAGTCGTAAATAAACATGGCGTTTGAAGTTTTTTCATCAGAAATTTGGTAAAATGATGAAGGGTAAAATGATGGAAGAAATGATTAGAATTCCAGAGAACGGAAGCATTATTCCATATCTTCATGATTTTGCCATATCATGATTTCACCTAAATAATTCGATGCTAACATTCGCATTTTGTAAGGATTATTTCTTTACGAGGTCTAACTCGCTTATCGATTGTTGCCGTTGGGCGCTTGGTGGTAGGACACGGGTGCTATTTCGTCGCGGTATGCTTCACCAGCCGGGGTGATGGAGCCGTCCTTGCGCTGGATGTTGCGGCAATCCTCGACCCAGTTGTAAAGGGCATAGCGTTCGACAAACGGGGTCTCGTCGAGCATTTTAATCATGGCCGCGATGGTGCGTTTTTGTTGCTCGACGGTCGGCTTGGGCTCCTTGGTCCAGTTTGCGCCATTGTTCCACTCGGTGATCCAAATGGGCCGTTTCGTGCGATCGTGGATGTCCTTTAGATATTGATAAAACTGTTTGGCCGCGCCCTGGGCGTCGGCCGGTTGGGAATGGGCGCGGTAGTAATGCACGGCGACGAAATCCACGCGCAATTTGGCCGCGTCGGCCTTGTCCATAAACTCATAGAGCCAGCGCAGCCCGCCGTCCGAGACCGCCGGTGAGCCGAGGCGCAGACCTGTGGCCAGCAGGTGAGGCCAGGCATTGATGGCTTGGTCCACGGTGAGGTTAGCTTGGTCCTTATGGTCCGGCTCGTTGAAGCCGAGCAGGTGGAGGGAGCCTCGCGATTTCCAATCCTGCTGGAGGTTGGGCCAATTGACTTTTTGGGCGATCGGGACGTATTCCAAGCTTGGTGACGACTGGCTGCTGATATTCCAGTCATAGTACCAACCGCAGTTGAATGGCTGATGGATATTTCCGGCGACACCTTTTTTGCTAGACCAACGCCACGGGAAGACGCGGATAAAGCGGACGTTGCCAGCCAGTGAAGGAGGCAAGGATTTGACTTCGATGTCTTGATCTTGGGCGACATAGTTTTTGCTTATGCCAGAGCCATCGCGCTGGGTGGCGAGGGTTGCCATATAGCCGCGTTTGAGCCGGAAGGAACTGATAGATTCCTTGGCGGGCAGTCGTTTGGCATCACTGTATTCCTCATAACAGATCAGGGGTTTCGAGGTGCCCTCGAATGATGGATTGGCGAAAACCGTCATGGCAGGATAACTTGGCCCGTGGGGGATGATGACAGTGCCCTGTTTGTACTGGAGGATGCGGATATTCTTATCTGCGACGGCAGGTTCGCCATTGACGCGCATTTGTTTGAGGAGGCTCGTTTCCACCGACTTGGGCGGGACATGGTCGAGGAAAAGCCAGGCGTCCGCCGAGGTGAAATGAATACTGCTGCCAACCAGAGGGGCAACATTTCCAGTAATGTGGAGTTCTGTGGCTGCGTTGAGAGTCACATTGCGGCCCTCGAGAATTTCGACGCTTTCGCGCTTGCCGTGGGCAGTTGAGGAGGGGAGTTGGCTGCCAGCTAGGAAACGCAAGTGATCCTGGTCAGCGGCGCTGAAGCGGCTGAGAGGAAACTCGCTTTGTCGGCCATCGGGACTTTGCAGCATTACCTGGCCGGCGTGCATACCGATATATTCGGCTGAGACGGGATTCGGGATGCCGACCAGCGACCACTGACGCGCGAGCAGGTCTGAGAGGGTGGCGAGCCAGCAGAGTGCCAGGGGCAGGATCGTTTGATAGGAAGGCATGTTTGAGGGGATGGGATGGCTCACGGGTGGCAGATCCATGGGGTGTTATTCACTTGGAATGGTATGTAATGCTCGCCAGGAGAGGTTTTGATAGGTCGAGCCCGTACCTGGAATGGAGGCAGCAGCGGCTGGCCGGCATTTTTGGGGTAACTAGCGCCTTGTTTTTCGATGAGTAACCACGCACCGAAAAGGTTACCTGGGATTTCTCCGATGAGGATATCGAGGTCGATTATTTGGTCCTTTTTGCAGGCAAACCAATCGCCGCGTTTCAGGTTACCGGCCCACACTTTGATATTTTCTGCGGGCGATGGTTCTTTCCAGTGGCTGTAGTTTCCTGAGGAGCCGAAGTTTGAGACGAGCACGGTTTTGCCATTTACGGCGGCGGCTAGGCAATCGTCTGCGATGCCAACGAAGCGGTAAACGCCATCTGCCGGGGGCGATACCTGGGCTTTGTAGATCACGAACCAATTCGAGGGCTTAACGATGCCGGACAATCCGAAGGCGGCCGGGGCACCATCAGCACTCATCGATGGGATGAGAACTTCGGTGGCATAGACCGGTTTGGTGCCTCGAAAGTAGTGACTGAGCGCGCGTTCATCCCAGCCGCTATCGAGGAATTTTCCCATGGTCTTGAAGTGATCGACGTAGCCAGGGATGGGTTGGCGTTTTTGTGTTTGCTTCAGATCATAGAAAATTCCCAACATGGTTCCGGCGGTCTTGGTCTTTGATCCGAAAGCGGTCTCATCCTGGGCTGCCAGGTAGCCAGAACCAAGGGCCAAACAGGCCAACGTCGCGAGATATTTGTGAGACATGGGTTAAGAAGTTAGGTAATCACTCGAACCGGGCAGCCCGGTTAGTGGCCGGGGTTGTTTTCGTTGGCCAAGTTGGTGATGTATTGATTGACCATTGGCAGGTACTCGGGTGCCGATTTTTCCTGTTTAAGCAACGATAGAGCATCGCGTTGGGCGTCGCTAGTGGCCCTGCCACCTGCGTAAGCGCCTTTGCCGTGACCAGGGCCGGAGCCGGTACCGGAGCCGGCCGTGCCGACGCCTAGGCCTTGTCCGTCCTTCGGCTGTTGATCCTTGCTATCGGCTGTGGCGAGTTGGTTAGCGGCCTCTTGGAGAGTGGCGAGGGCCTTGTCGATATTCACATTGACGTGATAGAGGTGGTGGCCGGGTGCTTGTTTGTCGGCGGCGAGAGATGCGTGATTTTCGGCATCCTTGAGCGATTGATCGACATTTTTCGCCACTTCCGCACCCGCTTGGGCAACTTGCTGAGCGGCGGTGGCCATTTCTTCGCGGGTCATGGCAAGGCGTTCCTGATAGTCCTGTTTCTGATCGTTCTGACGTCCGGCGAGGGCGTTGTTGGCCTTGGCTTCCAGGAGTGCGGCCATGGCTTCCTGAATGGCTTTTTCTTCGGCAGACATTTCCGGCTGCGGTTCCGGTTGAGGGGCGTCGGCTGCGGCGAGGGCGTCGGCCTGTTGTTGGAGCGCATTGCTGATTTTTGCGAGTTGTTTTGCGAGGTCTTTCTGGGAATCTGCTGTTAGGGCGAGGTTATTGGGGTCACGTATGAAATTTGGGTTGGCGAGTTTATCGGCGATGTTCTGTGATCGCTCGATAGCGTGGTCAGTTTCCGGGGCTGTCTTCGCGCTGAGTTTTGCGACGCGATCCTTGAGGACGTCGAGGCGGGAGGCGACGTTCTGTTGGCCTTGTTGGGCCTGTGCTTGATTGCGGTGGTCTAATTTCGGGGATTTATCGGCGAGGGATTGCTCGTTTTGGGAGAGTTCGGCGATGGCGTCGGCGAGTTCACGGGTTTGCTCTTCGGTGGTGCGGGCCTCGGCCAGTTGGCTGGCCATGGTTTTGAGGTTATCAAGGACCTGTTGCTGATGCTTGGATGACTCAGCGGGAGCTTGCTCAAGTGATGTGGATGCGTCTTTCGCTTGTTGCTCGAGTTTACCAGATTCTGCAGTGGCCAGGCTGGCCATCAGTGGTTTGCCAGAAGCGGGATCCCCAGCTTTGGCGAATTTGCGCAGGGTCGCCATGGCGCTGCCAATTTCTTTTTCCAAGGTATGTTGTTCGGTATTGCGCATGGCCAGATCATGGATGACGTCCAATTGGGCTTTCTCGGATGGCTTGTTAGGTGATGCTGCTTGGGCGGCGAGTCTGCGGGTGGCTTGTAGGTTTTCGCTTTGGCGGATGGCGAGTTCTTCCAGGCGCTTTTGCAGGGTGGCGGCGTCGGCCTGTTGGGCAAGTTTGTCGGCGAGGTTGCGGAGGGTTGCTTGGATGGATTTTTGGCTGGTGTTGGCGGTCAAAAGATTGTCGCGAACGGTTGTGGGGTTGTCGTTGTGGCTGGCGGCCATGAGTGTACGGACGACATGGGCCATGTCTAGTGCGCTGACTTGGTCGAGCGATTTGATGGCCGATTGCAATTTGGCGATTTCGGGAGCGGCGGCATGATAGCCACGGTATTCGTCAGCGAGAGCGGCCATTTCCTGCTTGAGACGCAGGGATGCGAGGCGGAGTTGCTCCTGGGCGACGCCGCTTTGGTAGGCGGCGGTGTTGGTGGCGGAGGCAACGGGCTCGGACGCGTGAGCTGGCATCTGGAGAAAGAAGGCGGCGGCGATGATGAGGAGGAGGAGGGATGCGGTGTTCATGGTGTAGCAACTGGGTAGTGCGTTATTTGATCACGGATTGCGTTTGCCTGTTAATGGAGCGTTGTTGCTCGTAAAGCAGTTCGATTTGTGCCGCTTTTTCACCCATCTGTTCGAGCAGTTCAATGCGTTTTTGTTCTTCAGAGACGATGCGAATCGTTTTTTCCTGGCTGCGGACGGTGGTGGGACCGGAGGCGCTGCCATTGTTATCGGCGACCTCTACCCAGAAGACAATGCTGCCACCGATGGGCACGGCGGGAAGGAGGCGTGCCAGATTCCACTTGAAGGCACGCTTCCATGAACGCACATTATCAGGAATTTTGAACGGGATATGACTCGATTCGGCCTGTTCGATCGAGCCGTCGGGCAGGGGTCTGAATACTTGATAGAACAAGCTCACAGCGGAAAATCCGTAGTCGTCGGTTATTTCGAAGGACACGGGCAAGGTGGAGTTCATGACGACGCTGATGGAGTCGGACTTGGGTTCGCTGAGGTTTACGGCGGGTGGTTTGTCTCGCTCAAGGAGGACGGGATACTCAGGGTCATTGAGTGACGGATCGTGCTCGACGCCTTCGAGATGGACGGAGAGGGATTTCCAGTCGGCAGCCGGTATCGCCAGCTCAGCGCGGAAGGCGGTCTTTTCCGGGTTTGTGAATTTGGCGATGATAGGATCGGAAGCACCGTTGATGCGAATGATACCGGAATGGAGTGGTTTGGAGGCTGTGGCGTCGATCCGCAAGATAGAGCCTTCAAGCAGCTTGATGGCTGTAGGCGACATGATGGTTTCCGGCAGGCCGGTGTAGGTCGGATAGATTTGGGTAAAATGGATTTCCTTCACTAACGGAGGATAGTGGACAGACATTCTGTGGTTGGTTCCGATACCGTCGTTGAGTACGAAGTGATAGACAAATGGTTCGCGGATATTGCGGATGACTTGGGTGAATTCGTCGCCGCCGGATGTCACAGCGCTGAGTGGAATGCTTTCCGGCGAGCTATCCGCCCGTGTGATTACTAACTTGCCGGTGTGAGGGATTACGCCAGTAGCGCGAGCGGTGAGGGACGCTTCGCCACCCGCGTCCACACTGAGGTCTGCCGTGACGGAGACAACGGATGTGCGGGCCGGGAAGGTTGCATGTGATAACAGAATCCGCCGACATACTATGCCCGAAACCGGCAGACAGATGCAGAACAATGCCAACGCCGCAAGCACCGGCCATGATATGCGGTAGGCCAACTTTTTCAATCGGTCGGGCCGTAACACTCGCGCAACGACATTGGATTTAAGCGCCAGCTCCGTCGTATTTTGCAGGAGACGCTCGACGAGGGGGCGCGACTGGGGGAGCAGAGGTGTCTGAGGATCTGATAGTTCAACTGCGGAAATCAACGACGAGCGGAATGCCGGGATGCAGCGCTCGGCGAGCAGGGCGGCGGCTTTCCGATCCAGTCGCTGCCGCCATGGACGAACGATGAACCGGGCGGCCAGCCACGTCACGCCGAGGCAGTCGAGAACCAGCAACGCGCAGCGAGTGTTCCATGTCAGGTCAAGAATGCGGTCTGCGATTCCTTGCAACGACGCTGCGATGGCGATGGCGGCGGCGAGGAAAAGCGGGAATTCGGCGAGCGAAAGTGCGAGATGGCGTTTGCGGATATGATCGAGGATACGCGCCAGCGCGGAGGGCAGTTGCAATGAGATGGATGATGGGCGCTGCATATTATTTCAACCGTGTGAGACGCCTCATCAGCCATTCGGCAAACAGGAGAGCCAGAAGGCCAGCGAGGACCCAAGGCGAGTCATAGAGTTCTAATTTTCGGTATGTGGCCACTCGGGTGGTCGTCGCAGATATCCAATCAGGCAGGTGGTGCAAATCTTCTTCGCGCAGGAAGCGTCCACCGGCCGCGGCCGCCATGCCCTGGAGCAATCGGTCGTCGAGAGCGGTCTGCATGCGTTCCAGGTTGTTATCGATGACATCAAACTTCAGCACACCAGTCGGATCGCGCAGCGTGTGGAAACTGTAGCAGCCCGGCTCCTTCGGCGTAAATTCTCCGTGAAATGAATTTTTCTCAAGCGCCAGTAGATTCAGCGGCTTGGTTTGGGGTGCCGGGTCCCCCGGCGTTTTTGAAATTGTTAGTACGCCTTCGATTCCCGGGACGATCAAGGGTGCGTAGTCCGCTGAAAACACATTGCCAGCGATCAGAACCTTCTCACCGACGAGATATTGCTTGCGGTCGGTTTTGAGCTGAGTCATCGAGGATGCATTATCTAGCAATTGCAATGCCAGTGTCTGCATGATTTGGCCCCACAGGATTGAGTAGTATTTCTCGCCGGTTTTACTCCGCCAGCGGTACGTTTCATCCGTGCCGAAATAGACACACTTGCCGGAGCCATACCCTTGCATCGCGAAAACCGGCAAGTTGCCATATCGGCCGGCGCTTACCGGGCGGGGGTCAACCAGCAGAATCTCGGCACCCGGTTTGACACGTGCCACGGGTGCGGCCCAATGAACACCGGGGAAACTCTCCCAGATCTTCTTATTCACTTCTGGATCGCTGTCCATCTGTAGGTAAGCGGAGCGCCGTCCCTGCGGGGTGAGTTCTAGCGGGAATGGTTGCATTTCGCGCGGGGATTTCCAAGTGGCAGGTCCGGCAGTTGGTGCCACCACTGGCAACAGGGGTTCAAGCGGAGTGCCGACATAGGCAGCGGGGTTGTAGCCCGTACCTGCGAGGAAAATCAAGCCTCCACCTGCTTCGACCCAATCGGCGATCATTTGCATTCGCTCCGCTCCAAGGTCAGACGGGTTCACGTCGCCAAGGATTAGCACCTGGAATTTGAACAGTGCTTCACGGCTGTTGGGAATACCGGGCAGAAACGGCGAATTGGGCAAACGCTCCAGTCCGGGCTCGCCATCAATCATGACGCACTTCACGTCGAGGCGCGGATCACGTTGCAAGTAATCTAGCAAATAACGAAAATCCCAGCGCGGTTCTCGCTCGATGACCAGCACGTTGAACTTGCTATCGGTAATTCTGACGGTTGTGGTAGCCGTGTTGTTTTCCTTGCCAGCTTCCTCATCACGGACGGGTACGGAAACCTCGAGTTTCAGCTCGCCAGCTTTTTTTGGCAGCAGATGAAGGATGACATCCTGTTCGCGATAACCGCCGATGGACACATCCGAGTGATCCACCACCTCACCGTCGGCTTTGAGGGTGACGGTGGACGGTTGTTCCGAGATATTGCGGGACACCAGATGGGCGCGCACTTCTAGCCGTTCACCGATGAAGGCGAGTCGCTGAGCGACGACTTCCTTCACCTCGATATCTGGTGGTGAGGTGACGCCCACGCCGTAGATAAACAGGGGTACGTGTTGTTCTTTAGCGATTTGAGCGGCTTCGATAGGCGATGAGCCGCGGTTATTGCCGCCGTCTGTGATGAGCAATACGCCGCCTAGAGACTGGCTCCGGGGTTCTTGCAGTACCTGGCGCAGGGATTCGCCAATAGCGGTGGACGTTTGATCGGATTGGACGTCTGGAAAATTGAAAGGAGCTGGGTTGGAGTTGTTTTGATCTTTGGAGGAGGTGGTTTCGAGTAGTTGGGCATCTGCACCGAATTGATAGACCTGCAAATCCGCTTGCATAGCGAGACGTGACCAGAGATCAAACTTGGGATTGTAGCGGATCCGGTGCACAATCTCTTGCCGGGAAAGACCGCGTACCTGAGCGAGCAGTTGTGAGTTAAGGGGTTTGGCTGGATCGGTCTCTGGAGCCACCAGGCCGGTGGCGATGGCGACGCGATTGACATCGATTGTGGCATCCCGACGATCTGCCAAGGCCATACTGCTAGATGCATCCACCAGAACTGCGAAAGGTTGCTTCACAGGCTGGAAGTCGGTGAATTGAATGACCGGCTTGGTCAGCAATCCTGCGAGCACAGCCGTAGCGATGATGCGCAAGGACATCATCAAGGCACGTTTGGAGGAGGTGACGTTAGGAGCGCATTGGAGATACCCCAGCACGCTTGCCACGGCGAGTGCCGCAAACAGCAGCAATGCCCACGCCGGGTCAAGACCCTCATGGCTTATCGTCCAAGTCCGCTGAGGAGCGGATAGAACAGCTAGATATGTGGCAAGTGATTTCATACTAGCGGGCGATGCTGTTGCGGTGGGCGAGCGCTGCCTCGGCGCCGAAAATGATAACCAGACACCACAGCAGAGTGGTCCAATACTCTTTGAGAATGACGAGCATGGCATGCCCCTGAGATGTGGTATGAGGCACGTTTGTCAGATCCTCGAAAAGTGAGGCATTTGCTGTCCTCAGATCGCTCTCGGAAGCGTCCATCTGGACCACAAAGGTTGCTATGGGCTCGGCATCGACAGTTACCTGATAGGCACCTGCACGCTCGGTAGCGGCATAGCGGATGAATGCGCCTGCATCATCTCCAGTGACTTGGCCGGCGGTGCGTGCGGCATCGCTTCCTGGGCGTTTGACCGAGAAATCCTTGCCGCGCAGAGCGGCCGCCACGGGCATGCGGAAAGTTGCGCCAGGGGCGAGGATCAGGCGTGTTGCGTTGTTGCGGTTGAGGAATCCCATCAGCCGCTGGCAAAACGGGACAAATGCCGGGTGCAGCGGGAAATTCGTCCACTCCGGTGAGCAGTTGGCATTGAAAAGCACCACGGTTCCTTTTTCATACGGGGCTTCAACGACGGCCGGTTGGCCACCGGATAGAGAGGCAATGATATGGGCGGAACCACCCGTCTTGAGTGTGAGCGGGCAATAACGGTTGAACGTCACGGTGGCGAGGTTGCCATTGGCGGCATCATTCCAGAAAGCGGTTATGGGATGGGAAAACCCGCGGGACTGGTATGTTAGAGGCTCATTGGCGGTGGTATCGATAGCGGGGGCGAGGGTGGCTGGCAGCAATTTTGCGAATGTGGGGTTGTCACTCCATGTGCTGACGTCGGAGTGGTTGCCGGGAAGAATCACGAGGTTGCCGCCATCTTTGACATAGGCTTCGAGTGCGTTGGTGACGGCAGGCAGGAGTGGGCCGGGATCGCAAAGGAAGACGACAGCCGGGCGGTTCTCTGCGAGTGGCGAAAGTGCGGCCGGAAGCTCAGCGGGCGGCATGAACTGAGGCGCGAGATAATAGTGTGCCGCTTGCTCAGGGGCAACCGGCACCAAGGCGCGACTGATGAAAAATCCACCCGGTTCAGTCGTTTCGCCCTGGGAAATGACCACATCCATGCGGCGGATAACTTCCACGGCGGCAGTACGCTGGTTGTCTGCCACGAAGCTATCAAGCGGGATGCTCGCGGTAATCCAGTGAGGCCCCGGAGTGTCGAAACTAACAGGGATTGTGACTCCTTGGGTTTCACCGGAAGCGATCACCGGGATGGTGGCGGCACCGGCCGGGATCGTGCCATCAAGCATGAGGTTGACTTTCACTCCGCTCGAAGCGGCGGCACCTGAGTTCAAGACTTCCATGCGAAAGCGGCAGGGCTGGCCGACCGAGACGATGCCACCTTCAGCACGCAAGGTGACGATGCCCAGATTGTCCTCGCCTTTACCGCCTATGAGTATCGGCCTGATGACTATATCTGGGTAGTCCAATGCGAGTTTCTTGAGAGAGTCGTGGTGAAGTACCGTGGCGGCTTGGCCATCCGTGTAGATGCGGATTTCTTTGGGCCTCCCTGTGATGGTTTTTAGAGCTGCCGCCGCCAGTCGCACGCCTTGGACCAGATCACTGCCGTCGTCGCTCAGCGCTGCGTCATCCAGGGCTTTGCGCAACAGTCCGAAGTCGCTCGCTGGCTTGCCGAGCAACGGAGTGGGACGGCTCGATAACCAGATAGAGCGCAACTTGGGACTGGGCGTCGATGCTCGCGAGCCAATCGCGGATCGCGGATTTCGCCATGTCGAACCGGTTCAATGCTCCGCCGGTTTGGCCCATGCTGGCGGAGTTATCTAGCAGAATTGCCGCTGCGATCGGGCCGTGAGTGGTGCCTCCATTGCCAGGTCCTTTTGATACGGGCCGGGCGAAAGCAAAAACGGCCACCGCGACTAACAGGCAACGAAGGATCAGCAGGAGAAGGTCGTCGAGTTGAACGCGCCGCTGGTTTGTTTGCACCACACTGTGTAAAAACCGCATGGCCCCCCACGCCGTGGTTCTAACACGGAATTTGTTAAGCAGGTGAATGACGATGGGCACGCCGATCGCCGCCAAGCCGCCAAGGACACTGGGAGAGAGGAAGCTCATGGTTTATTTTTTGGCCCGTTGTCGGAATGCCAGATAAGCGCTGAGGGTTTCGGCGAGGCTTTTGCTGGTATCCGCGAGAACATAGTGGGCTTGGAATTTTTCACACATTCTACGAATTCGGGATTGAAACTCGCCGAAGTTTTTGAGGTATGCCTTTCGATAGTCGTCGGGAGCGAGTCGCAGGCGGTCAGCGCCTTCCAGATTGCGAAACTCCCAGGTGCCGCTGAAGGGAAATGTCAGTTCGTAGGAGTCGAGCGTCTGGAAAACGATCACTTCATTGCCGCTGTATGCGAAGCGCTCGAGTCCGCTGGCCAGGGCTGCCTCGTCGTCGAAAAGATCGCTGATAATCATGACGATGCCACGGCGGCGAGCTTCGCGGGCGACTTGTTGGAGGGAATTGCCGAGATTCGTGCTGCCGTTGCCTTGGAATGCGGCGAGGCGCTCCATGATATGTTGGATGCGCTGGAGGTTGTCTGTTCGCGGCATGTAATCTTGGATTTGCTCGCCTACCAGAGCGAGGGCCACCGCATCGCGTTGGGTTAGGATGACATGTGCGAGACAAGCTGCCAGAATTTTTGCGTATTGGAGTTTGGTGATTTTAGCGGAGCCATAGTTCATGGAGGCGCTGCCGTCCACGACCAAGTGCGCCACGAAGTTAGTGTCCTGTTCGTACTGGCGGATGTAATAGCGCTCGGAGCGTCCAAAGACTTTCCAATCGAGATGGCGGGTATCATCGCCGGGTGTGTATTCGCGATGTTGCGCGAACTCAATAGCGAAGCCGTGGAAAGGCGAGCGATGTTCACCTACCCGGTAGCCTTCGACGATTTTGCGGGCCATCAGCCCGAGTGCATCGCCCTTGGAAACGGCGTCCGGATCCAGCAGGTCAGCGCTCATGTTGTGGAACCGTGGCAAGCACTTTGGCGATCACGTCGTCAGGGGTGATCCCCTCGCTCTGCGCGCTGAAGTTCACTGCGATGCGATGGCGCATGATGGCTGGGGTGACAGCGGCCACATTCGCACATCCGACGTAAACTTGGCCATGAATCATGGCATGAGCCTTGGCCGCCATAATCAGATTAAGGCTGGCACGCGGGCCGGCACCGAAGCTGAGGTAACGAGCGCAATAATCCATGGCGCCAGATTCTTTTGCCCGAGTGGCCCGGACGATGGCCAGGGCGTATTGATAGACATGATCGGCGACCGGCAAGGCTTTAACCGTTTCCTGCATTGAGACGATCATTTCACCATCCAGGACTGCTTGCGGTTGTTCGCAGAGTTGCCCGGTGCCGCGTTTCATGATCTGAATCTCCTCAGCCGGTGAGGGATAACCGACATGGATCAGGAACATGAAGCGATCCAGTTGGGCTTCAGGGAGTGGATAGGTGCCTTCCTGCTCGAGAGGGTTTTGGGTCGCTAACACGAAAAACGGCTGGGGCAGGGCTCGTGTGACGCCACCCACCGTGACGCGGCGCTCTTGCATTGCTTCCAGCATAGCGGCTTGGGTCTTGGGTGGGGTACGGTTGATTTCGTCGGCGAGAACAATATTGGCAAACAACGGGCCCGGGTGGAATTTGAATTCCTTGGCGCCGCTGATGGGGTCCTGGTGAATGACCTCGGTGCCGGTGATGTCGCTGGGCATCAGGTCCGGTGTGAACTGAATGCGGCGGAATGATAGGTGGAGCGTGTCCGCTAAAGTCGAAATGATCAGGGTCTTGGCCAAGCCCGGCACGCCGACTAGCAAAGCGTGACTTTTTGTTAATATGGAAATGAGTATTTGTTCGATCACCTCGTCCTGACCTACGATCACCTTGGCCAGTTCATGTTGGACGGAGCGGTAAATCCTGAGGCAGTCTTCGACGACGGAGGGCTCGATGACATAGGACGGCACGTCCGTGGCGTCGGTGGATTGAGGTAGCGAGGCAACGATGGATGGGCTCATGGATTGGGAAAATTTGAGAGAGGCTTGGAATGTGTGATAGGCGCGGTGGCCGCACTAGCCGCAGGTGCTTGAGGGCTGCCACCGGGCAGGGCGGGCAATAATGTTGACTTAGCACTTCGGGTTGTTTGAAAAGAAGTGCCGGGCAGGATGCCCGGACCACGTGGCGCGGGCATCCTGCCCGCCTCCTCTTCCTGTCTCGTTCCTGCATCGCTTAAGTCAACAGTATTGGGCAGGGCGGGGGCCTCCGTCCTGACACCTTCCGGCAGGCCTTCGTGACGTCCGACGAATAAGTTGCCGGTGAAGCGGGTGTTGGTGCCGACTGCGAGGTCGTAGGTTGCCTTGCCGCCATCCGAGACGACCAGTGAGTTACTCAAAAAGCGGGTGTTGCTGGCTTTGCCGCCATCCCATTCGTTGAACGAAATCATTGGGAGGCATTGCTGGGGGCCGATGACGATGGTGTTGTTTTGAAAGAGAGTGTTCGTCGGGTTGCCGCCAATTTGAATCACTCTGCCACTGTTGACGCCGTCGTTGACACTGACGTTATTGCGGACGATTGTGTTGAGATTGTAGGAATTGCCGGGCGAACAGATGAGGATGAAGCCGCCCTCGTTCTGATAACTATAATTGTATTGGATGATGGTGCGCTTGCAGAGGTAGTCCGCATCAAACGCCTGACCATCCTTGGTGCCCTTGGTGCCACTAACTTCGTTGTACTGGATGAGCGTGTCGTCGCAGGCAAACGGCCAGATCGCCGCCGCATTGTCGCTGCAGCGTGCCCGGGCGTTTCGGACAATGTTTTTCTCAATGATGCCGCCGTTGGTGCCCCAGAGCTTGATGGCGTCACCGCCGATGTCGTCGAGGATGTTAGATCGGATGATCACATGTTTGCTGCGGGTATCCCCGAGGCCGCGCTGGCAAATACCGTTGCGGTCGGTGCGTTCCAGGCGGCAGTTTTCGATTAAAATTCCGTCGAATGCGCAGTGGGTCTTGGCGTTGGCTTCAAACAGGATGCCCTGGCCCTCGTGGCTTTTGCGCAGGTCGCCGTTGACGTCGTAAACGTGGAGGCCGCGCAAGGTGATGCCGCGCATCAGCTTGAGCGCCTGGGCATGGATGCGCACGCCACTGCGGCCGGGAGCGGTGCTCGCACCCAGGTTGGTGACGGCCAGATCGGAGAGGGTCCAGAATTCGACATCCTCGATCAGGATGGTTTCGAGAAAACGGCCAGCGCCACGGATTTCCGGCAGGTCGCCATCGCCATAGCGGCCGATGGTGATGGGATGGTTGGCTTGGGACATGGCGCTGCCTGAGCCATGCGGCCGCAATTGGCCGAGCCAATGTTGTCCGGACTTGAACAGGATATGGTCGTCCGCTTGAAACACGGTGGCGTTGAATTTTTCCAGTGACTTCCAGGCGGAGGCCGGGGTCAAGCCATCGCGCGAGTCGTCGCTCGCGGAGGCGTCAATGTGATAGGTCCGGGCATGGAGCAAGCTTGCGAGGGTGAGAGCGAGGCAGAAGGAGCGGAGAAGTGAGGAGGTCATTGAAGCGGGGTGGGGGAGTGGCGGTGCCAAAGTCTGCCTGAGTCGGCGGGCTTCAACGTTTGGTTACTTGCATGCTCATGAATTTGAGGGTCGCCTGGGTGCGGCCGTGGACATGCAGTTTTTCATAGATCTGTTTGAGGTGCCAGCGCACGGTTTCCAGTGTGATATTGAGGGAATCCGCAATATCTTTGTTAGATAACCCCTTGGACAGGCCCTTGAGGACCTCGGTTTCGCGGCGTGAGAGAGCGGGTTCATCGGCCTGTTGGGAGGAGACCTGGCGGAACGACTCGACGACCTTGCGGGCGATGGTGCTGGTCATAGGGACGCCGCCGCCGAGCATGTCCTTGATGGCTTGGACCACTTCGCCGGCACTGGCACGCTTGAGGATATAGCCGCTGGCGCCTGCTTTGAAGGCCTCGAAGATGCGTTCCTCGTCCTCATAGACGGTGAGCATGAGGATCAGCAGGGTTGGCAGGCTTTCTTTGAGTTTCGCCGCGCACTCGATACCTGAAAGGTTGGGCAACTGGATGTCCATCATCACCAAGTCTGGCGCGAGGCGTGGAACCAAGCGGATGGCGTCTTCCGCACAGCCGAAAGTGGCCAGGCATTTGTAGCCTGGGATGGAATTGACCAGCTCCTCGAGACAACCACGGACCACGTTATTGTCCTCCACAATGACTACTGATGACGGCATGACGAAATGAATGAAGTGCCACGATAGGGGCTGGTGGGAAAAATACCAGCCCCCCGAATGGGTAGAACAACGGAGGTGGGCGGGTTCATGGCAAAGGGACTCGGAGGGTGACGACGGTGCCGTGTGGGGTGCTGGAGATGTCAACCGAGCCGCCGGACGCCTCCATCCGGCGCTGCAAATTGACCAGTCCGTTGCGGCCATCCAGAGCGCCCGCAGGGATGAAGCCGCAGCCGTTATCGGCGACGGTGACCTGCAGAGAAGCCTGGTCGATTTGGATAGACAGGGAGCATTCGGTGGCTTTGGAATGTTTCAGGATGTTGTGGATCGCCTCATTGACGGCCATGAGCAGATTATGGCGCAGTTCGGAGTCCACGGTGGTGGCTGGCAGATCGTCCGCGACATCCAGGCGGCAGCGGATGCCTGCGGTGACGAGGCTTTCCTGCGCACGGGAGCACAGGTAATTGGCGGTGGACGACAGCGAATCATTCGCCGGATTAACGGTCCAGACGATTTCGTCGAGTGCCTTGGTCATCCTCTGGGCGCGCTCGACCATGCCCTCGATGCGATGGCGCACCACGTTGTCGCTTATCGCGTTGGCAGTGAGGGTGCCGAGGAAATTGATTTCGGTTAGGCTTGCGCCCAGGTCGTCGTGGAGGTCTCGGGCGATGCGGGTGCGTTCCTTATCGACGCGCATTTCGTTCATGACGATGGCCATGCGGCGTCGCAAGCGGCGCAATGAGGCGACGCGGATGGCGAGGCCGACGGCAGTTAGGGCCAACAATGAGACGGTTACGCGGAAGCCGAGGGTTTGCCAGAGGAACGGTTGGACGAGCACGGATATGCGTACGGGGCTGGGATTCCAGGTGCCATCGGAACTGGCGCCGATCACCTCAAATTGATAGGTTCCGGGCAACAGCAATGCATAACTGGCCACGCGCGTGCCTTCCACCTCCTGCCATTCCTTTTCCACGCCGCTCATGCGGAATTGAAAGCGGCTGTGCTCGGGGGTCAGGAAATTAGGCGAGGTGAAACGGATTTGCAGGGTGCCTGCCCCCGGTGCCAGTACAATTGGGCCGCGTGCTCGCAGGCCTTCGAAGGTCCAGATGGGTCCCTTATCGACGGAGGCGCTTTCGATACGCACGCAAGGAAGGGCGGAGGATTTGGCAAAGCGGTGTGGATCGACGCGGATGGCGCCGGAGGCCAGTGAGAACCACAGCGAGCCATCTGCGGCGCGCACCGCGAGATTGCCGTGCTCGGCGCTGAATTGGGGTGTGGGCAGCCCGTCCTCGCGGCTGAAACGCATGCTTTCCACTGGTAATGCGTGGCTGTTTTGGCGGTAGGCGTCGAGTGCGGCGCGTGACACCCGCTGCAGGCCGCGGTCGGTACCCAGCCACAGGCAAGCGCTGTCGTCTTCGAGGATCTGGCAAATCGTGTCACTTACGATGCCGTCGCGCTGGTTCCATTGTGCCAGGTGGCCGTCATGGATGCGGGCGAGTCCCTGGCCGAGGGAGCCGATCCAGAGGTCGCCGTTAGACGATTCGTGGAGGACAGCGGCGAGGAGGCCGGGCGAGGCGAGTTGGCGCGTCATGTTGGTCCAAGTGCCGTTATCGAGCATCCACAGGCCAAAACTGCCGGTGGCGACCCAGATGCGGCCCTGGTGGTCCTCGAGCATGTCATAGACCACGCTTTGCTCTCCGGGAGAAAGACGCGGGAAATCGGGAGTGAATTGGCCGTCCATCCACTTATGCACGCCGGCGTCATGGGTGCCGATGAGCAGGCCACCGTCGCGCGTTTCTAGTAGCGCGCAAATCGATTGGTCGGTGAGTTCCGGGGCTAACGGGATTTTTTGCATTTTGTCCTGCTGGAATCGGAACAGACCGTCGTGGTGGGTGCCGACCCACAATCTCTGATCCGGAGACTCACAGATGGACCAGATCAGGCCGTTATCTGGCAGGCCCTGGTTGCGGAAGTGGGGCACGAACTTGCCATCTTTTTTAATGAAGATGCCGCTGCCGTCGGTGCCAGCAAACACCACACCGCTGCGGCTAGCAACCAAGGCGGTTGTGATC
>Ga0073936_10004272_pt1 | contig 19907 bp, 15 predicted proteins | sample AliMusrvi5mmetaG_FD_87041 | JGI IMG/M metagenome (GOLD analysis project Ga0073936, IMG submission 87041) | Freshwater lake bacterial and archeal communities from Alinen Mustajarvi, Finland, to study Microbial Dark Matter (Phase II) - Alinen... | ecosystem: Environmental > Aquatic > Freshwater >... | reverse complement strand
TGAGCCCCGCCGTCCAAGCCCGCCCCGCCGGCCTCCGGCCCGCCGCGCGCACCGCTGAGCGATCGCCATGAGCAGCCGCTTCCCGAGCCTCTGCTGGCAGGGCCTGCGCTTCTGCGCCGAGGGCGTGATGCGGCTGGTGCGCTGGACCCTCTGGCTCGCGCTCGGGCTGCTGCTGGTGGTGCAGGTCTGGATCGCCGCCTCGCAGGAGCTCGCCGTGCCGCGCTTCGTGCTGCGCCTCTTCGAGGAGCGCCTCGCCGCCTCCTCGCTCCGGGTGAAGTTCGGCCACGCCCGGTTCGACCCCTCCGGCCGCATCCTGCTCGAGGATGTCCGGCTGTCGCTGCCGGCGTTCAACGAGCCGATCGCCGCGGCGCCCGCCGCCTACCTCGAGCTCGAGCCCTGGGCCCTGCTCGCCGGCCGCTTCGAGCTGCACCGCGTGCGCCTGTCCGGGGCCCGCTTCACCGTCGCGGCCATGCTCTCGCGCTCGGGGCGCCCGGAGGACTTCGTCCGCGACCTCGACACCACGCTCCGGCTGGAGGACCACGAGGTTGTCGTCGAGCAGCTCACCGCCCGCGCGGGCGGCATCGCCATTTCCGCCCACGGCAGCTTTCACCTCCTGCCGCGGGCCGGCGCCAGCGCCGCGCCGGACCTGCCCGACTACCTCGCCGCCCACTACCCCGACATCTGCCGGCAACTGATCCGGGTGGCGGACCGGCTGGCCGACCTGGACCAGCCCTCCCTGAACGTCGAGCTCACGCCCTCCGACACCCGCGGCGCCATCGCGACCGTCGAGGTCTCGGCTCGCAGCTTCGCCCTGTCCGCCCCGTTGCCCGTGGCGGCCCACGGCCTGCACCTCACCACCCGCTTCCCGCTGCAGGGCGAGACCCCCGTGATGGCGCCGGTCACCGTGGCGCTCGACGACCTGACGGTGGGACCAGGCGTGGCCCTGACCGCGGTGCGGGCTCGGCTGCGGGGCGTGCTCCAGCCCGCGCTGTACACCTACGACCCGCGGGAGATGCAGCTCAGCGCCGCGCGCGCCTCCGCCCAGGGTTTCGCGCTCACGGACCTGTCGGCCCGGCTCGACGCCGGCCCGCTGCCCTTGCTCAAGGCCGAGCTCGTGGCGGCGTGCGACGGCCAGCCCATCGCGGTGCACGGCACCGCCGACCTCGCGCGGCAGACCGCCGGGCTGGATTTCCACGGCGCGCTGGCGCCCACCCTCCTGGCACCCGTCGGCCGCGCGATCCAGCACGACCTCCGGGCCTACATCGGCTTCGGCGCGCCGGTCCAGCTTGAGGCGCACGTGACCCTGGACCCCGGCTGGAAGTTCGCGCGGCTGACCGGCCGCGTTTCCGCGCGGCAGGTGGACGCCTACCACGTCTTCATCGACGAGGGCGGCGGCGACATCGAGCTCGAACCCACCCACTTCATCGCCCGGCACGCGTACGCCCGGCTCGGGAACGACTTCGCGCGCGGCAGCTTCGAGCAGGACTTCACCGACCTCCGGTTCCGCTTCCTGCTCGAGGGTCGCATCCGGCCGTTGGACATCTCCGGCTGGTTCGGCCACTGGTGGCCGGCGTTCTTCTCCGACTTCGCGTTTCCCGTGGCGCCGCTCGACGCCAGCGTGGACGTGGCGGGCTGGTGGAAGCAGGGCCACCGGACGACGGTGTTCGTCTACGCCGACAGCATGGCGCCGGTCATCCGTGGGACACCCCTGGACCACGTGCGCACCCGGCTCTTCATCCGGCCCAGTTTCTTCGACGGCCTCGAGCTGTTCGCCACGTCGGGCCCCGGCGCCGTGCGCGGCACTTTCATGCGCCAGATCGACCCCGCCACCTACGCGCTGCTGGGCATGGACCTGGATGTCGATTCGACCCTGTCGCTCGACCTCCCGGCGAGGATATTCGGCAACGCGGTGGGCGACACGCTCGCGGCGTTCAAGTTCTCCGAGCCCCCAGCCGTCCACCTGCGCGGGCGGTTCGACGGCCCGGCCGCGCCGAGCGGGGTCCACCAGAAGCTCGACCTCGAGGGTCTTTCGACCGGCGCGTTCACCTACTTCGGCTTCCCGCTGAGCAACCTCGCGTTCAAGGCCGCGGTGCGCGACGACGAGGTCACGCTGCAGGACATCCGCGTCGGCTTCGCCGGCGGGGTGGTGACCGGCCAGGCGCGCCTGTGGGGCCCGGCGCCGGAGCGGCGGCTGGGCTTCGACCTCGAGCTGCGCGACGGCAGCCTCGGCCAGGCCATCCGCGTGCTGGAGGAATTTTCCGCGGCGCGGCACGGCGAGCCGGCACCGGCGCCGGGGAAGTTTGTGCAGGACAAGGCCAACGTGAAGCTCTCGCTCGCCGCGTCGGCCGAGGGCCGGTTCACCGATCCCTTCAGCTACCGCGGCGAGGGCCACGCCAACCTCGAGGGCGCCGCGCTCGGCGAGGTGCGCATGCTGGGGCTGCTGTCGGAGCTGCTGTCGTTCACCTCGCTGCGCTTCACCGCCGCGCGCGCCAACTTCACGCTCGCCGGCACCCACCTGGATTTCTCCGACGTCACCGCGACCGGCGCCAACTCGGGCATCAACGCCCGCGGCCGGTACGACCTGCGCTCGCACGAGCTCGACTTCAAGGCCCGCGTGAACCCCTTCCAGGAGAGCAAATTCCTCCCCAGCGTCGTGATGGGGGCCGTGCTCATGCCCTTCTCCAGCGTGCTCGAGGTGAAACTCACGGGCTCCCTCGACAAGCCGTCATGGGCCTTCGTCAACGGACCCTCCAACTTCATCCGCAACCTCACACGGCCCAACGCCCCCGCGGCCCCCGCCGCGCCGGCCTCCCCGGCGCCCACGACACCCACGGCCCCGGCGGCGCCGCCGGATTACCTGCACCGCTAAGCGGGGCGATGGGCTTCATCGCGGAAGCGCGGAGGAGCGGAGGCGCGGAGGCGCGGAATCAGAATAGAATTTCTCCGCGCTTCCGCCCCTCCGCGCTTCCGCGATCAACCCGTACTCCCTAATCAAACCGTGGTACGCGGCGCGTCAGGTCCGCGAGCTCCGCGCGGTGCGCGGGATCGGCGGCGAGGTTGTGCTGCTCGAGCGGGTCGCGCCCGAGGTCGAAAAACAGCCACGGGGTTCCGTCCGCGTTGAGCACGAGCTTGCGCGTGCGGCTGCGCACGCCGCGCCACACGCGGTCGCATTGATGCGGCAGGGCGACCACCGAGGGCATGGAGATCGCGGCGTAGTCCCGTTTGGCCAAGGCCTCGAGGGCCGGCGCACCGCCCAGCATCGCCGGCAGGTCGAGCAGCGACACCGCGCCCGCCTCGCGTCGCGGCGCCACGCCGGGCGCGCGGACGAGCAGCGGCACCCGCGCGCTTTCCTCGTGCGGCCACCCTTTCCGAAACAGCCCATGCGCCCCATGCATGTCCCCATGCACGCTGGTAAAAATCACGACGGTGTCCTCCCGCCCGCGCCTTGATCCGGCCCCTGCGCGCACCAGCGCGCCGATGGCCCGGTCCGTGGCCTCGATGTGCGCATAATAGCCCGCCAGCTCGCGCCGCGCCCGCGCCTCCGCCTCCCCGCCGCGCGGCACATTGGCCGACAGGACGATTTCCTGCGGATCACGCGGCCGCATTCCCGCCGCCGGCGCATCATACGGCGGATGCGGCGCCTCCAGGCTCACGACACAGAGCCAATTGCCCGGCAATCCGGTATCCGGTTTTTGTTGTCCGGTTTGCCCTGCCATCCACTCCGCGGCCCGCGCGCAGAGCACGTCGCTCTGGTAGCCCGGGAATTTCACCGGCTCGGGCAGCCGGGTGCCGTGCAGCCACGGGTCGTTGAGGAGGAAACCGCTCTCGAAGCCCTCCCAGAGGTCGAAGCCGCCGCGCCCGGAGGGCGGGATCAAGGTGCGGGCATGGGCCTCGCCCACCAGCGGCGCCTGCGGGTCGCGCCGGCCCAGGTGCCATTTTCCGAAGAACGCCGTGCCGCCGCCCTGCGCGGCGAAGGCGTGGGCGAGGGTCCGCGCACCGGCGGGCAGCGGGTCGAAGTAGTCCCGCACGCCGTTGGCCGGTGAGGGTTCGCCCGTGAGCAGGGCCGCGCGCGCAAACGGCCCGAAGGGATGCGGCGTCACCGCCTGGGTGAAGTTCACGCTCTCCGCCGCCAGCGCGTCGAGGTGTGGCGTCCGGGCGTTCGGATCACCCGCATACCCCAGTGCCGATGCTCTTAATTGCGTCGTGAGAATCAGCAGGACGTTGGGGGCACGGGCGGACACGGACCCAAAGTATGGTCTGCCTCGCGCAGGGCAATGCCGGGGATGTTTTCACCGCTAAGCGCGCGAAGATCGCAAAGCTTTCCGATCCTTCGCGCGCTTCGCGGCCTTTGCGGTGAACCATCCCAAATCCAGCCCGCGGTCAGCTTCGGCGGGGATTTCATTTCGTGTGATTCGTGTTTTTCGTGGTAAATCTTCCAGGATTGATCCGAATCAGCCCCGAACCGTTATCCCCATGACCCTTCACGACTCCGAATTCGTCGATCTCGCCACGCCGTCCGGACCGATGCGGACGCACCTCTTTCGTCCCACGGCACCCGGGAAGTATCCCGGCCTGCTGCTCTACTCCGAAATCTTCCAGGTCACGGGCCCGATCCGCCGCACCGCGGCGTTTCTCGCCGGGCACGGCTTCGTCGTGGCCGTGCCGGAGATCTACCATGAATTCGAGCCGGCGGGCACCGTGCTCGCCTACGACCAAGGCGGTGCCGAGCGCGGCAACACACTCAAGACCACCAAGGAGCTGGCCGCGTACGATGCCGACGCGCGGGCGGTCCTCTCCCATCTCGCGCAGCACCCGCAGTGCTCGGGGAAGCTGGGCGTGATGGGCATCTGCATCGGCGGCCATCTCGCCTTCCGCGCGGCGATGAACCCCGCGGTGCTGGCGGGGACCTGCTTCTACGCGACCGACCTCCACAAACACGGGCTCGGCAAGGGCATGAAGGACGACTCGCTCGACCGCGTGGCGGAGATCAAGGGCGAGCTGCTGATGATCTGGGGCCGCCAGGACCCGCACGTGCCGCTCGAGGGCCGGGGCAAGGTGCACGCGGCGCTGTGTGCGGCGGGCACGAACTTCACCTGGCACGAGTTCAACGGGGCGCACGCCTTCCTTCGCGACGAGGGCTATCGCTACGACCCCGAGCTGGCGCACCTCTGCCTGGGCCTCGCGGTGGGACTCTTCCGCCGCAAGCTCGGCGAGGGCGACCTGCGCGCCGCCGGCACGGCCGGAGCGGCCGAGACCAAGCATTGAGGCGAAGCGCTTCCTCCCTCCCCAAAAGACACGCTGGCCAGTTGAGGCACTCTGGTTTCCGGTATCCGGTATCCGAAATCCGGCATCCATGAAGCCCTTCATCCCCGGCCGGCCGCATTGGTGGCAGTGGCTCACGATCCTCTCGCTCGACGCGCCCGTCGTCGCGATGGCGTGGCAGTGGCTGCTGGCCCGTGTCGCCCGCGCGCCGCAGGGCTGGCATCACACGCTCATCCTGGGCCTCTCCATCTGGCTGGCGTACGCGGCGGACCGCTGGATCGAGGGCTGGCGGCTGGTGCCGGATCAGATCCGCACGCAGCGGCACCATTTCTACCAGCGCTGGCGCTGGCCGATCGCGTATGCCGGCCTGGCGGCGCTGGGGGCGGACCTCACCATCGCCTGTCTCTGCCTGACGCGCCGCGAGCTTGAGGCCGGCCTGCTGCTGCTGGCGCCGGTGGCCGCCTACCTCCTCTCGCACCAGCTGGTGCACCGGCATCACCGCTGGCGCGCACCCAAGGAGATCTGCGTGGCGCTGCTGTTCGGCGGCGGCGTCGCGGTGTTCCTCGTGGCGTCGCCGGCCGCCGTCCCCGGCCTGCTCGCCGTCCCCCTCGCCTATTTCTGCCTGCTCTGCTTCGCGAACTGCGCGCTGATCTCCGTGTGGGAGCAGGAGGTGGACGAGGCGCACGGGCAGACGTCGTTTGCCCTCCAGTTCAAGGGCAGCCATCGCGTGGCCCGCACACTCCCGTGGGTGCTGCTGGTGACCGCGGTCGTGCTGGCGCAGCCGCGCGTCGGGCCGGGCCGCACCGCGCTGGCCTGCGCCGCGGCCAGCGGCGGACTGCTCGGGTGCGTCGATCTCATCGAGCGGCGCACGGGGCCGCGGCTCGCCCGCGTGCTCGCGGACATCGCCCTGATGTCGCCGCTCGGGGTGCTGGTGTTCGAGCGGGCCTGCTTCTAGCGCCGTACCCCATGCCCGCCCCGGATTTCAGTCCACTTGCCCGCGGGTACCAGGCGCTCGAGTGGCTGGCCTTCGGCGGCGACCTGGAGCGGGCGCGTTTCTGCCTGCTGGAGCGGCTGGCCGGGCGGCGCTCGATCCTGATTCTCGGCGAGGGCGACGGCCGCTGCGTGGCCCGCCTGCTCCCGCTGGTGCCCGGCGCCCGGATTGACTGCGTGGACGTGAGCCCCGGCATGGTGGCGCGCACGTCGAGCCGGCTCGCGCCGCTCCCGGGCCGCGAGGCCGTGAACCTCATCTGCGCCGACGCGCTCACGCGGGAGTTTCCCCCGGCCACCTACGACGCCGTGGTCACGCTCTTCTTTCTCGACTGCTTCGAACCCGCGCCGGCCGCGGCGCTCGTCGGCCGGATCAAGGCCGCCACCGTGCCCGGCGCCTGCTGGCTGTTTGCGGACTTCCGCGTGCCGGAGCGCGGCCTGCCGCGGCTGCGCGCGCGCCTGTGGCTGGCTGGATTGTATGCGTTTTTCCGCTGGCAAACCGGCCTGCGTCCACGGGCGTTGCCGCCGTCGGAGGCGCTGATCGAGCAGGCGGGATTCCGCCGCGAGGAATCGCGGACCTTTCAGTGGGGCCTGCTCGTCAGCTCGCTCTATGCGGCGCGCGGCGCGCCGCCCTCACTGCAGCTTTAGCGGCAGCGCCAGCTTCCGGCCCGCCAGTGCATTCAGGAGGTCGCTGGTGTGCTGGCTGGAGACATCGCCCAGCGTGATCGTCTTGTTCGGGAGGAAATTGTTCACGACGGCGCAGTAGTCGCTGTTGACCATGATGCCGAGCAGCTCGCCGGTCTTGCTCAGGACCAGGTCGCCGCGCGACGGGGCGAAGTCGCCGAACAGCCGCTTGAAAAACCGGTTGTCGACGCGGACGTAGCTGGGCTGGCTGGCGTCGAGCTTGAAGCCGACCTCGCCGTAGCCCTTGCCGCCGCCGTTCACGAGCACGGCCTCGGGAAATTTGAACGGCTCGAGGGCGGTCGGGTACACCTTCACGCCCAGCGCGGCCACCTGCGCGGGATCCACCGGGATCACGACAACACGCGGGTCGAGCGACAGGAAATGCAGCTTCCCGGCCGGGGTCGGCCGGGCCGCGCCGTGGGTGAGGTCCGCGGTGACGCGGTCCCAGTCGTAGTCGTTCTCGCCCAGGGAAAGCGGCGTGTCGTCCACATGGAGCAGCGCGTAGATGCGGGCGCCGTCGGTGACGAGAATGGTGGCGGCGGCCTTCTCGCGCGTGGCCGGGCCGAGCAGCCCGGCGTGCACGGCGGTGAAGCGGGCCGTGACACGGTTCGCAAGGAAGTCGTTGAACAGGACGTTGGCGTTGATCGGGCGGTTTTCGCGGATCTCCTGGGTGAGCTCCCCGGACTTGGCCGCGAGCTGGCCGACGCCCTGGGCAAGCTGCGTGGTGGTCTCCTGGACCTTGAGGCGGTCGGCGCGCTCGGCCTCGACCTGGGTCTTCAGCGTGTCGGCCGTCTCGCGCAGGAGCTGCTTTTCCTGCTCGGCCACCTTCACGGCGACGGTGAGGCCCTCGATCTTCTGGCGGGCCTCGGCCTGCTGCTGGGTCAGGGCGGCGAGCGCCTGCTGCTGCTTCGCCGCCTCGGTGCGCTTGTCCTCCAGCTCGCGCTGGATGCGGGCGAGCTGCTCGCGGGTCAGGGTGGCGTCCTGGGAGGCCGCGGTGAGCCGCTGGCCAAGGTCGTTGGCGCGGCGCTGGGTGTCGGAGAGCGTGGCCGCCAGGTGCTCGCGGTCGGTCTGCAGCTGGGCGAGGTTCTGCTCGCGCTGGGCGAGGGTCGACGAGGTGGCGGACAGCTGCTGCGCGAGCGCGTCGCGCGTCGCGCGCTCGTCGGCGAGCGAGAGCTGCATGGCGGCGACGAGGTCCTGGTCCTTGGTGGCGGCGTTGGCGGCGAGCTCCGGGACGGGCGGCTGCTTCGGGCGCGACGGCTCCGCCTTCTCCCAGTGCGTGAGCGCCAGGAGGTTGAGCAGGAGAAAGTCGCAGATGACGAGCAGCAGGGTCTTGTTCATGACGCGGCGGTGCTGGGAGCCTGGCTGTCGAGGATCAGCTGGCGCTTGAAGGGCCGCACGTGGCGGATCTTCACGAGGGCGACGCAGGTGATGCCGAAGAGGTTGGAGGAGTACGCGGCGAGCAGGTTGGGCTCGATGACCCCGAGGACCTGCAGCACGAGCGCGGTGGCGGTGCCGCCGATGCCGACGTAGAGGCCGCCGTCGAAGAGGTTCTCCTCATTCTCCATCAGGCGCAGCTTGACGAGCGGCGGCAGGCCGGAGCGGTGCACCTCGCGGATTTTCAGCAGGCAGGTGAAGTACATGGCCACTTGCAGCGCGGCAAATAGCCCGATCGAGATCAGGGTGGAGGCATCCATTGTGGGAAGATTTTTGGCAAGGGACGGGGCGGGAGGAGAGGCGGTGGCGACGAGGGCGGGCAGGACGAGGCGGAAGCGGTACTCGGAGAGCGGGGCGGCCCTGAGCAGGAACGGCTCGGTGGCGACGACCAGCATCGCGGCGAACAGCAGCGCGAGCACGCCGCTCTTCATGCGCGGCAGGCCGAGGGTGACGGTCGCGCCCGGCGCGACAATCCAGCGGTCCAGGCCACGGAAGACCAGGTACGCCCCGAGCAGGTACCCGAGGTACTTCAGCACGATCATCACGTTCGGATGCAGGATCACGAGGGCGGCGGCGGCGCCGAGCCCGGAGCCGGCGCCGTGATTCACGGGCACCTGCCAGAGCAGCAGCTGGTTCACGGACCCCTGCCCCAGCGCGGCGGCGAGGCGCAGGTCGGAGAGCCCGGTCTTGCCGAACTTGATCAGGTAGGCGGCGACATGGTCGGCCGAGCCGGAAAACAGCGCGCTGGCATAGATCAGCGGCAGCTCGTCCGGCGCGACGCGCGCGAGGTGGGCGAACTCGGCCAGGGTCTTGGTGTCATCCGTCCGGCGCAGGAGTTCCCCGAGCTGCGCCCAGTCGAGGCGCCGGCCGAGCGAGAGCAGGTCGAGGTAGACCGGCTCCAGCTCGCCGAGCTCCTTCTGCGCGACGGCGGCCTCGGCCAGGGCGCGCAGGTCGCGCTGCAGCGGCGGGGCCAGGTGCTCGCCCTGGTAGAGCAGCGCGGCGAGGAGGATGACCGCGTCGAGCGGCTGCCCGCCCGGCCGGTTCGCCGGCACGAAGCGGCCGGTGGCGGCAAGGTCGTGCGTGCGCAGCAGCGCCTGCACGCCCAGCGAGCGGGACTGCGCGAGGTAGCCGCGGAGGGTTTCCCGGGCGCGCTCGGTGATGAAGAAGGCCAGGACGGGCGTGCTCGCGGTGCGGCCGCGGTTCTCGCGCAGGTTGAAGAGCGGGTCGAGGAACGGGTCCCAGCCGCCCCAGGCGACCATCTCCGGGGTGTGCGCGGACAGGCTGGCGAGGGACTGCGTCAGCGCCGGGGTCCCGGGGTCCTGCACGGCGCGGGCGGCGGCGAGCGTCAGGGCGGCGGGCCCGATCTTCTCCGACTCGACCAGCTGCTGCCCGAACTGCGCCAGCGTCGGCGTGCCGGCGCCGGCCTCCCGCAGCAGCGCGGGGCTGATGGACTTCAGGTTCACCGGCAGCGACCAGGCCGCGAGCGCCAGCAGGACGCCGGCCGCCACCAAAACGGGGGCGGAGACCGGAAACCGGCCGGAATGGGCGGGGGCCGTCATGGTGGCGGAGTATTTATTTGCGGGCGGCAGATAGCAAACCCACCCTCTGGGCCCATCGACCGATGTCCTTTACAATTGTTCACTACAACCACCCCATTTTGCGCAAGAAGGGTGCGAAAGTCGCAGTGTTTGACGCGTCCGTGGTGCAGCTGGCCAAGGCGATGGTGCGCACCATGCACGCCGCCGAGGGCATCGGCCTCGCCGCGCAGCAGATCGGCCAGGCGCTCCAACTCTGCGTCGTGGACGTGCGCCCGGCGGAGGCGGATTTCACCTGGGAGCTCGATGGCGCGAAGCCGCCGCTCGACCTGTTCATGCCCATGACGATCGCCAACCCGAAGGTCACGCTCGTGACCGGGACGACCGAGGACACCTATGAGGAGGGCTGCCTGTCGTTTCCCAAGATTCGCGGCGACGTGGACCGGCCGGAGGCGATCGTGGTGCATTTCCAGGACGAGCGCGGCGTGCCCCATGTGCTGCGCTGCGACGGCCTGCTCGCGCGCTGCATCCAGCACGAGGTGGATCACCTGAACGGCGTGCTGTTCATCGACCGCATGACCAAGAAGGTGCGGGCCACGGTGGAGGACGCGGTGAAGGCGCTGGCCAAGCAGACCCGCGAGGCCGCGGCCGAGAAGGCGAAGCCGTGAGCGCGGCCCGCTCCATCGTCACGCGGGCCGGCGACGACGGCACCACCGGCCTCCTGTACGGTCAGCGGGTGCCGAAGGACCATTTTCAGATCGAGGCGGTGGGCGCGTGCGACGAGCTCAACGCGGCGCTGGGCGTCGCGAAGGCCGCCGGCACCGACCTCACCCAGCGAGCCGAGCTGGAGCGGATCCAGCAGGACCTGGTCGCGCTGATGGGCGAGGTTGCCTGCGCCGAGGCCGACGTGGCGCGCTACGCCGAGTCGAAGTTCCGCAAGGTCGGCGCGGATGAGCTCGCCCGCGTCGATGGCGCCATCAAGGCGCTCGAGGCGCGGTCGCTGCGCTACGAGGGCTGGGCGACGCCCGGCGCCAACCTGCATGCCGCGGCCCTCGACCTTGCGCGCACGGCCGCACGACGGGCGGAGCGCCGGCTCGCCAGTTTGCCCGCACAGGGCCGCAGCGTCCGCGCGGTCCTGCTGCAGTACATCAACCGCGTCTCGGACCTGCTGTGGCTGATGGCGCGGGCGGCGGAACAGTAATCCCGCCCCACCCCTTCGCGCTCCTCGCGGAAATCCCAATCCGCCTCAGAGCAGGTCGGCCGCCAGCTCGGCGAGCTTGGAGCGTTCGCCCTTGGTGAGCTTCACGTGGGCGGCGACGGACTGGCCCTTCATGCGGTTGTGGCAGTAGACGAGACCGTTGCTGCGCGAGTCCACGTAAGGGTTGTCGATCTGGGCCGGGTCGCCGATCAGGACGATCTTGGAGCCCTCGGAGATGCGCGTGATGACCGTCTTCACCTCGTGCGGCGTGAGCTGCTGGGCCTCGTCGAGGATGAAGAAGCGGCGGGCGATGGAGCGGCCGCGAATGAAGGCGAGCGCCTCGATCTCCACGAGGCCGCTCTTGAGCAGCCGCTCGTAGGGCTTGGCGAGCGGCGCGCCGCCGTGGCCGTTCTGGCTCACGTGCGCGGGCTGCGGGGCGTTCATGGCGGCCATGAAACCCTGGTCGTGCTTCTTGTGCTTCTTCTTGGAAACCTTCTTGGCCGCGAACTGCGGCTCCTTCTGCGGCTTCGACGGGATCAGCACCTCCAGCGCGTCGTAGTAGGGCTGGAGCCACGGCTTCATCTTCTCCTCGAGCGTGCCGGGGAGGAAGCCGATGTCCTTGCCGAGCGCGATCACCGGGCGGGAAATCGAGACGCCGTCGTAGCGCGACTGGTCATCCCACGTCTGGTGGAGCGCGCCGGCGATGGAGAGCAGCGTCTTGCCCGTGCCCGCCTTGCCGAAGCAGGTCAGCATGTGGATGCTGTCGTCGAGCAGCGCATCGAGGAAGAACTGCTGCTCGAGGTTGCGCGCGCGGATCGGGATGCCGCCGGGCGCCTTCACGAAATCGGGGATCTTCAGCCGCCGCACGAGGCCCTCGCCATAGTAGCGGGCCGGCATCGTCTTGCCCTCGTTCGAGCGCAGCAGGACGTATTCGTTGAGGTAAAGCGGCTTCGCCGCCTCGGGCCCGAGGTCGAACTCGCCCTCGGAGCAGAAGCGCTGCAGCTCGTACAGATTGACCGGGAGCTCGCGGTAGCTCGCCTCGTCGCTGCCCTCGGGAACCTTGTCGTTGAGGTAGTCCTCCGACTCGAGTCCGACGGCGCGCGCCTTCAGCTGCACGTTGACGTCCTTCGTGACGAGGATGGTCGGAGGCGGGTACTGCTCCTGCACGAACAGCGCCGCGGCGATGATGCGGTTGTCCTTCTTCGTGAGGTCCGGCAGGATCGAGCGCAGCCGCTGCATCGCGGGCGACGTGCGGCCGCCGTCCATCAGGTACGGATTGATGATGATCGTCAGCGTGCCGCCCGTGGGCAGCTCAACGCCCTCATGCATGGAGCGAGAGTCGGGCAGCAGCTCCTGCAGGATCCGGTGAACCCGGCGCGCGTTGCGTCCGCGTTCCGTGGACTGTTCGCCCTTGATGGCGTCCAGCTCCTCAAGGACCTCGACCGGGATCGCCAGGTTGTTTTCCTGGAATTTGTAAATCGATTGCGGATCGTGCAGGAGGACATTCGTATCGAGCACGAAGGTCTTTACCTTGGCCGAAATCCTGATCCGCGAATTTGGAGCGACCGCTCCGCGCAGGTTTTCCATCGGTTGTGGATATCTTGTGAATAACCACGCATGCGCCGTGCCATTTGTCGATGATAGAGTTACACGTGCCCTATAAATTCACCTAATCGCCATGCGGTTGTCAGAGTCCGGGAGAATGACACCGGCGAGAGTCGGATTCAGCGGTGAAAATGGGCAAAAAAGAGGGCGGGCCGCCTACCCCTAGACGACCCGCCCATAGCTTTCTTACTTACCCCAAATCTCCCGCTAAGCGGGAGAACGAGGGGTTGGACGGCAGGCGGGAGGAAAGGTTCCCTGTGGCTCCGGGGGCAACTGGGTGAGCTATTTTGACAAATTCGAAGGTCAAAATCCGAATTTCGACCCAGCTAGTGAGCGTTGAGTCCACCCGACGGCCCCGCGGGCTTTTTGGGCTTGGGAGCGACCCAGAGCCGCAGCAGGTGCTCGGCCAGGTTTTTCATGCTCGTGCGCTGCTGGCCCTCGTGCCGGGCGGCGTCGCGGAAGGCGGGGACATGCGTGGTGCGCTCCTCGTAATAGCGCCACAGCTCGCCTTCCAGGTGACGGGCGACCGCATGGGGATCGGACTCGGTGGCGGCGAGTTTCTGAACTTTGGCCGTCCAATGATGTCTCTCGTCCGCATGACGTTGCACATAATCGAACAAACGCTGCTCGCTGCGGTTGAGACTCATGGCGCCAACCTGCGTCGCAGCAGGTAAAAAACAACCGCAAAGCAGGCCACGGCGTCATTGCAATCCCCCCGTATCTTCCTCATATCCATCTCATCAACCCCACCGCACCCATGTGGTCCAAGATCAAAGAGCAACTTCCCACCATCCTCCTCACCGCGCTCCTTATTACTGGGGCGGCGTTCTGGCTCCATCAGCGCACCATCAACGACATGGCGGCCCGTGAACAGGCGGACTTGGCTCCCCTGCGCGAGCAAAACGACGCGCTCAAGGCCTCGGCCGAGGAAAACCGTCGCCAGATCGAGGCCACCAACAAATTGCTCAAGGACGCGATCGCCAAGCGGCAGGCGGACATGTTCATGACCGACGAGGAGGTCAACAAGCTCAACGCCGACAAGATCAACGCCCTCGCCGAGGCCGTCGCCAAAAAGGTCCAGCCGTACAATCCGCTCCCGAAGTCGCCCGAGGAGGCGGAGAAGATGCAGAACGAGCAGATCGACAAGGTCTCCTCGCGCATGACCGAGAAGATCCAGCCGATCCTCACCGAGATGGCGAACGACCAGCATCTCACGCGCGACTCCATCGCCGCCTACAGCCAGAAGATCTCCGACCAGGTCGGCAACGTGCTGACCAACGAGCTCGCGAAGAACCAGCAGCTGAACAACAACCTGGTGGCCACGCAGACCGTCGCGCAGGACTCGCTCAAGCTCTCGCACGAGATCACAGCGCTCTACCTCAGCTCCTTCAAGGATCAGGGCCTCATCACCCGCCTGCTCACCCTGCCGGCCAACGTCGTCAAGGACGCCGCCAGCCTCAGCATCGTCTCCAGCAGCGAGCGCAAGAAGGTCGAGGGCGACCTGATCAACCGGATGAACGAGATCGAGAAGCGGTTGAACGAGATCCAGGCGCAGGCCCCAAGGAAATAACAAGTTTCAGGGACCAAGTATCAAGGTCCACCAGCCGCGCGAAACCCGCGCGGCTTTTTCATGGCCGGGCGAATTCCTTCGCCGCGCTGCCCGCCTGACACCTGCCACTTGAGACTTACCTCAGAAATGAGGCCGCGCCTCATTTCATGAGGTAAAACGGACTGGGCAGCTTGAAGCTCCTCTCCGCCAGGCCGCCGGCAAAGTCGCTTTCCTGGTCGCCGATGTTCGCGACGATCACGCAGCCCCCGGCCACGAGCCGGCGGCGCTGTTCGGTCTTCCAGGCCCCGGTCAGGAGCGTGTCCGCGTCGGCCTTGAGGATCAGCCGGGAGTAGTCGCCGCAGCCCACCGCGCGGAGGTTTTTCTCGGTGCCGGCGCGGTCGCGCTCGAGTCGGCCCGACAGCACGATCACGTCGAAGCCCAGTCGCTTCGCCGTCCGAAACAGGTCGCAGGCCGGCTGGAGGCCCGGCGCCTCACCCTGCGCCATCCAGGCCGTCCAGACCGCGGGCACGTAGCCGAAGTCGACCGAGCGCATTTCCGGCAGGTTCGAGAGCAGGGTCTCGTCCACGTCGAAGATCACGGTCAGTCGCGCGCCGCCCTGCCGGGCGCGCTGCTGCAGCCAGGCGTCCGCCTGGGACGCGACCCGCGTGATGTCGCGGCCGTACTCACCCGAGTCGACGTAGGCGCGAAGTTCTTCCTTCAGCAGGCCGAGATTATGCGGCTCGGCCGAGGGCAGCATGACCGCCGCCGCGAGCACGACGACCGCGGCAGCCAGGATTCGAGAAATGGGAAAGGACGGCATGGCGGGATTGAGGGTGATTCCAACAGGATTCCCCTCCCCGGCGCGAGTCTGCTCGCGCCTGGCGGCACTTTGTAATTTACCACGAAGGACACGACGCTCACGAAGAGCTGCGGCTTAGGCTGCACTTCGCGTCCTTGGCGATCTTAGCGGTGGTAATGCATTGATTTCCGATCCATTCCACCGCTAAGGCCGCGAAGAGCGCGAAGCCGAGGCAGCCCATGCTTCGTGAGCTTCGTGCCCTTCGTGGTAAGAAAATCAGCCCGCCCGCGCAGTGGTGGGCTCACTTCAGCGCGAGGTCGGGGCGCTTCACTTCCTTGACGGCCCACTTGGTGACGGTGAGGCCCTTGGCCGAGCGGGTGCTGACGGGCACGGTGGTCAGGTCGAAGTCGATCTCGCGGATGCGCGCGCCGCTGCGGCCGTCGAGCGAGACGTGCAGCAGCTTCGGCATATCCTTCTCGGTCTTGCTGACCTCGAGGTAGACGACCTTGGAGCCCTCGCTCTTCACCAGCGCGTAGAGCTTGTCGCGCGACAGGCCGCCGATCTGGAACTTCTTCGCGAAGGCCTTTCCGGACTCCTTGTCCTGGTAGACCATGGTGTAGAAGTTCGCGTCGCCGTCCTTCGGCCAGATGGAGACGTGCATGATCTCGCGGCCCATGAAGACCTTGTCGCCGACCTTCGAGACCTTGAGCGAGCCGTCGCGCATGATCGTGAGCACGCTGTCGAGGATGGTGCACTCCTGCACGAACTCGTGCTGGCGCCAGTTGAGGCCGATGAAGCCGTCCTCGCGGTTGACGTAGAGGCGCTGGTTGGCGGACACGACCTCGGCGGCGTTGATCTGCTCGATCTCGTCGTAGCTCGTGCGGCGCTTGGCGCCCTTGCCGTATTTCTCGGCGAGCATCTCGAACCAGGCCACGGCGTAGGCGGTGAGGTTCCGGAGGTTGGCCTTGGTCTCCTTGATGCCCTCCTCGATCTTCTTCATGGCCTCCTCGGCCTGGAAGCGGTTGTAGGCGGAGATGCGCTTGATGCGGATCTCGGTGAGGCGGACGATGTCCTCCTCGGTGACCTCGCGGCGCAGCTGCTTGAGGAACGGCTTCAGCCCGGCGCGGATCTCGGCGAGCACGCTCTCCCAGGTCTTGGACTTCTCGATGTTCCGGTAGATGCGCTCCTCGATGAAGATCCGCTCAAGCGAGTCCCAGTGCCACTGCTGCTCGAGCTCCTCGAGCCGGATCTCGAGCTCGCGCTTCAGCAGCGCCTTGGTCGCCTCCGCGCTCTGCTTGAGGATCTCGCGCACGCCGAGGAACTGCGGCTTGTCCTCGTTCGTCTTCGCGTCCCGCACGATCACGCACGCGGCGGGCGAGAGCTGGATCTGGCAGCTGGTGAAGACATAGAGCTGCTGGATGACCTTGTCCGGCTCGCTGCCCTGCGGCAGGTGGACGAGGATCTCGACCTTGTCGGCCGTGTTGTCGTCGACGTGCTTGACCTTGATCTTCCCCTTGGCGTTGGCCGCGAGGATGGACTCGATCAGGGACTCGGTGGTGACGCCGTAGGGCAGCTCGGTGATGGCGAGCAGGTACTTGGAGCGCTCCTCGATCTTGGCGCGGACCTTCACCTTGCCGCCGCGCTCGCCGTCGTTGTATTCCGCGAAGTCCGCGGTGCCACCGGTGGGAAAATCGGGCAGGATGCGGAAGGTTTTTCCCTGGAGGTGGTTGACCGCCGCGCGGCAGAGGTCGTTGAAATTATGGGGCAGGATCTTCGTCGCGAGGCCGACCGCGATGCCGTCGGCGCCCTCGAGGAGCACGATGGGGAACTTGGCCGGAAGCGTGACGGGCTCCTTGGTGCGGCCGTCGTAGCTGAGCTGCCAGGTGGTGGTCTTCGGGTTGAAGAGCACCTCGCGCGCGAAGGCCGTGAGCCGCGCCTCGATGTAGCGGGGCGCGGCGGCCTCGTCGCCGGTGAGCATGTTGCCGTAGTTGCCCTGGGGCTCGATCAGCCAGCCGCGCTGGCCGATCGCCACGAGCGCGGCGCCGATGGAGGCGTCGCCGTGCGGGTGCAGCTTCATCGTGGCGCCGACGACGTTGGCGACCTTGTGGAAGCGGCCGTCGTCCATCTCCCAGAGCGTGTGGAGCACGCGCCGCAGGACGGGCTTTAGCCCGTCGTCAATGTGCGGGACGGCCCGGTCAAGGATGACGTAGCTCGCGTAGTCGAGGAACCACTCGCGGTAGTTGCGCTCAAGGGGCGCCTCGGTGCCCTTGCTCGATCCGGGAAACAGGGATTCTTTTGCCATGCTTGGGTTCGGTTCCGGCTCAGACCTCGACCACGTCCTTCTCGACGCGGAGGTTGCCGATGATGAAGTCCTGGCGCTCCGGCGTGTTCTTTCCCATGAAGAAGGACAGGAGCATGTCGCTGTTGTGCACGTGGTTGAGCGTCAGGGGCTCCAGCCGGATGTCCTCGCCAATGAAGCCCTTGAACTCCCCGGCCGAAATCTCGCCCAGGCCCTTGAATCGCGTGATCTCCGCGGCGGCCCCGACCTTCTTGACGGCGGCCTCCTTCTCGGCCTCGGAGTAACAGTAGTGGGTCTCCTTCTTGTTGCGCACCCGGAAGAGCGGGGTCTCCAGGATGTAGAGCTTGCCGTGGGCGATCAGCTCCGGGAAGAACTGCAGGAAGAACGAGATCAGCAGGAGGCGGATGTGCATGCCGTCCACGTCCGCGTCGGTCGCGATCACGACCTTGCCGTAGCGGAGCCCGTCAAGGCCGTCCTCGATGTTCAAGGCCGACTGCAAGAGGTGGAACTCCTCGTTCTCGTAGATCACCTTCTTCGAGAGACCGTAGGTGTTGAGCGGCTTGCCCTTCAGGGCGAAGACGGCCTGGGTCTGGACGTTGCGGCACGCGGTGAGTGAGCCCGCGGCCGAGTCTCCCTCGACGATGAAGATGACGCTCTCCTCGCTCCTCTCGTCCTTGTCGCCCAAGTGGAGCCTGCAGTCGCGCAGCTTGCGGTTGTGAAGCGACGCCTTCTTCGCCCGCTCGCGGGCGAGGTTGCGGATGCCGGCCAGCTCCTTCCTCTCGTGTTCGCTCTCCTGGATCCGCTTGATCAAAGCGTCGGCCGTCTCCGGGTTCTTGTGGAGGTAGACGTCGAGGGACTGCTGGACGAACTTCCCGATGAACTCCTTGATCGTGGGGCCGTCGGGCGCGACGACGCTCGAGCCCAGCTTCGTCTTGGTCTGTGACTCGAAAACCGGCTCCATGACCCTAACGGACACCGCGGCGACGACCGACTGGCGGACATCCGCGGCGTCCAGGTCCCGCTTGTAGAAGTTCCTGAGCGTGTCGACAAAGGCCTCACGGAAGGCCTGCAGGTGGGTCCCGCCCATCGTCGTGTGCTGGCCGTTCACGAACGAGAAGTACTCCTCGCCGTAGTGCGACCCGTGGGTGATGGCGATCTCGATGTCCTCGCCCTCCAGGTGGATCACCGGGTAGAGCGGCTCGCCGATCAGGTTCTTCTCCAGCAGGTCCTTGAGGCCGTTCTCCGACTTGAAGGGCTTGCCGTTGAGGAGCAGCGTGAGCCCGCGGTTCAGGAAGGCGTAGTTCCAGAGGAGGTCCTCGATGAATTCGGTCCTGAACTTCAGGTCCGCGCCAAAGAGCTCCCCGTCGGGCATGAACTCGATCAGGGTCCCGTTGCGCTCGGTGGTCTTCGCGACCTTGTGGTCCTTCTTGAGCTTGCCCTTCGCGAACTCAACGAGCTTGGTCTCCCCGTCCCGGAAGGCCTGGGCGCGGTACTCGATCGAGAGCGCATTCACGGCCTTCTGGCCGACGCCGTTCAGGCCCACGGCCTTCTTGAAGGTCTCGCTGTCGTACTTCGCCCCGGTGTTGATGACCGAGACGCACTCCAGCAGCTTGCCCAAGGGGATGCCCCGGCCGTAGTCCCTCACCCTCACCTTCCGGTCCTCGAGCTCGATCTCGATCTTCTTGCCGGAGCCCATCGTGAACTCGTCCACGGAGTTGTCTATCGTCTCCTTCAGGAGCACGTAGATCCCGTCCTCGGCGTGCGCACCGTTGCCGAGCCGCCCGATGTACATGCCGGGCCTGAGCCGGATGTGCTCGGTTGAGGAGAGGGTCTTGATGCTGGCCTCTGTGTAGCCGGATGCCATTTCGCTGAAAGAGCCGCTCGCGAACGCTGTGACAAGCGAATTTGGAAGCCGGCGCTCGTAAATCGCAGTCGCCGCGGGTCTTGCCTTCGGTATAGGCCCGCAAGGGCCCCTGGCGGGCAGCCCGGGCCGTAGCCTCCGTTGCCGTGTCCGGAGGCGCCGGTCCCCTCTAGTTCAGGAACATGGCCTCGTCCGTCTGGAAGAGTCCGTGGGCGAGCTTGGTCCAGGCGTCCAGCGGGGCACGGCTCTTGAAGGCCGCCGCACCTGGCTCAACCTGGGGGGCGTTCTTCCGGCGCAGGTTCTGCATCGAGTTCTCGGCCAGCTTCGCCTGGGCCTCGGCCGCGCGGGACGCGCGCTCCGACTGCGCCGTGGAGGCCGGCGCTTCGGCCGACGCCCCTCCCGGGTTAGACTCGACGTACCGCAGGCACAGCCCGGTCTCCTCGGGCGTCGGCGGCCGCTGGAATACGGCCAGGTAGAGCGTGGCGACCCGAAGCTCGTCGCTGGTCTGGGACTGGAACTCCTGAGAGTGGACGAGCTTCCGAGCGGTCTCGATCACGAGCGGGCTGTTCATCAGGAAGAGCTGCTGCTGGGGGACTTGGGTGAGGAAGCGCCTGCCCGTGGGCACGCTCGGGTTCGGGAAGTTGAACTGCGTGAGGACCTCCGCCGGGTTCCGGCGGTCGATGAAGGCGTACAC
>Ga0073936_10004270_pt1 | contig 19911 bp, 14 predicted proteins | sample AliMusrvi5mmetaG_FD_87041 | JGI IMG/M metagenome (GOLD analysis project Ga0073936, IMG submission 87041) | Freshwater lake bacterial and archeal communities from Alinen Mustajarvi, Finland, to study Microbial Dark Matter (Phase II) - Alinen... | ecosystem: Environmental > Aquatic > Freshwater >... | reverse complement strand
TTTTCATATTGCCTCCGTTTTTCACCCTTTGGGTGATGTAAAATTATGTTTTCGCAAACACATTTTACGACGGAGGCTTCTTCTTTTGTCCTCTTTTTTTATCTTTCTAATTCGGTGTTAGGGCTATTGCCCTATAAGCCAGTTTTGATGAAAGCTCTCTTACGCTTTTCCTCTTCTTTCTTCTAACTGCTTACGAATCTCATACGCCTTATCTTCCGTGACTTCAAAAGTCAAAATAACGAAAATCGCAATTATCGAGGCCACAATAGGAATGCCGATATCGCAAAGCCTCATATAAAATAGCGCCTTGGTTGTTTGATGACCTCCCAGAGCGATATTAAAACCTGTCGCGTTTAAAAGAATTCCGGAAATCAAAGACGCGCCTGCTTGGCCCAGCTTTATCATCCACCAGTAAATGGCTCCAAAGGTCCCCTCCCGTCGGGTCCCGGTTTGAAGCTCATCAAGATCGCACACATCCGCCAACATAGAACTGATAATGGTAAACACTGATCCCAAACCAAAGGCGATAAAAGGGGCAGCAATAAGCAATAAATAAGGATGTTGCGGGCTATAGCCTATCCATTTAAGGGCATAACCGATAATCGAAATAGGAATAGCAATTAAAAAGGTATTGCGCTTGCCGATCTTTGTGGTTATCCAGGTAATCAAGGCGATGGCGCAGGACATACAAAAGGCGCTAAACATGCCGTAAACACCCAGCAAGATTCCACCCTTGGCATAATCGCCGCCATAGTCATAGAAAAAAATAACATAGGTTATAAATGCGGAGGCAAGCATAAATCCATTAAAAATCAGGAAGGTGACCACACAAAGCTTCATAAAGGGACGGTTTTTTAATGCAATAGCAAAACCGCTGAAGAAATCTTTCATCACATGCTTATTTTGAGGTTTGGGTAAATTAATAAAATGCTCTTTATTGAAAATAGCAGGAAGTATGCCTCCTAGCGCAATAAATACGCCAATAATTATCGCGAGAAAACGTACTCCATGGACAAGATCTTTAGTAGAGTACATAAAGGTAAATAGCCACGGAGAACAGAACCAGGCTATTTGAGCAATTGAATTACCCGCCCCCTGAAGCCTTGTCCGTTCATGATAATCTGGAGTCATTTCAAACCCTAAAGCGATCCATGGAATGGAATAAAAGGCAAATGCGATGACAAAAAAGCACTGAATAATCAAAAAGTACCAAAAATTATACATTTCGCTGTGCCCCTTATACAGTTGGAACAACAACGCGAAAAAAAGCCCGGAAAACAAGGCCCCAAAGAATATAAAAGGTCTGCGACGTCCATATTTAGTACGGGAATTATCTGAAGTGTAACCGATTAAAGGATCTGTAAAGGCATCCAGCAAGCGGGGAAGAGTCCCAACAATGCCAACCAATACCGGATTCATCCCTAATCCTAGATTTAACACAAGGACCATCGCCCCAAGAGCGGCCGCCTGCGTCTGATTGACAAGGGCTCCAATACTGTATACGGCTTTTTGAAAAATAGGGATGCGGTCTTCGGGGGCTGTGGTATGGCGAGACGAGTGTTCCATGACTTCTTCCATTAACTACCTCCGTAATCGAAAGGGGATTAACATTTTTCTAATAATCAAAATATTGCGCCTCTTGTATATGAACAGAAATTTTGTAGTATAGCAAACCAATCCAATACGCACAATAGCAATAAAAGAAGATATAATATTTTAGAGAAACCGATTTGTCTGTGATTTATATCACGGCTAGGCTGATGATCACTGTTTAGTAGTCATCGCCTTGGATCGCAAAAGCCTATGGTATTTTAATCCAAACCGATGGGCTTCATCACGTATCCTCTGCAAAAGCTGAAGGCCTAAAGAATCTTTAGAAAGTAATATGGGGTTTCTTTTAGCTGGGAGAAACACCTCCTCCTCGCGTTTGGCCAAAGCTATGATAGGAATTTTGACCCCCACGGCTTGAAGCGCCCCATAAGCGGCCGCCAATTGTCCTTTGCCTCCGTCAATAATAATTAAATCCGGATAGGCCAGGCCCTCCTTTTTTAAACGCGTATACCGACGGCTTACAACTTCAGCAATCATACGAAAATCGTCAATCCCTTGGACTGTTTTAATTTTAAACCGACGATAATTACTCTTGTCTGGCTTACCGTTAAAAAAAGAAACCATGGAACCAACCGCTTGCTGTCCCATAATATTGGAAATATCAAAACACTCCATGCGCCCTGGCGCATGTTCTAAACCAAAGGCCCTTTGAAGCTGCTCAGCCTCCTTAAAATAATTAATGTCCTTCGTCCCTGAATACAGGGCCCCTATCGCGCGGATTTGATCTCGGATTTTGGCCGCAGCCTCAAAATCTTTCTGATAGGCCAGCGCTTCCATGTCCTTTTGTAAGTCTTTATAAAGATCATTTTTCTTGCCCTCAAGGATGAAACGCACATGACGGATATTACGTGCGTATTCTTCTTTAGAAATATTTCCAACGCAGGGCCCGTCGCATAAACCTATGTGATAATCCAAACACAGCTTCTGCGCAAAGGGCTGACAAGAACGAAAATGAAAAATCTTACGGATAATACCCAACGCCTCGCGAATCAGCGTCGGGTTCACATAGGGGCCGTAATAATCCGCTTTGATTAGCTTGTTCTTACGGGCATTTAGCCTCACCACGCATACCAGAGGGAACTCTTCTTTAGTCATTTGAATATAAGGATAGGTCTTGTCGTCTTTAAGTTCGATATTGTATTTAGGCTGGTGTTCCTTGATGAGGCTGGCCTCCAACAACAAAGCCTCAGCCTCAGAATGGGTGGGAATAATATCAACATCATGGATATAGGCCACTAAAAGGTCTGTCTTAAGGCTCTGCGTGGTCTTTCGAAAATAAGATTCAACTCTACGACGCAAGGACACGGCCTTACCGACGTAAATAATCTTACCGCTTGAATCTTTAAATAAATAGACCCCACTGGTTACGGGGAGATTTTTGACTTTATCTTTAAGAATTTCCATAAAGGCCTTGCTTCGGGGACCTTGTTCAAAATACAACTCAACACAAAAGTAATTGCGCCTGCAAGGCCCACCACCAAAATTTTTAATACATCCCCAACCGGTAAATATATCAACAACCCATACATCACAGACACCATGAAGGCCAAGCACGGAGCAAGCCGTAAGAAAAACTTCCTCAGCTCTCCCTTACCGCCTCCTAATCGCTCATTCATCGTCGTAAAGAGCATCATGAAATTAGCGGCCCCCGCAATACTGCTGGCTAAGGCTATCCCTCCCATCTTTAAAGGAACCATCAAAAGAACATTAAGGACGCCATTGATCAAAAGACAGACCGTCGCGATTCTGACAGATGTTTTCGTGTCCTGCATAGCATAAAAACCTGACACCAAAATACGCGTTGCCCCAAAAAACGGCAGCCCCAAACTTAAATACGCCAAGGTCACAGAGGTGATCGTCGTGGAATATTGATCAAAAGCCCCATGCTCAAAAATAATCTTTACTAATAAGGGGGAGAGCACGACTAAAAACGCCGCGCAGGGTAAAAGTATAAACAAAAGGTTCTTAAGGGCGAAAAACAAGGTTTCTTTAAGGGTATTATAATCCCGCCCTGCCGCTAAGGCCGACAACGCAGGTAACGACGCGCTGCTTAACGCGTAGGCAAAAATCCCTAGAGGAAGCTGTAACAATCGGTTGGCAAAATAAAGCGCCGCGATACCTCCTGGACCAACAATAAAGGCCAAGGACGCGCATAAAGTATCCACAAAGATATTAAGCTGATAGACGGCAGAACCCCATAAACGGGGCAAAAGAAGACCCGTAACTTTAAGCATACCCTCATCACGTAAACGCAAAGGCCAATGCCATTTGACTCCCAGTCGGGACAAGGCCCCGGTCTGCAAAAATAATTGCAAAATACCTCCCACCACGACCCCTATCGCCAGTATATAGGCCGTGGCCCATGAGAAGAAAGATGCTATCCAAGCACTTAGAATCATGGCTATATTTAAAAGACTGGAAGAAAAAGCCGGAGCGCTAAATGAATTAAGTGTGTAGAGCACCCCCATCTGTAAAGCGGTCAGGGCAATCAAAATAAGATACGGGAACATAATCCTAGTCAAATCTACGGCCAAATGGTATTTCGCTGGATTATGGACAAAACCCGGCGCCATAATCCTGACGATCCAAGGAGAAAAAATAATCCCTAAAATAGTAATACCGCTTAAAACAATGGTTCCCCAGGCAAGCAGAACATTAACAAAGGCGTGCCATTGTTCTTTAGTTTTAGTTTTTTGATACTCCGCCAAAACTGGAACAATAGCCGCGTTGGCGGCCCCCTCTCCAACTAAATCGCGCAACAAGTTTGGGATCCTTTGGGCCACAAAAAAAGCTTCGGCCACCAAACCCGTCCCTAAAATATTGGCCAAAATGACATCGCGAATGAACCCTAGGAATCTAGAAAATAAAATCCCCGAAGAAATAATCGAGCTAGATTTGACTAGCTGCCTTTTAGATTGACTTGTAAGAGATTTATCTGTTGACATAAAAAATGGTCTTTGGTATATTATCGGCCTTGCATTTGATGCACTAGAGACGAGTCAGTACCTCGGCCCTACAAATAAAAAACAAAGGAAAAATATGCCACAACGTCGTACAGCCCTTAAAGAATTACGCAAAAACCATACCCGCCACATGCGCAATATGGATATTAAAACTGATTTGAAGAAAGCCGTCAAATCTTTCGTATCCACCGCCCAGAAAGATCAAGTTAAAGCTAAAGATCTTTTAAAAGAACTTTACAAGAAAATGGACAAAGCGGCCAAACGTAAAGTATTGCATAAAAGAACAGCTGACCGACGTAAATCCCGTTTCGCCAAGCTGATCGCTGCTTCTAAATAATTAACGCCTTAATTCAACTAATTCCACAACCAGCTTTTCTAAAGCGTGTTCTGGCAAAAGACGACTGCGTTTAATATTCAAATCCGCTTCTTCTAACGCTTTCAATCCTTTTTCAAACCTTTGAGGCCCTAAAGCCCTGCCTTCTTTGCCCCAATACCAAAGCAAAGCTCCCATCATTTGCAAAGGATACATCCCTTGGCTATAAAACTCATGCAACATTTTTAAAGCTTCCGTGGTTTTCTTTAAAGACATCAATTTAGTCATATCAAAAATGCTCACTTCCCTTTTAACACCAAAATTGAGCACCTGGGCATAGGCAGAAATATCTTTAAGCGAACCTTTAATTTCACCGGAAGCCTCTAAAATCACATCACAATGCTCCGCGGATGTTCCAGCAAAAGCCAAAAGAACAGCCGCTGGGTCTACTTTCAGCTTCTGCATATGTCTTATTAAAATCAACCGTTTAGCACAAGACAAAGGAAGGGCCATTAAAGCTTTTTTTAAATTAGCCGCGGATAGGTGAAGCGCGTCCAAAGATTCAAAATCAAAAAAAACCGCGTCAGGCTTAGGGAACAGGGCGGATTTAATCTGAAAAATCTTAGAATCTTTGGCTTGAGTGTCTTCACCTAAGAGGAGGTAAATCATGTTACCAATTTTCGATGGTCCGCTCAACGATACGACGGGAGAGATCGGTGAGCGTGTCGTTTAAAGCATCGCTTTCACTTTTGGCCTGAGGACCACTGGTAAAATAAGTCGACTCGCCGGAAAAGGAAGCTTCTTTCCAGAATTCTTGACCTGTTGTATTATCAAACATGACCAACGATACGGTAATGCGCAGACGATACTCCAACACATTCCCATTTGGGTCCGTTCTTAAATCATCTCGATTAAATCCCGTTAATTCACCTTTAAGGACCAGATCGCTTTTATCCGAATCGTTCAAACGTAAATGCCCGTCTAACTGAAACCGGTCGATAACCGCACTCCTGACCTTGGTTTCTAAAAGCGGCACATATAGACCACGGACATTTTCATTGACGAACTCTACCTTATTCTTAAAAGGCTCAATATAAATGGTGCGGTATTGGGAAGGCAACAATGAACCCGTTGTATACCCACAACCGGTAAATGAAACCACAAGAAAGGCCAAACCTAAGAACAATTTAAGCATTATTTATCACCAATAATTTTAAGACGCACAAGCGCTTTGGGCGCCCACACTGTGTCGGCATATTTATTAATCATTTCCTTATAATACACACGAGCGGCTTTATAATTCTTATGTTTTTCATAAAATTGGGCAATGATAAAACTATTTTGGGATTCTTTGTCTCGCAGGCGTAATATTTGATTTTTAGCTTCGCTTGTCAATTCGCTTTCAGGGTGGCTTTTAACAAATTCTTTAAACCCATCAATGGCAAGCTGGGTTGTCTTTTGTTCATGCTGAATGTTCCCAGAACGTTTGGTATCGGCCATGGCAATTTGAAATTGAGCGGCCTTGGCCCATTCGCTGGTGGGATAATCATTCATGGTTTTCTCAAATTCATCGCGGGCCTCATCATAAAGGGCCTTTTCTTTTAAATAGAGACCTATTTTATATTGGGAAATGGCCGCGTATTTGCCATAAGGAGCATCTTTTATAACAGTACGAAAAACATCAATAAGCCTATCATCACCGCCAACAAAAACTTCCGCGAATTTACCACGTTTATTTCGCCCTTCAAGCAGTTGATTGCCGATTTGATACTCAATTTCCACAATCTCCCCCGCGCGTTCACTAAAGGGATATTTATCAATCACCATTTGATAGGCCTTAAAAGCATCATAAGGTTTATTGAGTTCTTCTTGAATTTTCCCTATATAGTATTGAGCTTCAGGGGCTTCTTTAGAACGGGGATAATGTTTGATAAGCTTCTTAAATTCGGCAATGGCCAAAGGATACTTTTGCCCATTTAAAAAAGCCAAACCGTATTCCAACTGTTCTCTGGGAGTGGATTTCACAGCCCATTTGGGATTAATGAATTTACCCGTTTGCGGGGTCCATATCCAAACAGCGTGGGCTTGTGAGGCGCCGATAAAAATAAATAATATTGAAATGATAACTCGTCGAAACATTAAGCGACAATCTAACATAGTTGAGTAATTTTGTCAATTCAATGAAACCCTGTTTTAAAGAAATAATTCCAAACGCGCCTTGTATTTCATTTTTTAACGTGAGTTCGATATAACTCCTTCAGTGTCTCTGCGAACCCCCGAAGGGGGTGAAGCAGTCTTTTTTGAGCTTAAAGGATTGCTTCGCCCCCTATTGGGGGCTCGCAATGACACAAGAGAAAACTATGTCGAACTGACGTTAAATTAACATAGCAGATAAGACTTAATTCTTCTAGCAAGTACGGTAAAAATGACCCCAGCTAAACTGTAATGATTATTCTATCCCCATCAACTCTGAGGTGCGCTCCACCTTGCTTTGTTTAAGCAGTTCTTGGGCGAAGGATTCTGTTTGGGACAGATCAATGGTGCAGAGGCTTTCGTGCAGCTTGGGTAAATAGCGGGCATCCACACTTAAAGAACGGATGCCGATGCCAAGCAAAAACGGCAGGAATTTAACATCAGTGGCCATGTCCCCACAGATAGAAACATCTTTATTATATTTTTTAGCGGCATCAACAATCTTTTTTAAGGCCCGTAAAACCGACGGATGCTGGGGCAAGTATAAATAAGCCACCCGTTCATTGGTACGGTCCACCCCAAGCAGGTATTGGACTAAATCATTGGTGCCAATACTTAAGAAGTCTGCTTCTTCGGCGAGTTCATTGATGATTTCAATGGTGGAAGGAAGCTCAACCATAGCCCCTAATTGAGGCTGACAGATCTTGTGCTTTTCTTTTTCCAACTCATGCATGCACTCTTGGACAATCCCTTTGGCCTGTTGGAATTCATCAATCGACGATATCATAGGAAACATAATACGCATCTTCGACTCAAAACCCGCGCGCAGCATGGCCCGGATTTGGGTGATAAATACATCTTGATATTTCAAAGAAAATCGTATGGAGCGCAGTCCCAAAAACGGGTTTTCTTCATGGCTATAATCATAATACGAAAGGATTTTGTCCCCTCCGATATCAAGGGTGCGCAAGGTGATTTCTTTGCCCGGCATCCCTTCCACTAACCGCCGGTAAATCAAAAATTGCTCCTCTTCAGAAGGAAAGCTGCTGCGAATCAAGAATGGGAATTCGCTTCGATAAAGGCCAATGCCGTCGGCTTTAAATTCACAGGCCGCTTTTAAATCCCCAAGCAAATTGATATTGGCCATCAACTTAATGGTCACGCCATCCTTAGTATGGGGCTTAGGACGTATGGATTTCTTTAATTCATCCAAATTTTTGTGCAGGGCGTCACGATCAAAAACCTTTTTCACAGTATCTTGCGAAGGGTCAATGTGGATATATCCGGTTACCGCGTCCATAAGGACCCGCGTATTCTCAGCTATGGATAAAAGCCCCGGCTCATCAACAATGACTAACGGTATATTCAATGACCTTGAAAGGATCGACACATGAGAGGTGACCCCGCCATTAAGAAGAATGATGCCTTTGACATTTTGAGAAAAAAGTTTGATAGTATCAGAAGGCAAAAGTTCACTGGCAATCACGATATGGTTGTCTAAATTACTTTGCTGGTGCTTTAATCCCGTCATGTTCTCCAACAGGCGACGGCCAACATCTTTGACGTCATAAATCTTATCGCGCAAATAACTGTCCGCGATAGCGTTAAATTTACGCACATATTCCCCAACCACGCTCACCACTGCCAAAGGGGGGTTGATTCCTTGATGGATCAAACTTAAAATGGCATCCTGAAACCCTTTGTCTTTGAGCATCAAAATCTGAGCCGTAAAAATAAACCCGCTCACATCTAAAAAGTCGTGTTCAATTTGTTTTTGCAGTTGTTGTAACTGCTTTTCGGTTTCTTCTAGCGCTTCATGGAACCTCTGTTCAGTAATTGGTTTGGATAATTTGGCTAAATGTTCAACATCTGTAAGCAATTGATCGATGACAATCGCCTGGGCTAAAGCCACTCCGGAAGAACCGCTTCGACCCTTAATGAATTTTAAATCCCCCAAGGTCTGCACCTTTTTTTGTTTTTGATCGTTTAAAGTAATCAAAAGCCTGGCGGTCTCAAGGGTGGTGGCTAATTGAGAGGTAATGGCTCGAAGAATTTGGATATCATCCACAAAGAAATAATTCTTTTTCTCACTTTGAATGACCACGACCCCAATGCCGGTTTGACCACGCATAATCGGGACAGCCAAAAATGATTCAAAGCGTTCCTCCCCAATCCCTGGGAAAAAACGAAAATTAGGATTGTTCCTGGCCTGCCCTTCACAAATCGGACGGTTTTCCTTAAATGCCAGGCCGGTTAAGCCTTCCCCAACCTTCATTTTGACCTGACCAATGGAAGAAGCTTTCAAGCCTTGAGTGGCTTTTAAGACAAGTTCTTGGATATCTTCGTAATACAAATAGATGGAACACACCTCACAGCCCATGTGATGGGTCACCATGGCGGTGATTTTCTGCAGGAAATCTTCCATGCTGGCTGTGTCATGAAACAGCCCAGCCAGTTCACTGACATCACAAATAAATTTAGCATGATCCCGTCTAAACATATGCCCTATTTTGTACATTTTTATGTTATTTACAAGAATATTCTTAGACTTAAAGAAAACAGGCGCTAATTCTTTTAATTCCAAGAAAATAGCGCCTGTTTTACCCAGCAGATTATCCAACTCAACAGCGGTACGTTCAACAGCCTATAATTTCTTAATAACTTGCTCACGCCATCCCATAAAAAAACACTCCAATTTATCAAACGTGACAGGCTTAAACAACATGGCCAAATCAGAAAAATTCTGCTTATAATCACTTAACTGGCTAAAAGCAACCCCCAACCAATACAGATCAAAACCAGGATCTTTTTGTTTAGCCAAGTCTACCAATTGATCTTTTGAAAAATATTTTTCTTCGACCAAGTAATATATATCAATAAAATCCCTTAATGCAGCACGACCAAACAATGCTAAAAGTTTATTGGAAGCAATATCAATTAAAGGGTCAACTTTTAAGCCAGGAAATTGGGCACACTCACACGCAGGTTGGAACCTAAAAACAGAGTCTTGGGCTAAATGGATAATGGTGGTTTCACTATTGGATAAAATCAATATTTCAGCAAAGGTATGAAATCCACGTTGAATTTTAGCGTCAAGTCCAGCTTTGCATAAATAGTTGGTCAAAGATTTACTAAATGATGGGACTAACCCTTCAACAGAAGTAAAAAAATCTAAATCTTCGCTTTTACGATGCTGAAGATAAAAATAGGCCAACGCGGTCCCACCAGTCAAATAAAATTCGTTAGATTGAGCAACAGCGGGAAATAATTTTAAACATTGATTTTGCAGCGGATTAATGACTGGCAAAGAACGCCTCCCAGAATAAACAAACCCGACGCGGTAAAAATGGCCCTAATTTAATAAATGTCTCGCGAAACTGATCAGATGGCAGTTGTTTTAACAATAACTGTACGTCTTCCAACCGGCCATGGGTTAGAATTTGCTGAACATAGGTTCGCACCATTCCCTGGTCACTAAAATCCCAGTGCGTGTCTGGCTTCATAAACCAAAATAATCGTTGATGAAATGTCTCGTCCATAAAGAAAATTATATCATATTTTGTTGTGCTCTACATGATTTTTATCCACCAACTCCCAGCAACTGCGGCAAATTATCAAGCGGTTTGATTTCGATGTTCTTGATATAAAGACCATCATAAAACAATCAAACCTTAACTCTCAGAAACTATATTCACTTTATTAAATTGGAGGGAATCTATTTTACGAACAACCAAAGGGATAAGTGGCTTTAAATCATCATAACGATTGGATTTTGCCCTCAATACAAAAACAGGAATCAGGGCATGTCTTAAATTAATCTGATACATTAAATTTTGGTCCGCAGTCACAAAAAAATCAATCTTATTAACCATCAGCGCCATTAATCCCCATTCTTCTTCCCCTGCCAACCCATTTCAGTGACCGTTTTTACGGCATGCCCCGTAAAATGTTTTTTTAACCTTTTAGGTAAGGATTCATCAAGAAGAATTTTCATTTTTTAATAGTGGCCCCTTGAATATTTTCCAATAACTCTACAACTTGACTTTTACTGACAGATGGAAAATCTTCCAGAAAATCATCCAGGCAATCACCAGCTTTTAAATAATCAATAAGAGCCTTAAGGGGCACACGCGTCCCGCAAAAGACCGGCTGTCCTCCTAAAATATCCCTAGTTGAGTGAACAACTGTATGTTTCATTCTTTTGATCATATCTATTTTCCTCCTAAACAAATTATAACCGCCATTTGCGAAAAATAACATCCATTTCTTAACCGCTCGCGCTTAAGCCCAGCAGCTGCGGCAAATTATCAAGCGGTTTGATTTCGATGTCCTTAATATACAGCGCATTTATTTCAATGTTCTGTAGAGACACGAAATTTTGTGTCTCTACATTCCCTTGTGCCACCATCGCCTTGTCTTTCTCAACCTCCAGGTTCATGCGCTTAGGAGTAAGGTCGATACCGCCTGGAGCTTGAGCATTCCCATTCATCGCCCGGCTAGCGGAGGCTTTGCCCGTCTGGAGGAGGCGCTGTCTTGATTGAATATTTTGTTTATCAATTTCATTTAAAGAATCCTTTAAAAACTGCTCAATCAATATTGATATTTTATTATTACCCCATGAACGACCGTATTGGAGGCCCTTAACATTATCAATATACTTTAAGTAAGTTTCTATTATTTCACGTGGAGTTTTTTGTGTTTTCCTAGCGCCTCCTCCATCAACCAACCAGCAACGATTGAACGCTTCATTCCTTCTGTGCCCATATTTAAAATTGTCTATCCAAAGATCAACAGATATTCCCAGTGACATCATTTTTAGAAATTGTTCCTTGAAAGATTTCATAGCATCTTCAGCAAAGTCATCGGGAAGGTCTTTTAAATTAATACCTTCAATATATTCAACGGCTGTCAAATTATGCTCTTGATTAAATTTATCACGAATATACCCATACTGCAGAACATTTGGATGGATATGAGCATCTGATAATATCGAAATCACAGAAAAATCTAAATCAAATATTCCATAACGATTTAAACGGTAAGCAATCCAATTACTCTGATCAAAAAACATTCGATTTTGGCCCCCCCCGTCAGAAGGCGCGCCTATATTATGGCCGTCTATAATCAATTGAATTCCCCCGCGTTGATAATGCAAAATACCATTATTAAAATCTTTCTGGATCATCGAAGGCTGTCTGTCTGCATTCATCGCCCGGCTGGCTGGAGCCTCTCCTGACTGGGGGGAAATGGAAAGGAGCTTTATCAACCGATATTGAATAATGAGGGCAGCCACTGGATGAACAATATCTTCATTTTCAATTGTAGGTATTAAATTTTTACAAATGTCTCTAATACTTGAAACAGCTTGAATCATATCTTCACCATATACTAATGTATCGACCTTTTTATGGAATTTAGGTAATATTTGTAAGGCCATGGCAAAACGATAATGCCAAGCCCTTTGAATATCCCATTTTTTTATTGCGAATTGCATATTCATATTCTTGATTACAGGATCAAGAATCTTGAATTTATTCTCCTGGATTTGATCAACAGAAACTGGGATATCAAGCTCTTTTGCATAAGCATCCTCAGGTAAAACTCCAGCACTTACAACATAAGTTTTAAACTGGTCTTCTCTAATTCTTCCTTGATACAACCGAGATAATATTTGTTCCATATGTTCCCCAAAATGGCCATAAAATCCTGAATCAAGAAGTATAAAATCTTTCGTAGCAATGGTTTGTTCTGTCAATCCATATTGACTAAAGAATTGCTTTTGTTGATTAGATGGTTCTTGTAAAAGCTTTGTCATTAACACAACGTTATACGGTATTAGATGAATATGGCTTGTGTCCTTCTGTCTTAAATTCAAAGACAATTTTAAGGAATCATATAAAATCTCACCATCACGACCAGCAATCCATATTTCCTTTCCAGTAAAATTTTTCTCCACATAATCAACAAAATTATTCAAATAGGACTGTAAACCTTCTATAAGACCTTCCAAGCTCTTTGTATCGACATATTCAAAACCTAACTTCTTTGCGATCTCTCAAATATTATCGACACTGATATCTTTTTCTTTGATTAATTTCTCAAACTGAAGAATATCAGGCCTTTGATTCCAGCCGTCCAACATCTTTTTTATATATTCTGAGACTGACATATTAATCGCTAAGCTCATGTCTACGTCCTCTGGCTTGTTCCCTTCCGTCCTCACATGGTTGGCGTTACCCCCGGCTAGCACAGCTTGCTGGATAGGGACATTCATCGCCCGGCTGGGGGATGATTTATTGAATTGAACGCTTTGATACTCCTTTGATAAAGCTTCAGAAATAACGACTGGAACAAGTTTTTCTCTTAATTTAGCTAAATTATCGTAGTTACTGTCGTAAAGAATATTTTCTTTTTTAACCAATGCAATGATTTCTTTTTTCAACAGAGCCATATTCACAATATTAATATTCTTGTTTTTTATAACACTTTTCAAAACATCTGCGGCTAATTCCATCTCAGCGAAATTCATTTCATCATGATACTCTCCATACAAACGAACCAAGAAGTGCCCAGCATCTTTATACCAATATTGGGCATAAATTGCCAACCTTTGACCATCGAAATAAGTATTATAAGCAACATCATCATACTCATTTGACTTTTCAGAAAAAGTGAAATGTTTAATAAAAGCCACGTCATCATTCCAATTTGGACGTACAATGTTTTGACCACGTCTTTGTGCTAAGCCCCTTCTTATAAATAAATGCGTTGTATTTGGCAAATACATCCTTAATCCTGCTCCAAAATCATCATACGTATTTTCTGGATTTAGTGACCAAATACAACTCCATGCCTCAGCCATTAACCACGTAATATCCGCATGTTTTTTAATAATTTCATTATTTGCTAAATAATGAATTTGTTCATGTAATGCAGTATGAAATAATGAAATGTAGACCTGATTATCTTTGATCGAAATTTTAGAACCTCCTCCTTTAGCAAAATACGTCCAGCCATGAAATTTCTTGTCTTTACCTATATAATGCCCCACTGTAGTTCTCTCAAGCAACTGAGTTAACATCAAACTAATTATCTTTTCATTAAAATCGAGTTTCTTAAAACCAAACGAAAATGCATAGCGAATTAATAGCGCTTTGATATACGTTTTTGTTTGATATTTATAGTCCCAATTAGGTTGTCCTGAAAAAATCCCGCTGTCTTTTTCAAATTTATCTAATTCTTCAATTATTTTGAATGGAGGAATATCTTGCTGAAATCCTTTATTAAGGATAAGTTCAAAGCTATCAATAAACTTAACATCTTCTAAAGATAATCCAACTTTCCCATTCCTTAATACGTCGCTAACTATCGCGGCTTTCTCCCAATCCTTCGGGTTTTCAACAAATTTTAGAACTTTATTATTAAAATCAACAATTGATTGTCCATCAGTATTATGCAGAAAAACCCCAGCACCCACTGCCGTCGCAACAGTTCCCAAACCTGATATCTTTAAAAATCTTCGTGTATTCATCGCCCGGTCGAGCTTGGCATTCATCGCCGAATTGGAATAAAAGATTCTGCGTCCTGTTTTCTGATCAAATATTGCGGTTATGTATTGAGGATAAATGGCCCTATAAAAAGACATCTTTGGGTCTAACAGTTTAGTTTTTTTAGAAATTAACTTTGTTACAGCTATATATGGATTAAAAATTTTTTCATACCGCTTTGCTTCTTTAAACATCCACGATGGGATGTCAATAATTACGACAAAGCCTTTCCCCCCTCGAAATTCAAAATCAAAGTCTGCCATTTTCCAAGGTAACGTTGTGTTAAAAAGCTCAGCAACATTTCCACCTTGTACCAATAAGCCATTCTTAAGAAAGCTTTCCAAACTTTCTTGTTTATTACCGTCTGGGATAGGACCTGTGAGATGAACAAAACGTTGAAATCCTTCCTTTAAAGGTGGCATTGTCTCATATAGTCCTTTATTATAAAAAGGACCATTTCCTTCTAAATCATAGTATGATTCCATTACTCTCAATCCAAGCCAATATCTTCTTCTTAAAACGCACTTAAGGCGACTAAGTGTTGCCTTGGCTAGTTTAACAGAAGCCATTGTGGCTAATTTAGTTCTCGCCCAGTAAATATTCATGCCGTGATCGCTTACCTTGAGAGAGGAGCCTACTTGCGCCGTCATGGCCGGACTGGCCTGAGCATTCATCGCCCGGCTGGGGGGTTGGGTAGTATCTATATTACCGCCTAATAATTCCTTAGTCTTCCATTGTGTTCTTAATCTGACATTCCTCCGTTTTATAAGTGTCACTTCTGGGATACCATTAGCATCCATCTCTGCTTCCAAATCAAACCCTAATGATCGAAAACATCTTCCCATGGGAGTTTCATCAAAACGTCTTCTTCTCATTAGTGTTCTTGTTTGTTTATGCGCCACCAAAAATCTTAATTTTTGACCAACTCTAATATGAGATATCAATATTTCTAATAAAGCTTCCGCTATGCCTTGATTTTCCAACCCTTCAGGCGCTCTTTTAAAATAATCTATCCTTTCCTGATTATTTTGGAACTTTTGAACCATGTCGTTAAATAAAATATCTAACTGCGGGACAAAATGACTGCCATTGCGTTCTCTAGAAATAGTATCTGATAACGATGCCTCATTCCTACTCTGCAATTCATTTAGAATATCTTTATAATTAAATGTAACTTCCCAACCTAAATTCCACTGATTATCTTTAAAAGTCACACCGTTCATGACTCCCACTGGATAAGTAAAACCGTTATGTTCTGTTGTAACATAAAAATAATTTGAAATGCTTGAACTGCTCCCGTCAAATCTATGTGGAATCATTTTACGATTAATATGTACTTGATATTCTTTCCCAGAGTGGCTAGTAAAAGTTGCGGTTTCCCCAATTAAATGAAACAAATCATTATCTTCCCACTTTATCGTCACATCGGAATTAACATTCATCGCCCGGCTGGGGGTGGCATTCTTTGCCTTATCTTCAACCCATACCCCAGCTTTTTCTTGGGCTTTTGCATCGCCTGACATCAACAATACCCTACTAAACGGATAGGCCTGAGGCTGCGTATTCCATTCGATATCGCTGGTCAAAGAACCTTTAGGATACTTTTTCTTTTCCGCTATCTTAAATATATCTTTTCGGTTGCTCAGTATAACCTCTGATTCTGGCAAATACACGGCTGTGTACTCTGCTGCTTTCTTAGCTTCTTGTATTGCCTCCTCTATCATCGGATATACATCAGAAGCCTTCACATAATCCAAAAACTCAACCGATGGCTCTATCCCAGGCACCGTCAGTATGCTCTGCTCTTTAATCTTTTTCTCAAACATATGCACAAAACCAACCGCCTGGTTCGTATTCTCATCAATCATGGCCAATAAATAAAAATCCTTCTTCTTCCATAACTCAACATCTGGCGCTATACAAACACCTGCAAGCAGACCCCATAATCCATACCCCGCTCCTTTAACTGCTTGAAATTTTAAATTAATCTTCCTGCCAGTCTCCCTTGGGGCCCATCGACTCATTTCTTCTTCTATTATCCTCTTTGGTTCTGCCAATAGGTCATCAATAACCTGTTTGGGACTTATACCTTCTCTTGTTCTTATTTCTTGAATGATACTCTCAACCTCATCTTTTAAATCACCCTCTAACAAAGGTAGCAATCTCTTCTGCAAATCATCTGAATTAAATCTTCCTAAACTTCCTCTCAACGCATTAAGCTTTTTTACTGGATCCATTTTGCTGTTGCCCCATATCCCACTGATAAGATCAAAAATAGTTTTTTCGTTAATCATTCTTTGCGCGCCCTTTGGAGTAAAAAGTTTAGGATTTTCAACAGCAATTTCCTCAATCACCTCACCCATGCTTCGGGTTAATTGGTCTTTATCATGGAATAACTGCCTTAATAATTCCAAACCACTATGAGTGCTTGGATCTAAAGCATCCACCTTCTCTTTTAACGCGTCCAAATGCCTCAACCATCCATAAAGACTTTCTTGGGCTTTCTTTAAATCTTCAGGTTTTCTAGTTTTGGCATACACAAGTGCCACTCCTTTAAACTTCTCTCTCGCCTGTTGGGTTTCCTCTTCTGCCCTTGCCTTGTCCTTCCCACTATCCACATAACGAATCCTATCCATGATTCCTTTTATCTTCTCTTTAAGCTCTTCTCTTTCTGAATCTCTCTGCCATTTGATTTCCTTTAATTCCCCGCCCCCAAATCTGCCTTTGTCCCGCAACTTTTGAGGCACATCATTTCTTTTATCTCCTGCTTCAATGTATGTCTCAAGCAAGCCCTTGATTTGATCTTTCTGGACCATTGACGCCCCACTTGCTGGAATGACCATTAAAACAGTTGCCACCAAAAGTTCTTCGCCGTTATAACCCTCTTCATTTAGCTCATTTCTAAAATCTTTCATTTCTTGCGGGCTTACATCATCAGCCAGAATCTTCTTCCCAAAATCTTTAAACCTCTGAAGCCCTAGGGTTCCTTCTTTCTTATAAATTGCATAAAAATGAGGGTTCATACCATTTGTCTCATTTATAAAGGCTCGAATACTTTCCTTTTCATCGTTGGTCAATTGAAGACTAATTTCTCCTTTTATAATAGCCTCAAATAATCCTTCCCATATCTGTAAACCAAGTCTTGGATTCTCCGCGAATAAATCAACGAAAAACTCGAAATGATCAATGGCGTTACCTCCACCTTGGGCCACGTAATTAATAATGTCTTCCTTTTGTAATAACCAATAAACTCTTCGACCATTATAACTGGTTAAATTTTGATTGAGTTTATTAAAGGTCGCCTTTACCCTTTCCCAAGATTCTTGATCTTTAATCATCTCCTTTACCGCTGGGATTCCATATTCGGATAACAAACTCGCGTTTTCTCCTTTCCCATTGCGTAGTTCTATTAAATCACTACCGATTCTTTTTAAACTTTCTTTATCTTTGATCAACTTTTTAACCGCTGGAATTCCTTTCTCAAATAAATAACTTACATTTTCTCCAGCTGTTTTGCCTAGTTCTAAAATATCTGGCCAATTGGTCTTAAACTCTTCAGATGTAAATACCTTCTTCACTGTGGGGATTCCATATTGAAATAAATACCCCGCATTTTTACCTGCGGCCTTACCTAGTTCCACTAATCCTGGCCAATAGGTCTTAAACTCTTCAGCTGTAAATACCTTCTTCATCGTAGGGATCTCATATTCAAATAATCTCCCCACATATTGACCTGCGGCTTTGCCTAGTTCCACTAATTCTGGCCAGTAGGTCTTAAACTCTTCAGCTGTAAATACCTTCTTCATCGCAGGGATTACAATACAGAATAAAGTCGTCACATCTACACCTTCGGGCTTGCCTAGTTCCACTAGATCATTGCCTACAGTTTTTAAACTTTCTGCGTCTGTAATTAATTCCCTCACCATGGGGATTCCATAAGTGAATAAAGGCTCCGCATATTTTCCAGCAGCATTCCTAAGCACCTTAAAATCTTCCCAATATAAATCAATTTCTGCATTTGAAAAATGAGGACTAAGCAGTTCACTCATTCTCTCATCGCTTATCATCGCCCGGCTGGGGGCGGATTGGACTTGGGAGGGCATGGCTGGGCTGGAGTTGGATAGTTCTTTATCAAACAATTTTGTACTTTCAGGATTATTAAGAATATCATCTGTATAATCAAACACCGTTTCTCCATCAACCTTCCAAGTCTTAAATGGCAAAAATCCATGCTCAATGACAAACGCTTTCTCCTCTTGGGTCCATGCTCTGTCTATTAATTCATCCAAACTGTTTTTGAACCCATTATTTTTATCGTTCATAAATCTCTCTCGGTATTCTTTATTACAATGTGCCAATGTGAATCCTACAATTACTAACGCTCTATAAATCGCTTTCACATACACACTTGTCGAGGGGATCCTTAAATCTCTCGAAGCATATCTCCATAACATTGACTTCCAAAAGACATCTCTAGGATCAAACATAAAATGGGCAACGTGTGATATGATTTCTGTATTTACAGAAGAACCATTATCGTCTTCCCCTTGGTCATCTTCGCCTCTATCCATATGAGTAAGCTCATGCACAAAACTCCCCGCTATCTCCTTTTTTAGCTTTTCTATCAATTTTTCATCATCTCTTTGAATAGCTTCCATTAAAGGTTCAAAAAGACCTTGATAGCTCATTTCAATACCCACAAAGGAGTTATTAGAAACTCTCATAGCTTCTGGAATCATCAAAATATTGACTCCTATTAATAAATCCTTTCCTAATAGACTAGTTGATCTGTTCCAACTTAAGAAATTTTCAGCTTCGATTCGCGCTTGAGCAACAATCTTAACCGCCTCATGTATTGTGTCGGGACTAAATTTATTAATACGGGACCTAGGAACTTTTGAATTACCAAAAAGTTCCCTTGTGTTTAAAGAAACATGGAATAATTTCTCACCTTTTGATTCATTTTGTGATTTAAAAATAAAGTTCATATTTTCGTCAACGGAAGAAGATTTTTCGGGAAAAACCTCCTCCCAAAAACTCTTGTGCCCAAGATTTTTTACGTTTCCTCTTTGAGTATATGCCCTATATTCTAAAGAGTCCTTATCCAATTCATCAGGCTGTGTATACCGCGCATTCATCGCCCGGCTGGGGACGGATTGGACTTGGGAGGGGATGCTTGGGCTGGAATCCAAATGAGAAAATACTCCAGAGGCATGTTTCCCGCCTTCATTAATAATCATATTATCTACAGCATTTTGAGCTGAGGCTTCTTCTCTTTGATGAC
>Ga0073936_10004269_pt1 | contig 19912 bp, 15 predicted proteins | sample AliMusrvi5mmetaG_FD_87041 | JGI IMG/M metagenome (GOLD analysis project Ga0073936, IMG submission 87041) | Freshwater lake bacterial and archeal communities from Alinen Mustajarvi, Finland, to study Microbial Dark Matter (Phase II) - Alinen... | ecosystem: Environmental > Aquatic > Freshwater >... | reverse complement strand
GCTCATCACCGCCGGCAGCGGACGCGAACTTTTCCGGTTCGCGCAACTCAATCCGCTGCGCGTTTATGTCCGCGTGCCGCAAACGCTGTCGCTCGCCATCGTGCCGGAACAAAAAGCCGAGCTGATTTTGGACCAGTTTCCCGGAAAGAAAATCGAGGCCAAAGTTGTCCGCACCGCAGGGGCGATTGATCCGGTCTCGCGCACGCTGCTGACCGAATTGCAGGTGGACAATTCGCGCGGCGAAATTCTTGCCGGCAGCTATGCGCAGGTCCGTTTCACCGACGGCGTCTTCGCGCCCACGCTGACGCTGCCAGCCAAGACGCTGCTTTTCCGCGCAGAGGGAATTCGCGTCGGCGTCGTGAACGCCGACAGCAAAGTCGAATTGCGCGCCGTGAAACTGGGTCGCGATTTCGGCCAGACGCTTGAAATTCTCGAAGGCGTTGCGGCTGGCGACCGCGTCATTATGAATCCGCCGGACTCGCTCGCGGGCGGACTGGTGGTGCGCGTGGCGGAACCCGCGAAAAGCGTGGCCGAAAAATGAACTTCTTTCCCCGCCCTCCGGTCCGGCCACAGGCCCTGCCAACGGCTTTCACGTCAAACGCAATTTCTTAGCAGTAAGCCCCGTAATCCCCGCTTGTCGCGCGACGAGCTGCTGGCGCTGCTTCGGGATCCCGCTTTCGAGAAAAAGGTTGAGGCGACCACCAAGCAGTTGGAAGCGATCAACCGCCCCCTCAGTTTCTGGCTTGCGTGACTCGACTCCGCGTCAGCCCATCGGGAGCAAGAGTCCTGAGTCGGTCGCTCAGCAGATGCGCGGCAGTTGCTCTCCAGCGGGCAGATCGAGGGCACGCAGCACGCCGAGGGTGGTTTCCAATTCCACGGTGCCCGAGGTTTCCAGTGCGATCACCGTGCCAATCGCCACAGCCTGGGCCCCCGCCGGGTCGGCCCGCAGCACCTCCAAGGCGCGCCCGACCTGCGCCGCCGGGACGAAGGCGATGAAACGTCCCTCACATGCCAGTTGCAGCGGATCGAGCCCGAGCAATTCGCAGGCGGCCGCCACCCCCGGTGACACCGGGATGGCCGCCTCGCCAATCCGCAGGCGCACCCCACCGGCGCGGGCGATTTCCGTCAGCGCCGCAGTCAAGCCGCCGCGGGTGCAGTCGCGCAGGCAATGCACCTCCACCCCGGCGGCGAGCAACGCCAGCACCGGACGGTGGAGCGCCTGACAGTCGCTCAACGGTGCCGGTTCAAACTCCAAGCCCTCGCGGATGGACAGCACCGCCGCCGCGTGGCGGCCGAGGTCGCCGCTGAGTAGGATCGCATCCCCCGGCACGACCGCCTGCGGCCGCACCGGAGTGGGTGCGCGCACCAGTCCCACGCCTGCGGTGACAACGTAGAGTCCATCGGCTTTCCCCCTCTCCACCACCTTGGTATCGCCCGTGACGATCGTCACGCCAGCGGCATCGGCCGCCGCCCGCATGTCGGCGAGCACCCGCCGCAGCGTGGCCATCGGCAGGCCCTCCTCGAGCACAAAGGCCGTGGACAGCCAACGCGGTTCGGCTCCGCACATGGCCAGATCGTTCACCGTGCCACAGACAGCCAGAAGACCGATGCTGCCACCGGGGAAAAACAACGGGCTGACCACATGCGCGTCGGTGGAAAACGCCACCTGCGCTCCCGCCGGATCGAGCACCGCTCCATCATGGCGCTCATGCCGGTCAGCATCGCCCAAGGCAGGAAGGAACACCTTTTCCAGCAGGTCCAACGCCAGCCGCCCGCCGCCGCCATGCGCCAGCGTCACGAAGGAGTCGTCGGCATAAGGCAGCGGGCATTGCATGGGCATGCAAAGGTCATGCACCACGCCGGGCCTGCGCGTCAATCTCCGACATCCATCACTGCCGACTCGGAGGGCAGCGATGCCTGAGCAGTTCCGAGCCCGGTCAGGACACGACCGCCAGAGCCGGGTGCGGGGCTCAGCGGCGGAAGAAATGCCAGCAAAACAGCCCGAGGCTGAGGACGACCATGACGCTGATGGCGATGAGCATCCAGGGGATTTTGGCGGGAACGATGACGGTGAAGACACGTTGCATGGGATGGTCGCTGGAGCCGAACTTGGCCGTGACGGTGTAGGTGCCGGGCTTGACGTCGGAGAAATCGAGGTTGTGTCCGTCGTCAAGGTCCATCGGCGCCTTCTGGTTGTCGGCGCTGTTGGTGACGGTGGTGCCGCGCCAGTCCAAGCCCTCCATGCCGACGTGACTGGCCTTGAGGGTGAGCGCCCGCGCCTTGGTGAGCGTGATGGAGGCACCGTCCATCAACTCCCCTTCATAGACCGCCCACAACGAGACCACCGGCAGCCGGATCCACACTTGCTTGGTGGCGGACTGCGGGGTTGGGACCAGCTTCAACGAGGCGGCGAGGTTGATCGCCTCATCGCCCGCGGTCCCGGCCAACAACTCACCCAACGCAAACTCGCCGGAGCCACGGTTGGTGGCAACCGTGACATGCTTGTTGCCGCATTCGATGGCGACCACATGCGGGGCGGCGGGGGCCGGGTCGAGTCTGACCGTGACCTTTTCCGCGGTAAGCACCTTGTTGACCGGAAACGCAAAGGGCTGCGCTTCCGTGGAGCGGTTCAACTCGTCGCCGCCGAGGGTGATGGCGGGAGTGACGATCTGCAGCGAGCACCTGGCATCGAGGCTCTGGCCACCGGCTTGCGCGACATTCAGCGTGATCTGGTAGTTGCCAGCCACGATAAAGGGCTTGATTTCCGGCCTCTCTAGCAAAGACGCGACCTCCAGCCGGTTCTTGGGCATGATCAAGCCGCAGGTTTCCGTCAGGGTCTTTTCGCTGTGGGTTTCCAGATTCACAAGCTTCACCTCGAGCGGGGCATTCGCGTCCAAGCCCTCGGTCATCAGGGCAAACCCCGGTGCCGGATCTGGAAGAATCCACTTCACGGCAGCGTCGGTGATCTTCAGGCCGCGCTTCACCACTGGCGAATAGATCCTCACGTTCACCGGGGTTTCCGGCCGCGGCATGCCCTTGTAGATGAACTCGCCTAACATCAAATCGGCGATCTTCTCATTGAGAAACCGGATGCCTTCAACGTCCGCGGCCGAATACTTGTGATTGGCAATCCCCGCGCCGTCGTTGAACGCAATCTCGCCGCGCATCACCTTGGCATTGCCCTCCTTCACCTGGGCGGCTTTCTCCACGTAATCCTTCACCGGCCGATTCAGGCAATCCTCGTAAAAATCCGAAATGACGATCAGGTAGTACGGCATCTGCGCCGATGGCTTGAGAAACGCCTGCGCCACCACCGCCTCGGCCAAGCTGATGTGGGTGGAATTGTCCGACGAAACAAAGGGTGAAACCGGCTCGAGCAGGTGCTTGGCGATGTCCTCAGGGCTGCCCTCCTTGGGATTGGTGAGTTGCTCGCGCAACGTGGCGACCCGCGCGTAGTTGCCGAGGTCACTGATGACAAAGCGTGCCGAAGTGCCGGCAAGCGGCTCGCTGGGTTCCGCCGCAGGCTGCACGAGGCGCTGCAGATTGATCGTGGCAACCGGATAAGCGGCGGCCGGCGCGGGCTTGAACTCCCAGGCCCGCCGGCTGGCATCGCCCACCTTGCCGGTGACCAAACCGGCGACCAGTTGCAGCGCGCTTTGGCGGTTGGCCGGATCGACGGACTTTGACGCATCGACCAGAACCACGATGTTTTTACGCAAATCGTCGGCCCGCACGGCGGCAAACGGCGCGAGCAAGCCAAGCAGGCAGCAGCAGGCAGCAGCTTTGCGCAGCGGAAATAAAGAAAACCCTTGATCTAATTGTTGCATTTGGTAGGACCGCCCTAGCCGTAGCGCAGTCGGCTGACCGTGGCAATGTCAAAAATCGAAAACAAACACATCTGGGGGATCAGGACCGCGGCGAGGTTGCGGGCCGTGCATGCCAGTTTTCCGGACCTCAGCCCCGAGGAGCGCAGCGGGTATCTGGTGGACGAACTCGAATATGCGCTGGAGGAAGCCAGCTCGCTTGCGGGCGAAAACCGCAATAGCCTGTTGGAAACCCTGGAAGCGTATTTCCCGGTCTATGGCCAAGACTCGCCGGCACCGCTCGCCCCCGCCGCCGGGCCGCCCCCCGCAGCCACGCGTGAGCTGTCGGCCGCCACCATGGTTGATGCGCTCTGCGCCAAATCGCAGGACTTGACGCCGGCCCAGTTGCAGCAATTGGCGGGCTTGGTCTCCGGGTTGGGCAAGCCGAGCCCGGCCAACAACGCCGTTACCAAGCCCTTGTCCGGCAGCCTGGCACTGCCCGCCACGCCGGCGGAACTCGACGATTTCCTCAAGAGCGTGAACCAACTCTGGGTGGAAATGGGGTCCGCTCCCGGCGACCAGGACCCTCTCAGGCTCAACCGTCTGCTCAAGATGTTAGGGATGCTCACAGCCAGTTTCCGCGATATTTACCGCTTCATTTGGCCGTTTTGGCGTGAAATGGCTCCGCGCGAACTCAATTCCCAGATTCAGCCGGCCTTTCCCAACGGGTTGGAAGCGGCGATCGCCAGCTACGCGACCGGAGGCCAGGTCGGCGGCGGCGAATTTTACACGGAAATTGAAACCACCAAAAAAATCCTGTTGTCCATCCTGTTCGGCTTGCGCAAGGGCGCCGAGGAATACGGCAAACTCTACGAACGAAAATATTCCAGCGAGGCGATTGCGGACACCGTGGCCTTGGAGGAAAGTGCCAGCGATGTCGCCAAAGTCCGCGACCTCGGCCGCAAGTGCTGGGACAAATACTCCCAACTCACCAAACACCATACCGCCGACGCCATCCATGATGACATCGTCAAAGCCATGGCCGAAGCCGCCTTCACCAAACTGAAACTCTCATCCTAAGCCCCCATCTCCATGTCCATCCCACAAATCCACTGGCACGAAGGCCTGTTCCTCCAACCCCACCACCTGCAACGCCTGCAGAAACATGTCCTCGACCAGTTCGGCGACGAACGACACATCAGCATGCCCTATGGCTATGGCGTGATCGAGGCCAAGCTGTCGTTGGATGATTTGCAGAACCAACGCCTGCGTTTCCAGAAGCTCAAGGTCGTCATGCCCGGCGGCGCCGTGCTGTCCTATCCGGAAAACACCGTGCTGCCCAGTCTGGACATTCGCGACGCCTTCGCCATGAACCCGAAAGGCTTCAATGTCTATCTGGGCCTGCCGCATTGGTTCGACGCCCGCAGCAATACCGTCGAGGGCGAAATGGCCGTGGGCGTGCGCATCAAGCAGCTCTACCGCGTGCCCCAGCAAGTGCCCGAGGTGATGGATGAAAACACCGGCGAAAACCCCCAGCCGATGCAGTTCCGTTACTACAACGCCATGCTTCTGCTAGACTCGGACGACGATAGCGACATCGAGAAAATCCCGCTGCTGCGCGTCGTCCACGACGTCAGCCACGAGGAGCCGTTCCCGCGCCAGGATCCGGCTTATGTGCATCCCTGCCTGATGCTCAGCGCCTCGCCGACCCTCCGCGAAATGGTTAGAGACATCACCGCCCAAGTGGAGGCCGTGCGCGAGCAACTGGCCAACATCGTCGCCCGCGGCGGCGAGTCGCACACCGTCAGCCGCCTGCAGCTTGAGCAGATTTTGCGCCTGCGCTGCCTCAACCGCTATGTGGCGCGGATGCCCGCCTTGCTGGCCTTCGGCGAGGGCAGCGCGAGTGTGCCGCCATTCACCGTCTATCAGGAACTGCAGACCCTGCTGGCCGACCTCATGGCCCTCTATCCCGAGCGTCTGGCATTCACCCTGATTGCCTACAAGCACGAGGACCCGTACCCGTGCTTCAATGGCACCATCGCCCTGATCCGCAACTACCTGCATGGCTCGGTGACGCCCAATTTCTGGGAAGTCAAATTCGAGCCCGGCAAGGAATCGGGGGTGCGGGTGGCCAAGCTCGAGGAGAAACATTTCACCGAACCCAACGCCTGGTTCCTTGGCATCAAGACCACCCTGGAGCCCAGCACCCTGGTGGAATTGGTCGAGGATTTGGATCAATTCAAACTGATGCCCACCTCGTTCATGGAGCGGGCGATCCGCGGCATCTCGCTCAAGGAGGAACGCTTCCCGCCCTTGGAGTTGCCTGCGGAGAGCGGCAGATATTACTTCCGTCTCAATGTCACCCAAAGCCGCCGGGTGTGGGAGGAAACCCGCAAGGAACTCGAACTCGTCGTGCGTTGGAGCATGCAGCGCGAGGTGTCCGATCTGCAAATCAGCCTGTTCATGACGCTGGCCGCCTCCAAGCCGTAAGCCCCCGCTCCAACCCATCATGGCTCGTAACAAAACCAACAAGGGCGGCTCCGACGCCAATTGGGGCGGCGGCGGCGGCAATGACTTCTGGGGGGAGTCCGCCACCATGTCGGACACCCCGCCCAGCGTCGCCCAGGCTCCGACCTACCTGCCTGCCGCGCCGCCCGCCGTCGCCCGGCCCTTGCTCGAACACCTCCAACCGATGTTCCTCTATGTCTGTGAGCAACACCGCCTGGCCAAGGAAGGCGACAAGACCGCCATCGCCTACGAAACGGTCAAGCAGGCGGTGTTGGAAAAAATCGCCGCGATCGATCATGCCGCCAAATTCGACCCGGTGCTGCGCCAGCACCTTGACAAGCTCAAGGAACCCATCCTGTGGTATCTGGATTGCACGTTTGGCTCGCCCGACAATGCCTTTCCCTTCCGTCAGAAATGGAATGACCAGCGCCTGGCGGATTATGGCGAGGACGGCAATCTGTCCGGTGACGACGCGTTTTTCGACGAACTCAACAAGGAACTCGAGAACGACCCCAGGGATGAAAGCAGCAATGAACGGCTGGCGTTCTACTACACCGCCTTGGGCCTCGGCTTCACCGGGCGCTTCTTCAAGCGCAACCCGGATCACCGCAAGGAACTCAAGGCCTACATGCAGCGGCTCTATCCGCGGGTGGCCAGGTATGTGGATACCGATGCCAGCGGCAAGATCACTCCGGAGAGTTATCGGTTCACCGACAAACGCGACTTCGTGGCGCCCACCCGCGAACGACCGATGATCTTTTTCGCCGCCTTCCTGCTGCTGTTCGGCAGCCTGCTGTTCGGCTACATCTATTGGTATATGGAAAAAACCGCGCCGCTGCGCGAGGCGATCGAACGGCTCCAACACAAAACCCCGGCGGAGAAATGACCCGCCCCTTCTGCTGCTTATGAACTTCCTGAGAAACATGCCCGCCTCCATGAACGGCTTGCTCGTGGTCATGGGAGTGATGGCCCCGCTGCTATTGTTAGGCGCGGCCACCAACCCGCAACTCATCGGCTTGTGGACCATCCTTTACATCGCCATCGGCGCCATCGCGGGCTTGGGTGTGCTGGTCTTTGAGCGCAGCAAGAAAGGCAAGGCCGATGATTTCGCCAAGAGCGTGGAAACCAACGCCGCGAGCGCCGGAGGCCTCAAGGATCCGCAGAAAATCGCCCAGATGGACCACATGCGCAAGGAGTTCCAACGCGGCATCGACATCTATAAGAACCACGGCAAGGACCTCTACAGCCTGCCATGGTATGTGGTGGTGGGCGAATCCGAGTCGGGCAAAACCGAAATGCTGCGCCGCAGTGAAATCGGCTTTCCCGACAAATTGCAGGACCGCTGGCAGGGCTCGGGCGGCACCCTTTCCATGCACTGGTGGTTCAGCAACAAGGCGGTCATCCTCGACACCGCCGGCCGCCTGTTTGTTAGCGAGGGCGCGGAAGGCGGCCAGAACCAATGGGTCAACTTCCTGCAAATGCTCAAGAAAAACCGCCCGGACTGCCCGATCAACGGGCTGATTCTGGTCATTCCATCCAATCGGCTGCTCACCCATCCGAATCCGGAGATCGAGGCGACGCGCATGGCCGAGCTGGACAAGAACGCCGGCCAGATAGCCAAGCAGTTAGAGACGCTGCAAGCCGAGCTGGGCGTGCGCTTCCCGGTCTATATCCTCATCACCAAGATGGATAAGCTCAACGGCTTCCGCGAGTTCTTCGGCAAAATCGACAAACCCGAAGACCGCTACCAAATCCTCGGCTGGTCCAATCCCGCGCCCTTGGGCGATGCCTTCGACCCGCAAAGCGTCGCCGAATACATCCACTCGGTGGCCGACCGCCTCAAACGCCGCATGATGTCCGAGTTGCGCAACGTCGAACCCGAAATGGTCGCCGGCCTGCGCATCGACGAAGTGGACGGCTTGTATGCCTTTCCCTCCGCCTTCGAGTCGATGAGCGGCAAGCTCACCCGCTACCTGCGCCACGTCTTCACCACCGACGAATGGTCCGCCAAGCCACCCTTCCTGCGCGGCATCTATTTCACCTCCGCGTTGCAACAGGGCATGGTGTTAGACGAGGCGCTGGCCGCCGCCATGGGCGTGCCGTTTGAACGCATGGACAGCAGCCGCGAGGACGACGGGCTGTCACTCTCGAAGAACCGCACTTACTTTGTTAGAGACCTGTTCCTCGACAAGATCTTCAACGAAAAGGGCCTGGTTACCGCCGCCGGCAAGATCCGCTCGCGCATCAGCGGCTGGAAACTCTGGTTCCCCGCGCTCATCCTGCTGATGCTCGCCGGGTTCGCCGCGCTCGGCTGGTGGGCCATGAGCAAAAACGACGAAGCCAAGAAGTGGACCGCCCTGTGGACCTCGGACATCGGCAGCGCCAAGCGCCGCATCGCCCCACTGGCCACCTTCGAATACGGCGAGTTCCGCCCGGCCAAAGCCGCCGATGCGACCAAGCTGCTCGTTCCGTTAGAGGCCTTGGGCCAGGATGTGAAAGGCCGGCCGAATTTCGGCTGGATCTTCGCGCCCGCCCAGTGGTTTGACCACGAACTGGCAAAGAAACGCCCGCACCTCTACGCCGACCTCGTTGCCGAAACCCTCGGCGATCTCGAACAGGCCGTCATTGGCAAACTCACCGCCGATGCCGCCCAGTCCCCCACTGCCGCCACCACCTGGAGCGACGGCGAGTGGCAGGCCCTCCACGCGCTGGTGATTCTGCAGAGCGCCACCCGCTGGGATGCGGAGAAAAAATCCCTCGCGCTCAAGGACGCGCCTGAAACCGCCTGGCCCACTTCGAAGTTGCTAGAAGCGCTGTTCCTCTACGCCGGAATCCGCAACGAGCGGAAAAGCGCACCGGCGTTCGAATCCACCTTCGAGCAATGCCTGTGGTATGCCCACACGCTGCCGGATTCCACTTTCAAACAACGCCTGGCCGACCGCCGCGGCGACAAATTGCAAAGCCTGCTCCACCAGGTGCTCCCGCCAGATCAGTTAGAGCAGCAGAAGAAATCGGTCACTGACATCAACGAGTTCCACCGCACGCTGATGCTTGCCAAGGGTTACGATGCCACCACCGTTGACAACCTGGCGCAAGCCGCCGTCAAGCTCAACCCCGCCATCACGCCGCCCAAAGCCGCCGGCACCGCAGATACCAAACACCTTGCGAGCGATCGCGACACACTGCTGGCGGTCATTCTGGACCACGCCTCACTCGCCCGCGATTACGGCTATGCGGACATCACCAAGGGCGACGACCTAACCGCCGGCGCCAAGGCGCTGCGCGCCAAGGACGGCGCCATGCTCAAGCGGGTTACCGACACCCTCGAACTCATCAAGTCCAATCCCAGCGTTTCCCTCAACGCCAACACCATCGACGCGTTCACCGCCGCCAGCCCACCCGCCGACACCCAACCCGACGATGACACGGACGCCGCGAGCTTGAAGAAGGAATCCCAACAGGTCATCCAGAAACTCTCCGAACTAAAGAAAGAGTGGTTCAAGACCGCGTTCTTCCCGCGGCACTTCGCCGGCTACCTCAAGCTCCCCGTCGCCAGCGACGCGCAGGTCGGCTCTAACGAAGAACTCGTCACCCTGTGGAAACTCTGCGGCCTGGCGGAAAAATGGGACGTTGAAACCCCGAAAGTCCGCCAACTCATCGCCACCTTCAACTGCTTTTTCGATACCAGCAAAATCACCGCCTCCGACGTCATGGGCACCTTGCGCCCCTGCCAGTTGAATTTCGTGAAAGTCCAGGGCCAGTCCGTTGCCGGATACTCGATCACCACCAACGCCACCAAAATCGCCGAGTTCAACACCATGCAGGAGTCGATCAACCCCATTCCCTTCCACCTCGACCAGCCGCTGACATTCCACCAGGAGCACGCGGCCGACGTCACCGTGCCCGCCTGGGGATTGCTCAAGGAAATCAAACTCGGCCAGCAAAACCCGTGGCGTTACACCACCCCGGCCGGCGCCTGTTACGACGTGTCAATCCAGGGCACCAACTTGGATTCACTCCGGCAATGGCCCAAGACGGGTGACTTCAAACACTAACACCAACCCGCCATGCTCAACGAAGCCACGGATAGCTTATTCCAGGACACCAACAGCCGCCTGCACCTGGCCCTATTCGGCAAGCATCCCTGCTGGAAGGACCACATCGAGGACATCGGCCTGACCACCCCCTCGCTCGTCGAGTTCAAACGCCGACTCTATTACGACGGCATCAGCGGCCGGCTTGACTGCGGTGCCTGGCGCGACCTGCCGCCCGAACACCGCATCGAATCCTTTGATCACGAGTTGCTATGGACCGGCGCCACCGGCGTAATCTTCGCCATCCTCTGGCATTCGTCGGACGGCGGCGGCCGCGCCGCCTATCCCATGGTGGCCGCCGCCCATTTTCTAACAGCCAGGCTGCCGGCGGTCGTCGGCCCGGTTTTCGACGCGCTCCAGCAGGTGGCCGAGGATTGCCGCAAGGCCCAGGACCGCCCGGCGGTCGCCGAAGCCCAAGCCCGCGGCGTGGAACGCCTGATCCAGGCGGCCCGCTCCCTCGTCCCCATGTCCGCCCAAACCTGGGACCGCTCGTGTCGCGAGGACTTCATCAATCACCCCGGCTTCGGCGAGGGCGGCGATGGCTTCGCCCGCCTGTTCTACGCCCTCACCGAATATCAAAACCTCAACCCGGCCACCCGCAACACGTTTTGCTACCGCCTCACCGACGGCGGCGCCGCCACCGAATCCCTCAACTTGTGGCAAACCCTCTTGCGCGCCCAGTTGGATGCCGCCGACAGCCTGCTGCTCGCCCGCTGCCGCTCCGCACCCTGGGTGGATGCCATGGCCGGGGATTTCCCCGCCGATGAGTTTTTCCGCCTCAAGGCCGGACAAGCCGAAATCCCGCTGGTCACCGACATCCCCTATCAGGTGCCCGACGAACTCAAGGAGCAAACCCGCATGGTTCTGGAAGGTTTCCTCGACACCCCGGAATTGATCCCCAGACTCGACGGCTGCGGCTCCGACGGGCCGGGCCAAAGCACCCTGAGTTCCATCCTCGGCAAACTATTCCGCAAAAAATCCTAATTCCCGGTACTATTCTCTTGACGCCTGCCCGCGCGACGTATTCCCTAACAACCTCAACCGTGAGTAATCTTTCCATCATTCTGGCACCCGTCACACAGGACGCCCCCTGCGGCGCGAACCTGTATGAGGACATGGGCTATGAAGTCCAGTTCGCCGGCTTGGTCAACGCCGGCCTGGGCATTGCCGCCGAATCGTTCGTCGATGGCCAGCAGGCATCCTCGTCCGCCCCCACCGGCCAGTTCGCGTGGACCGAACTACAGGATCAACTCGTCGATTTGTTCCGCCAGACCAAACACCTCGACATGCTCTATCTGCTGGCGCTTTCCCAAGTCCACCTGCATGGCATTGCCGGGTTGATCGAAGGCATCGACTTCACCAATTCGCTGCTCGAGCGCAACTGGGACTCACTGCATCCGGTCGAGTCCGAGGGCGATTATGAATTCCGCCAGGACAGTTTGAAAAAACTCGACGCGCCCGCCTTCGCCAATGCGCTGGACTCAATGGTCATCGCCGATGGCAGGCAACTCGGCAAACACACGCTGGCAGCCTGGCTCACCGCCAAACGCGACAACTCGGAGGATCTCAAAACCATCGAGCAGGCCGCCGCGGAAACCCTCAGGGATCAGCCCGGCCTCTATGACGAATTGGCAATCCAAATGAACGAGTTGCAGGAGTCCCTGGGCCGGCTCGAACTCACCGTCAAAGACCACTTCGCCAGCTTCCGCATGCCCTTCAAGGCCCTCAAGGCCAAACTCGCCGAGGTCGCCCAGTTCATCGCCGGCTTCAGCGCCGTGGCCATCGCCGGCCTCGCCCCCGCGCCAGGCGCCTCCACCCCCGGCACGCCGTCCGCAAACACCGTGCCCGACCAGATCAACAGCCGCGAGGACGTGGTCAAAACCCTGGCCAAAATCATCCTCTTCTATACCAAGAACGAGCCCACCAGCCCCGTGCCCATCATGCTCGAACGCGCCCAGCGCGTTGCCACCATGAATTTCAAGGAAATCGTCCATGAGTTCAACCTAACAGCCACGCCGTCCATCCAGGAAGTCCTCGGCTGGAAGACCGAGGAAACCACATTCTAACCCACCAACCACCCCCATGCCGAAACCATCCAAAAGCTCGCAGAAACTGCTGCCTCGCAAACCCCGCGTCCAAATCGAATATGACGTCGAAGTCGGCGGTGCCATCCGCAAAACCGAACTGCCGTGGGTCACCGGTGTCATGGCCGACCTCTCCGGCGACAATGCCGGCACCCTCAAGGACCTCAAGGACCGCTCCTTCGCCGATGTGGATGCCGAAAACTTCAACGCCTATCTCAAAAGCCAGACACCGCGCGTCAACTTCGCCGTTGACAACCTCATCACCGGCGAAGGCCGCATGGGCGTGGACGTGACCTTCGAGAAACTCGAGGACTTCACCCCGGACCAATTCGCCCGCAAGGTCGGCGCCGAAATTGAGGAAATCAAACTCACCAAGGTCAAGGACGGCCGCAACGAGTTCTATCAAATCAAACAGGACGGCCCCATGTCGCTGCAACTCGGCGACTCCTGCGACTCGCTCGACAAGCTTGCCTCGGAGGATTACGTCGGCATGAAGCTCGGCGAGAAGCCCGCCAACCTCGAAGTGGTGCTCATCCCCGACGCCAAGGATCCTAACAAGTCGGTGCTGCGCATCACCAAAAAGGGCCATCTGGGCAAGTTGCTCGACGCCCGCAACCAGCTCAAGGAGCTGCTCATCAAGGTGGACGGCAAATCCAACGTCCAGAAGGTCCTCGATGAAATGCTGGCCGATCCCTCAATGATGCGCGAAATCGTCGAAGACAAAGGCAACTGAACCCACCCCAACCGCCACCATCCATCATGAGCACACAATCCCAAGCCGGCAAAGCGCTGGAGCAAACCACCACCGAACAAACCAGTTCGCTCGAGCGACTGCTCTCCGTGGTGGACAAGCTCAAGCCGTCCAACGACCAGGCCCGCAAGGAAATCCAGGGTGCCGTCACCACCCTGTTTGAACACATCCTCGATGACTACGAGACCATTTCCAAGGACTCGCCCGAAGTCCTCGACAAGATCGAGAAGGTCATCGCCGAAATCGACCGCCGCCTCACCAGCCAGATGAATCTCATCATCCACCACGAGAAGTTCCAGAAACTCGAGGGCAGTTGGCGCGGCCTCCATCACATGGTCGCCAACACCGAAACCAGCGACATGCTCAAAATCAAGGTGTTCAACGTCACCAAGGGCGAGTTGGTTAGATCGTTCAAGGGCAAGTCCGTCGCCGGCTGGGACCAAACCGATATCTTCAAGAAAATCTATGAGGAGGAATACGGCACCCCGGGCGGCAAGCCCTTCGGCGTGCTCATCGGCGACTATGAGTTCGGCCCCTCCGGCCAGGACGTCCAGGTGCTGCGCGGCATGTCCAAGGTCGCCTCCACCGCCCATGCCCCATTCATCTCGTCGGCCTCCGCCGAACTGCTGGACATGCAGAGCTGGACCGAACTTAACAACCCGCGCGACCTGCGCAAGGCCATCGATACCAAAAACCACATGGCCTGGAACAGCCTGCGCGAGGACGAGGACTCCCGCTACATCGGCCTGACCATGCCGCGCTTCCTCTCCCGCGTGCCCTACGGCGCCAAGACCGAGCCGCTCGATTCCTTTGACTTCGAGGAATCCACCGACGGCTCCGACCACACCAAGTATTGCTGGTCCAACGCCGCCTATGCCTTCGGTGCCAATATCAACCGCGCCTTCTATGAAAACGGTTGGACCACCCAGATCCGCGGCTTGGAAAGCGGCGGCATCGTCGAAAACCTCCCCTGCCATGTCTTCCCCACTGACGACGGCGGACTGGATGCCAAGTGTCCCACCGAGATTGCCATCACCGACCGCCGCGAAAAGGAACTCGCCGACATCGGACTCATGCCTTTGTCCCATTACAAGAACACCGACTACTCCTGCTTCTTCGGTGCCCAGTCACTCAAGAAGGCCGCCCAGTACCTCGATGCCGATGCCACCGCCAATGAGGCGCTCTCCTGCCGCCTCCCCTACCTGTTTGCCACCTGCCGCTTCGCCCATTACCTCAAGTGCATGGTGCGCGACAAGGTCGGTTCCTTCATGGAAGCCGACGACATGCAGATCTGGCTCAACAAGTGGATCACCAGTTATGTGGTCGATGGCGGCGATGAAGTCGTCAAAGCCCAGAAGCCGCTCAAGGACGCCCGCGTCGAGGTCACCGACATCGAGGGCGATCCGGGCAACTATCGCGCCGTGTTCTATCTGCGCCCCCATTTCCAATTGGAAGGACTCACCGCTTCCCTGCGGCTGGTCTCCACCATGAAACAAAAAGGATAAGCCTTTGTGCCCAGTGGCACAAAACCAAACCGAAACCTAGCTAACCAACCAACCAACCACCATTATGGCATTTGACGCATATCTGAAAATTGACACCATCCCTGGCGAATGCACCGACAAGGGACATGAGCAATGGATCCAACTCCTCGCCTTCAACCACGGCGTGTCCCAACCCCACGCCACCGGCGTCGGCGGCGGCGGCTCGCGCGGCGGCGTCGAGCGCTGCGACCATCAGGACTTCACCGTGGTGAAGTACCTTGACAAGGCCTCCCCCAAACTCTACCTGCATTGCTGCAACGGCAAAAACCTCAACAAGGTGAAAATCGAAATCTGTAGGCAGTCCGACAGCAAGACGGCCTACATGACCTATGAATTCGATACCTGCCTGATCCGCTCGGCGGCCACTTCCGGCTCCCCAGGTGGCTCGGGCAATGTGCCGACCGAACATATCACGTTCTCATACGCGAAGATCAACTGGAAACACACCGAAATTGATCCCAAGACCAACCAACCCAAAGGCAACTCCGTCTCCTACTGGGACATGCTGACCAATGCCGGTGGTTGAGCCGTTCCCCCATCCCGCTATGAGTGCCATGTCCCATCTCGATTCCTTGTTGCTGGACGGGCAACTCATGGCGGCAGTGGATTGGTGCAAGCAAGCCATCCGCTCCGCACCTTCCGCCATCGAACCGCGCGTGGCTCTCTATGAGCTGGCCGTGTTCCAAGGCGATTGGGAGCGCTGCAAAAACCAGGTCGATACCATCGTGAGTCTCGGCGGCGATCCCTTGCACTGGATGGGCCACCTGGCCAACATCCATGCCGCCCAGGCCAGAGCCCAATGCTGGCTGGGCCGCGAACGGCCGCCCGTGCTCGGCGCTTGCGACGACGAGGAGCGCACCATGTTTGCCCGCCTCTGGCAGGCCATCGTCAAAGCCGCCGCAGGCGACCCCTCGCTCATCGCGGAGAACGCCGCGGACTATGGCGGGATGGTCTTCGGACCCGGCAAAATCAACGGCGTTGAGTTTGCCGAACTTTCCACCATCGACTCGCGCTTGCCGGGCGTGCTGGAGATTTCCGATGGCGGCGACTATGCCTGGCTGTGGCTCGGGGCGGTGGACCGCATCGAAATGCAGGGCGGCGCCACCAACCTGTCAGAAGTGCTGTGGATTCCCTCGCGGGTGTTTCTAACCAACGGCGAGGTCAAGGCCATCAGCATTTTCGGCCTCTATCCGCAAACCGAACTCTCCGCCAATCCCAGGGTCGTGCTGGGGCGCGAAACCGAATGGGATGAGGCTCACGACACCTTGTCGTTGGGCAAAGGCGGGCAATTGCTCGATGTCGATGCGCGCCCGATCCCGTTCCAGCAGATCCGCCTGCTCGAGTTTGTCGGCGATGCCGCGTCAGCTTCAATGCAACCGGAAGCACTCGCGTGAAAGGCTCGGCGGTATTTCCCAGCGTGTTCGGCCGCCTCTTTTCCTCGGGCAGCAGCAATCCGCTGGCCACCGGCATTTCCATGAAAACCTACCGCAGCCATGTGATGCGCGATTTGCGCTGGTTGCTCAACTCACGCTGCCATCCGCGCAACTCCCTGGTCCATGCCTACAAACACGTGGCCTCGTCCACCCTCAACTATGGACTGCAAGACATGGTGGGCACCTTGGAATCCCAAATCGAACCCGAAGACATGGCTCTCGCCGTCAAGACCGCCATCATCCGCTTCGAGCCGCGCATCATCGCCAGTTCCGTGGTCGTCTCGCTCGTCGGTGGCATTCACGCGTTCAATTCCGACGCCTTTGCCCTGGAAATCCAAGGCGACCTGTGGGCGATGCCGGTGAATGAACCGCTGACCCTACGCTCGCTGTGGAATGGCGTCGCCGGACGCTGGCAGGTGGAATGATCTTGCTATATGAATGAAACATTTCTCAAGTTATATGAAGAGGAACTGGGTCATATCCGCGACCTCAGCGCGGATTTCGGCAATCAGTTTCCCAAGATTGCAGGCCGCCTGGGGATGTCGCGGGAGGGTAGCGACGACCCGTTCGTCGAGCGCATGATCGAAGGGTTCGCATTCCTCGCGGCGCGGGTGCGCACCAAGCTTGACGCCGAATACAGCAACTTCTCCGAGTCGTTGTTGGAGTCCGTCTATCCCCAGTTGCTCGGGCCGGTGCCGGCCATGACCATCGTCGAGTTCACCCCCGATGACAAACTGGCGGGCAAATTCGTCCTGCCCCGCGGCAGCGCGATGACCAGTCATCTGGGCAGTGATGAGGACGCCCGCTGTGAGTTCCGCAGCGCCCACGAGGTGACCATGCAGCCCATCAAGGTCAGTCCGTCCGATCCGGCGAAATACTTCTCGCGCGATATCGATCGGCTGCACCTCCCGGCCAGCGCCAATGCCAAGGCCGCCATCAACCTGCGCATCGCCCATGCCCAGCCCGGCAAGCCCATCAGCGGCCTCGAGGCTTGCGATTCGCTGGTGCTGCACCTGGCCGGCAACATGGATGCGGCCGGGGCGATCTACGAGGAACTCCTAGCCCATTGCACCCACGTTTATCTCCGACCGGTGCTCGCTGGCATGAGCGTGCCCGCCGGCACTCTGTTGACGCTCAATCAAGGCGCCATCGAGCTGACGCCGCTGGGCTTTGCCGAAAACGAATCCCTGCTGCCGGCCGACGCCCGCAGCTTTGACGGCTACCGCCTGCTGCGGGAATACTCCGTGCTGCCGCAGCGCTTCATGTTCGTCAAACTCAGCGGCCAGGGCTTGGCCGAGTTCACCTCCCGCTGCGCGCACGAGAGCTTTGACATCATATTTCTGCTAGACCGCACCCGCGAGGAATTGGCCCGCTATGTGGACGGCCACCGTTTCAAATTGCATGCCACCCCAGCCATCAACCTGTTTGAACGGCGGGCCGACCAGATTCAATTGAGCGAACGCTTCGACCGCGCCCACGTGGTCATCGACAAGACCCGCCCGCTGGCGTACGAGGTCTATCAGGTGCTGTCGGTCGCCGGCACCGGCGAGCAACTCGACATGCGGGTGAAGTTCCAGCCGTTTTACCGCAAGTCCAACGAGAAGGGCGCGGCCCAGAACTTCTTCACCGTGCATCGGGAACGCCGCAACCTCACCCACCGCGAAGCCCGCTCCGGCTCCCACGGCGACTACACCGGCTCGGAGGTTTATCTCTATCTGGTGGATTCCGCCCACCACTTGCACCAGGCCGAGATCACTGCCCTCTCGGTCAGCGCGCTATGCACCAACCGGCACCTGCCGCTCAGCATTCCCATTCATCAGCACGACACGGATTTCTTTGTCGATGCCGGCATTCCCGCCAGCAGCATCAACTGCCTGGTCGCACCCACCCGCCCGGTCCACTCGCCGGCGCAAGGCGCAGTGTCCTGGCGCCTGATCAGCCAGCTCTCCCTCAACTATCTCTCACTCGTCGAAAACGAACAGGGCGCCGCCTCATTGCGCAGCATCCTCGAACTCTATACCGAAAACACCCTCGATGATTCCCATTACTGGACCAAGGCCTTGGTTGCGGTCAAATCCCGCCCGATCGTCCGGCGTCACCTGGCTGCCGGACCAGTGTCGTTCATCCGCGGGCTGGAGGTGACCATTTCGCTAGACGAGTCCCGCCTGGCGGGCCACAGCCCCTACACGCTCGGCGCCATGATGGCGCACTTCCTTGCCAGATATGTCTCCATCAACTCGTTCGTCGAGACGGTGGTGGAGACTCCCAGGCGCGGCACTATCGGGCGGTGGTCCGGACGCCAGGGCTCCCAACATGTCTTGTAGCCATGCCCATCGAGAAAAATCCTATCAACTATCCGCTGTCGTTGGAAGCCCAGCCCGGGACCGATGCCGCGTGTAGCGAGAATTTCTATCGCAAGGTGCGGCGCATTGATGCGCTCAATCCCAGGCAGCCGCGCACCGGCCATGCCGTGCTGCCCAGGGAGGAAAAGGTCCGCTTCCGCCAGATTCCCCACCTGCATTTCGCCCCCTCCACCATCGGTCGCTCCGAAACCCGCCTCGATCCCGTGTCTAACAACACGTTCGAGGAGGTCATGGTTTATTTCATGGGCCTGCTCGGCGTCAACGGCCCGCTGCCCACGGTGTTCAGCGATGTGATTCTGGCCAGGGCCAAGGGCGTCCCCCACCCGGACATGGAGGACTTGCATGGCACCGAGTCGGCATTTCGCGCCGATGCCGGCCCTGCCGCCTTCGTCGATCTGTTCAACCACCGCTTCATCGCGCTGTTCTATCGGGCCGCCGTCTCGTCGAACAAGGCAGTGGATTTCGACCGCCCTTCTGAATCGCGCTTCCACACCTTCATCGGCAGCTTCCTCGGTCTGGGCATTGCCGCCACCCAGAACCGGATGGACATCCCGGACACCGCGGCGCTGTATTTTTCCGGCCACTATGCCTGCCCGACCCACCACGCCGAGGGCCTCTGCAAGATGCTTGCGGATTTCACCGGCACCGCGGTCAACATCGCCGAGAACATCGGCCATTGGGTGCCGGTGCCCGCCGCGAATCACTCGATCCTCGGGGTCAACCGCAACGCCGGCTGCCTGGGACAGAGCGCCATGATGGGATCCAGATATTGGGATCGCACCATGAAGTTCCGCCTGGTCATGGGCGCGCTGACCCTCGCGGAGTATCAAGGGTTCCCCCCGGACGGCGCTTTGGTTAGATCGATCCGCAGCATGGTGCGGCTCTATTGCGACCGCGAGTTCATCTGCGAACTCAATCCCGTGTTGCTGGCCAGCGAAATCCCCAACTGCGTGCTCGGCCAAGGCGCCAGGCTGGGTTTCACCTCCTGGCTCCAAAGCACACCCGCCACCGCCGACGCCGCCGACTACAAACTCACCATCATCCAATAGCCGTTAGATATGAAGCCACAAACACCCTCGTTCTATTTCAAGAAGCTCAATCCCACCGCCTATGGCGCGATGGACCGCGCCACCGACCTTTGCGTCAAACGCACCAATCCCGAGCTGGAAGTCGCCCACTGGTTGTTCGTCCTCAACGACAAGGATGACAACGACCTTCACCGCATCGCCAGTCATTTCGGGATGGAACAAGCCCGCATCCAAGCGGATCTGCTGCGCGCCCTCGACTCGCTGCCGCGCGGTGCCAGCCGGGTTTCGAGCCTATCAAAACTGC
>Ga0073936_10004266_pt1 | contig 19921 bp, 12 predicted proteins | sample AliMusrvi5mmetaG_FD_87041 | JGI IMG/M metagenome (GOLD analysis project Ga0073936, IMG submission 87041) | Freshwater lake bacterial and archeal communities from Alinen Mustajarvi, Finland, to study Microbial Dark Matter (Phase II) - Alinen... | ecosystem: Environmental > Aquatic > Freshwater >... | reverse complement strand
TAAGTCCGCCCGAGGGTCCAACTGACAACAGTCGTCCGGTGGGCCGCAGTCCTGTTCATTTAGAGACGCTTTAGGCGCGGGCTTAAACTTAGGGAAATCGGAAGGCAATCCCAGATGGGTTAATAGTCGCACTAGTTCTTTGTCATTGAGTATCACAGCCACAGGCTTCATTTCAAGGTTGCATTTGGGACAGATAAGCGGGAAGACTTCAAAAACCCGGGCTAGGCATGCGGCCCAAGAGCCGGCTTTCTTTTTCAACTTATCAACTTTTTCCTCCAGGGCAAGCCGGTCTGTTTCCTTTTCCGCTTTTGCGACCAACAACGGGCGCAGCGGAGACCTGGGCGCGAGAGCGCCGTAATAGTGGATCAGATTCTTATTAGGCGGCGGCATTAACAGTCCCCAGCGTCTCAGGAATTCAACAGGCTTCATCGTTAACAATTCCGATCTCCCCTCCCTCGGCTCGCTGCGATAAATAACCGTGTTGGTTTTGGCACCATAGATAAGCCTCGCCGGTGAAAGAGCGGGTCGTGAACAATACTTTAACAGACGTTCAAGCCCGGCCCTGTCCCAATCCTTAATATATACCTCTTCATGTACTGAAAACCCGGAATTCTTCCAGGAGAGCAGATTCGCGGCCGCTTCCCTGCTTAGGCCGCTGGTCCGGGCTGCGCGCTTTATAAATTTTTTACGGATCGCCGTTATAATATCAGCCAATTGCTCCACAGTGGGCGGCGGGACCGGAGTAAAGACCAGTTCTCTTCGCCCTATAGTATTTGATTTCAGATTAAAGACCCCGTCCGAAACCACCGCGTGCACATGGACGTGCAAATTAAGCGCACCGCCAAACCTTTGGATAAAATGAAGCTGAGCCGGCGTCCCGTTATTATCCCTGCAAAGGAAGCTGTTTATTTCATGCGCGAATATTTTTGAGAGCTGCCCGGCCAGATCGGGCTGGTGGTTTATGAAATACCTCAGCCGCTTGGGCACAACCAGCACCCATTGCCTGTAGAACGCCGAGGGCAGCAGCCGGTCCAACGCTTCGGCGGTTATGATGGCGGAGCGTTTGGCGTCGCAACTGGGACAAAGCCCCCTACGCTTGCAGGAGAAGGCGACGAACATATCTTTCCCGCATTCCGGACAGCGAAAGCGCACCACGCCATAACGCATCACACCGCACTCCACGAACTTTTCAAGCGCGGTTATTACAAAGGGATGGGGACGGGGCCGCGAGTCGGACGGATCATTAAGCCATTGCTCAAATTCCGGCAGGTTATTCAGAACTATTTGGAATAGCGCGCTGCCGCCGGGATCGCGGGCGCGATAGCAGGATGTTTCCGGAGGAGTGATATTGGAGCCCCGGCGATTACTAACCGTTGACTTATCAGCAGTCGCCAATATCCGCCCATCCGCATTACAAGTTTTCCGCGATTCCACGTTTGCGCACATAGCCGCCCCCGGACAATGGCACTTTTACGGAATTAATTATAAACAGTATAGATTATGTCCCCGACAGCGTCCTGTCGGATGAATTGAATTGGAAGGATGGCGGCGGGGTATTACTGGAGGGGTGGCAGCCATGGGTCGGATCGGGCCGAGGAGGAACCGGCGCTCGCCCCACACTTTGGACGCAACGCTTCGAAGCGCCACTATCTTCCAAAGTGAGGGGCAAGTCGCCGGACCGGCCGCAGGCCCAGCCCTTTTGGCTCAGGAAGCCTGGCTAATGAGCGTTAGCTTGGTCAATTGGCAAATGCGTACGAAGCCAAAAGAGCTGGGCAGGCCCGATGGGCCCCATGGCTGACAGGACCCCGCACTTGTAGCCCGCCGCCATTTTTCCACTTTCACCCAATGGGTGAAATCTTCTCATCAATGACTTAGGTTCGTTAGCGGAGGATTTGGGTTCTGTAAATTTCTTGTTCGGGGGTTTTATGCTAGAATTAACCTGAATCCTGCAGCTTAGAATGATTTCCAATAGAAATCAAGAGAGCATAATTATTACTGCAGGATTCCCCGCGAAGCGGGTCGAGGACCAAGCGCTATGCGCGCCAGGTCCGAGAAGGTATATGCCGCACCGCAGGTGCCCTTGCTATGCAAGGGGAAAGTTTCAGCTGAAACTTTCCGGCTAACCTGCCCGCTTATCCCTCGGCGCAGCGGGCGGATTCTTCAAAAAAACCGATTTTGGAACTTCTATACCTATACTTGGATCGATCTGATGTACTTTGCTATAGCTATGGCCGGGCTGGGGCGCCGCTTCACGGAGGCCGGCTTTAACCGGCCCAAGTACATGATGGAGGCCGCCGGCCGCACCCTGTTCGAGCATTCGGTCTTCTCGCTCCCGCTGGAACTCTCCTCTAAAATATTCTTTATCGCCCTCAAAGAACACGAGGCCGAGTTCGGCCTCTCCGGCTTCATAGAAAAAAAGCTGGCCCCCGTCCTTCCTTCGGGAGCGTGGGAGATCGTGCCGCTGGACGCGCCCACGCGCGGCCAGGCCGAGACCGTCCTCGCGATAAAGGACCTGGTACCCCCAGCCTCGGGCCTGGCCATCTACAATATCGATACCTGCTTTCGTTCTTCCACGCTGGCGCGCAGGCTCGCCGACCCGGCGGCCCGGCGCGACGGCGTGATCGGCTCTTTTAAACTGAAAGGGACGGACCCGAAGTGGAGCTTCGCCAGGCTGGACGCCGAAGGCGCCGTCGCGGAGACAGCCGAGAAGGTGCAGATCTCGGACAATGCCCTGACCGGCTTCTACCACTTCAGCCGGGCGGAGGATTTTTTCGCGGCGGCTGAACCGGCGGTTCGCGGCGGAGAGACGACGCGGGGAGAATATTACGTGGCCCCGCTTTACAACAAGCTCATAGCGGCGGGCCGAAAGTTCGTCCTGGACCCAGTAGATGAGCTTATCCCGCTCGGCACCCCGGAAGATGTGGCCGCGGCTAAGGAACGCATGACCGGGACAACGCGGGAGACGGATGAAAAATAAGAGCCCCGCCAAATATTCCATCGTAGTCCCCTGCTATAATGAAGAACGGAACCTCCACCCGCTGCTCGAAGCGTTCAAGACCGGCCTCGTAAATACGGATATCGAAGTCATACTGGTGGACAACGGCTCGTCGGACGGCACGGCGGCGGAGCTTGAACGTCTGCTTCCGATTTATCCGTTCGCCTCTTCGGTCAGTGTCGAGGTCAATCAGGGATACGGTTTCGGCATTCTCAGCGGCCTGGCCGCCGCCTCAGGCGAATACGTCGGCTGGATGCACGGAGACCTGCAGTTCGACCCCGCCGCGGCAGCGGAGGCGGCCGCTCTGGTTGAAAGGAGCGGAGGGGGCAAAGTCTTCGTTAAAGGGCTGCGCCGCGGCCGCCCCGTCCTTGACAGGCTGTTCACCGCCGCCATGTCCGTTTTTGAAACGCTGCTGATGGGCGCGCGCCTGAACGACATCAACGGCCAGCCCACCCTTTTTCATCGGACCCTGATGGACGTCTGGGTTTCGCCTCCGCGCGATTTTTCGCTGGACCTCTACGCTTATGTAACGGCCACCAGGGCCGGTTTTAAGATACTCAGATTCGACGCGGACAACTCCGAAAGAAAGCGCGGGGTTTCCAGCTGGAACAGGGGCCTTGGGTCCCGTCTCCGCCTGGCTTCGCGTACGATAGCCGCCAGCGTCCGCCTTCGCGCGTCCGTCACGAGGAAATAATATGAGGCTTTTGATGCCGTATATCTTTTACTGCGCCATCTGCGCCGCTTTCGCGGTCAACGTGCTGTTCCTGGCTGCGGAGCTGTTCGGCGCGGTTAAAAGCATGGACCGGAAAAAGAGGCTAGCGGCGGCTCTTTTGATCGCGGCGGCTTTCGCCGGCGGCCAATTTATCTACAGCGGAGTCTCTCCGCGCGGCGGCTACGACAACGATCACGACTTCGGCTATCTGAGCATAAGTTTTTTTAAAACGGAACAGCTCGGCCTGGCCATGAGCTCGAAGGAAGTGTCCCCGCTCGTCACGGACGCTCTAAGTGACGCGGCCAGCGGAGCGTCGCTCGGAAGCATCTTGTTCAAGAACCGCCTGCTGATGTTCCTGTCCGCGCTAATCCTTTTCACATGTCTGCGCGCGGCTGGTTTCGGTGCCGGCGCGGCGTGTTTCGGATTCGCGCTGTTCTACCTTAACTTTCTGACAGTTCTGAACGGGAACGCCTTCGCCACTACGGCGTCAAATATTTTTTTTCTCTGTTCGAGCCTTTTAGCCGCCGTAATCTTTGAAACCCGCCGGCGCGGCTTTACCGGACTCTTATGGGCGCTCGCCGCTTTTTTTCTGATCTGGACCGGGCGCTATGAGCTGTCTTTCCTGCCGGGCATGATGTTGTGCGTCTCGCTCCTGTTCCCCGGCGGGGCGCTGAGAGCGCTGGCCCTGCGGCCCGGAGCGCGGCCGCGGACCTGGCTCGCCCTGGGAACTGCTGCGGCGCTGTGCGCGGCCTGGATCGCGCTGGTGCTGGCGCTCGGACATTTTAACGGCCCGGACCACAGGGATCTGATCCATCTGCTCGCGCATCTTCGTTATCAACTGGGATATAACAACCTCGGCGTGCTGGTTCCGCTAGTCTCCCGTTTCACGAGTTATATCGCGGCGGGAGCTTTAGCCGCCGCGCTGCTGGGTGCGTGGTTTTCCGCGAAACGCGGCCCGCGGCTGATCTTCTGGTCGGTAATGCTCTCGTGGGCCGTCTTTGTTTGCGCCATCTTCGCGCTGACCGACAGCTATCCGCTGCACTTTATGCGGCACCACCTTTATTTCTTCGTCCCGTTCGTCTTCATCTTCTCGGCGGCCCTGGACGCGTGCTGGAAGTTCATGGGCGACCGCCCCTTGGCCGCCAGACTGAAATGGGGGTTGCTGGCCTGTTTCTGCGCCGTTTATCTGAGAGCGAACGCGGCCGCCGTCCGCGCGCTGGAGCCGGAGAAACGGACCAACGATATGGAATGGGCGCTGCTGCTCAAGGCTTCCGAGAACTGGCCCAAAGGCTGCGAGGTTATACCTCCGGTCCAGGACAAAGAGCACAGGTCCGATCTGATCAATAAATATTTTCCGCTAATATCGGAAGATTGCCGGCGCCCGGCTCCGGCGTGCCTTTTAAAGTACTACACAACTGTTTCTCAAATATTAAAAAGCCCGGCCCCCGCGGCCGCGGAGAGCCGAACTCCGGCCGCCGAGATCTACGCCCCGGCCGGTTCGCGCGCGCTGTTCGAATCGGTTTTTAAACACCGTTTTTATACATTGACGGACATAGAGACGCGTGCGGAGGTTCCCGTCAAGATAGGTTTCTACTATGCCTACGCCCCTAAAGACAGGGCCATGGTTTTGGAGCGTTACGGATTATGCCTGATCAGCGAGGACGATTGCGGGGCGGCGGAAAAAAAATTCCGCGAGGCCCTATCTCTGGACCCCTCCTGCGCCGCGTGCGGGACCGACCTTGCGGCCAGCCTGGTCCTGGGAGAGAAAAAAGACGAAGCCGCGCGGCTCATAAAACGGGAATTGGCCGGCGGCGCGTCCGCCGGGGAGCGGCGGCTGTTGACGGCTTTGCAAAGCGCGTCCGCCGGCGGCGCCGCCGCCATGACGGCGCTGAACGACATCCTCGCCCAAAACACGCTGGACCACGGCACCGCGGTAAGAGTTTCCGCCTACAGGTCGGAACTGTCCCGGCAACTGTCCCGGAATTAACCTAAGCGGTTGAGTCGTCCGTTTGAACAGCGTGTATTTGGACTAACCTGAAAACTTTAGTTGAAGTTTTCAGGTTAATTGTAAAAGGATTCAGTGAGATTTGACCAGCTCAAAATAAATCTGAGATTATAAGATTGATAAACGCCCATTAACCGGAAAGCATTTTTACATGCTTGCCAAGCATCTCCCACAGCAATTTTCCGGAAACTGACTACCTGTCTGCACCCTATAAAATTAAGTTTGCCATTGTGATTGTCATTGCTAAAATAGCAAAAGTAGTAACGGTGAGCGTTATTGACTTTTTTTAAGCCTTCGTCTATACTCTATCCGGGCGTTTGGGTTCTAAAACATTGTAAACGGAAAATAATATTGGCGGTTAAGCGCTTTTGTTTGTTGAGCATGAACGCTACAAATTATTGCTGAAAGATTTTTTATTGGAGCGAAAAAATGAAATTACTAAATGTCTTATTCGCCGTGCTATTCGTAAGCGGTAATTGTTGGGCAGGTGAATATAATGTGGCAAATTCTACAGCGAGCCTGGTTGTCAGGCATTATTCATTGCGGCACCCTAAACGGGGCATCAGGAAAGATGGTAAGCCGGATACTACGGATATAAAGCCGATTGCCCAGGCGTCAGGGATAGATAATGGCCTTGTGGTAGTCTACGGGCATATTATAAATCCGCCTTACAAATTCAGCGTAGATGACAGCGTAATATCGATAAACGCAGTGCCGGTTGGAGAAATGTCAACAGAAAATGCTGTCTTGTCCGCTAAGGCCGCCGATTTGATAGAGAAGGCGGACTCACTTTTCTGTGATGCGAAAAATAAAAACAATGGTGGGGCTAAAGCGGCTGAAATACTGGCTTTGTTCGAGTCAAATACGGAAGTTGTCATAAGCGCTGAATGGGTCGGGAATGAACCGCCCCCTAAAGGTGTGCTGATAGTAAAATGGAAAAATGGAGTCCGCCGCCCGGATGTTCATTTTAATAACAGTATTTGCGATTCACCGGCCTTAAGAGCAGCCAACGGTCAATATGGCACCGCTATGGAACGCCGTAAGGAAAGTAACCGTGACGCCATATTCTTGCAGAAGGCTCTGGAGCAGGGAAATGTCCTGTTCTTCGCCTCGGACGGAAGCGAACTGACGCTGCCCATCACCGCAAAAAGTTCGATAGCGGAAATAATTAAAAATGAAAATTCAGGAAGAAAAGAACTGATCGAAAAACTTATGAAACTTGGTTTTAGTCACCGTGGCGCAACAGATCTGATTCGGAATTACACCCCGGATTGAACAACAAGGCCGGGTAAAATAGATGTTGTAAGTAGCATGGAAGATTATCGTGAGGTATTGTGCGGCAGATTTAATCGATATTAAAAATTAGAGCGAGGGTACTAGTTTATGAAAATATTCTATCTAACAATTATCACATTCTCTTTCTTTATAATGTGTGGTGATGTTGATGCTGGGGATATTAATACTACTGCTAATAGATCTGTGCATGATGTTTTGAAGGGCTTGGATTCTGCAAAGACTTCGAAAGATATTCAATCTTTTTTAAAAGAACTTTCTAATTTGCATGGAGAGTCGGATGTTGCGATGCGGGCCTACATATCTGATACGACAAAAAAAGGAGAAAAAAGGGCGCAAGTTTTAAAAACAATGTTGGCTGATAAACCAGTAGAACAGCGTCAAAAAGAAACGATCCAGGCATTTAGCAGCGCAAGTGAACCCAATTTTAAAGGCAGTTTGGCGCAACAAATGGGGAACTTTTCGGATGCAGAAACTTTGAAGGTATTGCATGAGGCTTTAAGAAGTGATAAAGAAAACAGTTTTGTTCGCATCTCTGCAGCATTGGGATTAGCACAGCGTGGCGACTCAGCCGGAGGGAAAATGGCACTGGATTCGATTGTTAATAACAAAAATTGGGTCGATGGTGCGATACAAACATTGGTTCTTTTAAAGGCAAAAAATACCATTATGGAATTGGAAAAGGTAAAACAAGCCAGTAAGGAATATGCTGTCAGAAATAAATGCAGTGTGGCGCAATTAAGAGTACGTTATAGTTTAGCTGATGAGAACGAGAAAATCCAGATTTTGAGTAATGCCTTGAGAGAAGATGGGTATTTGGAATCGGCCCAGTGGGCGGCTAACCTTTTGGCTCAGATCGGAGGAGATAAGGCCGCGGCGTTATTGGTTGATGTGGCTAAAAAAAGCACTGGAATAAAATGGCAGACGGCGTATGACGGCCTTTTGTTGGGCGTACAGAACGGGAAATGGACACAGGAGAATGTTCAAAAATGGCTACAGAAATAACCGGTCGATTTATAGTAAAAACCTTGTGGTATGCGGTTCTGCTTTCGCTAGTTAATGCGACACTTTGGCTTTTTTTATACAGCGGAGTTATCTATTGTCTCTTTCATATTATTTCATATCCGGGCCCTGGAGATTTCGAGTCTGTAGAACAATGGTTCTTAGGATGGATAATGTATGGATGGATAGCCTGGTTGCTGTTAAAGTACTTTGTCGGGCGTATTTATGGTAGTTATAGTAGAGTCGGATTAACTATTTCGCTTATCCTTTTTGTTCCAATCATGATTTTATTATGGGTTTTCTTCGGCATGGATTTGCTGAAAGATCAATCAAAAGCAGTATGTATTTACCTAGGGTTATACAATTCAAACAGTAGTGATATCCGGACATTAGTAAACTCGACCACGAACATCTATGACGGTGGTATTATGCAATTTTTTATCTCATGTTTCATATCAGGAATAATATGTTTTTATCTTTCAATAAGGAAGAGGGAAACGCATATGTCACTGCTGTTATTAGGAATCATAACGAGTATGCCTTATCAATTATATGCTTATGACACCAATATTACTCACCAAAATATAACTGCGGGTGCTATCACATTATTAAATTTGAAATCATCTGCGACATACTTCGAATTGTTAACTGAAGAGGAACAAATCAAGCAAGGAAGCACCTGGTGACAACGTGTTTGTCTGGGACGCTGGCTTGTGCTGAACAAAACATTAAAATGGATATGCAAGCCGAAAAAGAAAAGCTCATTAAAGGGAGTCCATTTGAGCAGAAGGAGGCTATGGATAGGCTTCGTGATAATGGCGAAAAGGCTGTTTCACCATTATGTGATGTGATTGAAAATGAAAAAAGTTATGCGGCAAAAAGACGTGCCGCGGTTGTTTTAGAAGAAGTTTTTAGAAGTAGTACTACTCAAACTGAGGAAGCTCTTTCGGCGCTGGAACATGTTACAAAGAATCCTGATACCAGGGTTGCTAATATCGGGGCAATGGCTGTGATGTCTTTTAAGGGTAATATGCGGGCGCGGAGAATATTGAAAGAACTGATCCCTAAACAAACCAATGAACAATTACGGGCTCGAATTATTGGCGCCTTGATGGTTAATATTGATGGTGATAAGGGTGAAATACCGTTCTTGAGTTCGTTTATGAGCGACAAATCCGAATATGTACATGCTTCGGTCGCAGGGTACTTGGGACGCCTTGGTGATAAAAGAGGGTTGGAGTTTTGCAAAGAAGTTTTAGAGCGGAAACCGGTTGATGATAAGATGCGCATGTTGCAAATGCAGGCAGCAATCGCCGCGGGAGAAATAGGAGACATTCAGTTGTTGCCAGCATTAAAAAAAGTCATGGCTTCGACTGATTATGGCTTAGCACAATCACGCGCGAGATGGGCGGTAAAAGAAATTGAATTGAAATATATCAGTGAAATGCCGAAGAAACTTCAATATCTAAAAGCTACATTAGGAGAAAGAGAAAATGTTAGATGGGCCGTGCAACAATTGATAAAAATGAACACCCCGGAAGCGATAGAGGTTCTTAAATGGGCGGCTAATGAAAAAAATCTTGTCGGAGCCCAAGAAGCGCGCCAGGCTTTAGCTGCGATATCTATGGCCAAAACGGAATAAATTTATTGGATATGATGAAAAACAAGTTTAAGAGAAGGGGATTAAATTGATATGAAAACAATAAATTCAATCTTTACTGTACTGTTTTTTCTAACGGTATTCAATGATAATGTGCAGGCTGGCGATACGGCAAAATCCTATAAAAAATCCGCTCAAGATATTTTGAAGGCATGGGATTCTGCGAAGAAGCTAAATGACTTAGAATCTGCAAAAAAAGACCTTGTGGATTTAGATGCAACTTCCGATTCTGTTATGCAGGCTTTTGTGAGTGATAAAAGTAAAAAAGGTGAAAAAAGATCTCAGGTATTCAAAGTTTTGCAATCACATTTGCCTGAAGGGCAGCGACAAAAAGAAATTATTCAAGCATTTAAGACCGATAAGGATACTGATTTTAAAGTTGATCTCGCACAACAACTTGGATCTTTTACAGATACCGGAACTTTAAGGGTACTACAGGAAACTATAGATAATCCCTCTGAAAATGGTTTTGTGCAAGTTTCAGCTGCACATAGTTTGGCAAGAAGGGGTGATGCTGGTGGGAAAAAGCGTGCATTACAGTCGATCCTTAATGCTGAATCATGGGCGGATTTTGGAATTCAAGCCCTAGTAGTATTAAAAGCCAATGATGTTTTCCCGATTTTAGAAGAAAAAATGATGAATAGTCAGGATTCAAATCAAAAAGGATATTGTCGGCTTGCTAAACTTAGGATTCAAGTCGGAATGGCTGCGCCAAAAGAACATTTTAAATTATTGTCAGCTGCTTTAAATGAAGATGGTTTTCCCAAGGCAGCAGATTGGGCGGCAAAACGGCTCGCGAAAATGGGAGGAGAAGATGTTTCCAAACTTTTTGTGAGTGTGGTAAAAGCGGGGAAATGGCCCAACCAGGAATTTGCTCACGACGGTCTTCTGTTTGGCATACAGTATGGCCACTGGTCTCAGGAGGACGTAACGAAATGGCTGGCAAAATAATCGAATGGTTTAAAACGAGAAGTTTATCCCAAGCGATGTTTCTCTCATTCATTAACTCAACCATCTGGGTTTGGGGATATTCTTTATTTTTATACGGTCGGTTCCATGGCGGTATCGATGGTAATTCTGGAAGTGGGTCTGGATTACTAGACTTACTGTTTGCATGGATGTTTGCAATGGGCACTTCTTGGATTGTTTCACGACAATTATGCCGAAGGTGGTATGGCTATGCCAATAAAACAGGTTTTATTTTCAGTGTAATATTTACACTCCCGATATACTTTTTTTCCGCGCTTATTGTTACAAGGGGGACATTTGAATCTACTTTGAATGGGCTGGTTTTGAAAAAAATATTTTATTTCATAGGTTTATTCGGTATTCTTCCTGAAGGACGTTTTAATGCGGCAACACATAATGCTGCATGCTTTGTCTCCATCTTTATAGTTAGTGTTTTTGGTTACTATTTTTCGACCCAAAAGATTAAGAAAATATTTTTAGTCTTGCTCTGTTTTGGATTTTCAAGTGTTGTCCCCACAAATATCTACTCATATGACATAGTAAGGACACATCCACTAATAACAGCCAGGGCCATCTCTTTGCTTAATTCAAAGTCAACAGTTCCTTATCCAGAAATTGTGAATAAAGCGGAACTGATCCTGGATGGCGCAGTTGATGAGGATACGTTCCCTCACTGGCGCAACCACTTTTACCGGCCTACGGATGGAAAAGGCTTGGGCGGAATTAACGCAAATGCATTAAAAAGATTGTCTGGGCAAGACTATCTTGGGGAAAACTTTTTAGAAGAAGTTTTGGAGTTATACAAACATAATAATAAGGAGGATGCGTACAAAAAACTTGGACATATCCTTCATTTAGCCTCACAAGATATGTTTGCGGCGCCACATGTCTTTGATGACCCACATCTGATAATCAGTAATGATATTAGTGTCCTCAATTACGCGCCAAATTCATTTGAGCCATGGGTGCAGAATAATACTGAAAAGATTTCTACCAGTCCGTTTTCTGAAGGTCATAATATTCCGTTTGTAAGTTGGCCACCGACTATTGCGCTTCATGAGAATGCTGCTGCTACGTACAAACTACTACGTGCTTCCGGCACATTAAACACAGACATGGCTAATCCTGCTAGTGGCGCTATAAAGACAATGTTCCCTGGGATTATTTATACCGATGAGTGTAATTGGGATGATTCCCCCGAAGAATGTTCTTCTCGGTTTCGTTACTGGACACTTCCTAATTATGAAAAATGTTATATGGCAACTGGTTTAGTGGGGAATCCCGGTGGGGATGATCATTGGTGGTTGGCACAAAACTTTACGAATAACTCAGATAAGGAAGAAAATGAGGATAACACCCAATATTTTTATTTCGAAAACCCATCTCATTTATACCCTGATAGATATAAAGATGGAGATCCTGCAAATGGGAAAACATTGTCTGAATTGTGGGCTCTGGATAAGGGGGGGTTAATAGCCAAAGCAGTAGAAGCATCTGCAGGAATATTGAGTGCTTTTGCACAAACTGTGGATCAAGTTAAGCCGACAATTGAACTCCGCCAGAATGACTATCAAGGCGCTATAATACACCCCAATGGATTTGCAGGTAATACGGTTTATGTTAAAGCGCAAGATCCCGGTGCAGATGATGTGGGCGGCGATCCCAACTATCCGGTGCCCTCGGGGATATATAAAGTGGAATTAAAAAATACGGATACCGGAGCGGTAACCGAACCTGAGCCGGGCGTGCCTCCCGGAGGACTGAATATAGTCCCAATTATCTTAAATAATCTGGTCAACGGTAAATATCTGCTTACAGCCTATGACGGGCTTGGCAATAGCACTTCCGTTAATTTTAAGGTGCTCGCAGCCAGCACTTTTACGGTTCTCGACGCGGAACAGAAGGCAATTCCTGATTCCGGTTTTGCGGCTACGGATATTGTCTATGTCACGGGAGGCCCGAATACGGCCAAAATCACCATGGATGGGTTATACAACCATTTTGAGGACGTTTTCGCGGAGGGTGAAAATCCTGTTTCGGAGTTCGGCTATATAGGGGATGGCGTCTACACTGTTTCCGCCTATGACGCTGATAATAATCCACTGAATTCAATATCTTTCACCAATGACCGCACCGCACCGTATGTGTATATGACGGATTCGTCCGGCCGGGTTGTGGACGTCACAACTCAGACGGTTTTAACGGCGCACGCCGTTGAAAGCGGTCCGTCAGGGCTTGACCGGGTGGTTTTGGATAATGGCGCGGAGTCATATGGCTTTAATGGCGAAAGCGAAGCGGAAAAAACATTACCAGAGCTTTCATTGGGGCAGCATAGCTTCACCGTATACGACAGGTCCGGGAATTCGTCCGAGCGGCGGATCCTGATACTCGCACCGGACAATCCCTCATACGGCAATTCTCCTTATATCCTTGAAAAGACCGTTACCGTTCCAGGTTCCGGCCCGGTCAGATTTGTCCGCGCGCTTCCGGACGGCAGCTATTACGTCACATCGGATGGCGGCATAAAAGGCGCGGAAACGGATGGGGATGGCAACGTCTATACGATGTCCGACGGCTATCTTAGTAAGCGCGGTCCGACCGCCTCCCGAAGCGTGACCCTCGGCGGATATGACTGCGAATTCGGAAAGCACCGTAATATCCCGCCGGTCCTGGCGATAGATCGAACCAACAAATTTGTTTATGCAGTGTCCTGCAACAATGATGATTATATGTGGGGAGGGCACCCGGAATTGAGGATCTCGGTTTTTGACACTAACCTTAACTTGCTGCATTACGATGTAAATCCCACCCGTTTCTCCACATTCGGCGGCATATTCGTGGATACGAACAGCACTGTTTGGGTGGAGGGAATAGTGTTCCCGGAGGGGTATTTGACTGGCGCCGTGGGTCCTCCAGCTATACAGGTGCGCAACTATGGTCCCGGTCTGAGCGGAGGAACCGGACAGAGCATAGACCTCGACATTTTCAACGGTTATAGTGATGAAGATGCGCAGGCGGCCGCGGGTGATCCGCGCGGCGGAGTGGTGGTAATTACCCGTAACACCGTCTTCCATATAGGCACTGTTTCCGGAGGCATCGCGCTGGCCCATGTGAACAAAGACTGGACCGGCGAGCCTATGGTGGTGGATTATAACAGCAATCTCTACGGCTGGGACGCCACCAATGACAGCACAATAATGGTGGCTCCGGACAATAGTTTTATTTATAGTATCCCGTCTTTTCAGGCCGCCTCGATACCCGATGCCGGCATATTGGATCTGGCCGAAAGCGATGGGACGAACATAAATATATCCCGTTACCGCCTGGGTGTGGATGCGCGCTCCCAGGACGGAGTCGCTGATTTTCGTTCCATAATGCCGGGCGCGTCAGTAGAGGCGCCGCCGGCTGGCGCGCAAACCGCTGCCCTTGCCGCGCTGTCGGAACAGAACCTGCTTGCGGTAACCGGGTTATACAGGATAGCGGCCGGTCCCGGAGCGTTCGAGCCATCGGCGGAACTTTCTTTCACCTATTCCGCCGCGGTTCTGGCGTCGCTCGGTGTAAATTCGTGGGATGTAAGCGTGTGGGGATATAGCACCGATACCGGCTGGACGCAGCCTGACGAACAGTATAACGACGGGACCAGTCAAACAGGCGCGACAATATATCAAAACGCGGAGTTTTTCGCGGCTTTAGCACAGACGTTCAGCTACGCTTATTCTCCTGACGGGGTTGGCGCTTTTTACTCTTCCGATCCGAACGCAGTAGTAGCGGCGCCTCCCGCTGAAGCGCAAGCGGCGATCCTCGCGGCGGCGGCGAGCCAGGGCCTTGCCCCGGCAACGCCGCAGTATAAAATAACGACTTATCCCGGCGTGTTCAAGTCATATGCGGAGCTTGGCGTTACTTATTCCACTTCGGCCCTTGCCGGATTGGGGGCGGCCCCGGAGGATCTGGCCGTTTATGAGTACAGCGCCGGAAGCGGCTGGACAAAGCTGGCGATACAATATCTAAGCCCTGAATGGAATTGGGCGGGAGCGCAACTGTCCGGTAATGCGGATTACTTTGGTTTTTTTGTGCCCGCGCGGAATACAGCGCTGCCTATAGTCCCGTCATCCGGGCCGATCGGCGTGCCGTTCACTATAACCGGGGAGGGGTTCGGCGCTTATTCCTCAGGGATAACGGTTACGCTGATAGGAGGTACAACCGCGCCGCTTACGCTTTGGAGCACAACCACAATTAAGGGTACTGTTCCCGGCGGTCTTGCACCCGGCGAGTACCCTGTTTTGGTTAAGCGTGGCACAACAACGATAGCCAATGTCGAGCCGTTCACGGTTACCGCGCCTGCGTTAGATTCTATTATGCCCTCATCAGGCGCGATAGGCGTGCCGTTTGTTTTAACCGGCGAAAGCTTCGGAAATTATGTGGCGAATTACACCAAGGTGCTGATAGGCGGCGCTACGGCTCCGCTAACATTGTGGACTGACACTAAGATACAGGGGACCGTGCCCGGCGCTTTGGATATGGGCGACCATGACGTGGTTGTAGAGCGCGCGATAAACGGCGGAGTCGTGCGCATCTCAAGCGCAACTTTCACGCTTGTAACGCCATCAGTGACGGGGGTGACGCCTTCGTCAGGCGCGATAGGTGTGCCGTTCATTATAACCGGCGCGAACTTCGGCAACTATGTGGCCAGCTACACCAAAGTATTGATAGGCGGAGCCACCGCGCCGCTGACCTTGTGGACCGATACAAAGATACAAGGCACCATACCGGGCCCGCTTAACCCCGGCGACTACAATATTGTGGTCGAGCGGGCGCTTAACGGCGGCATCGTTGATACGGAGCCTGCGCAGTTTAAAGTGATCGCACCGTCGCTTTTCTCCATCATTCCGTCCTCAGGTTCTATAGGCATAGGCTTTACGCTTATGGGCGCTAACTTCGGCAACTATGTGGCCAACTACACACGCGTATTGATAGGCGGCGCGACGGCACCGCTGACGCTGTGGACCGACAGCAAAATACAAGGAACAGTGCCGGGCTTACTAGCTTCCGGCACATATGACGTTGCCGTGGAACGCGAACTTAACGGCGGTTTGGTAAGGACGTCAACCGTGGCCTTTACGCTGGTGATACCGTCCATAGCGTCGGTAATTCCCTCATCAGGCGCGATAGGCGTGCCGTTCACGATAACCGGCGCGAACTTCGGCAATTATGTGGCGAATTATACCGTAGTATTGATAGGCGGCGCGACCGCGCCTTTGACGCTTTGGAACGACACAAAGATACAGGGCACCATCCCCGGGGTCTCGCCTGGCGACTACGACTTGGTGGTCCAGCGCGAGCTTAACGGCGGCGTCGTTACGACCCTGCCTGCACAGTTCAAAGTCATTGTTCCCACGCTTACCGGCCTGACGCCTTCAACGGGGACGATAGGCGCGACGTTCACGCTGACCGGCACAGACTTCGGCAATTACGTCGCTAATTATACCCGCGTGCTGATAGGCGGAGCCACTGCCCCGCTAACCTTATGGAGCGACACGAAGATACAGGGCACTATCCCCGGCCTTGCGGCAGGTGACTACCCTGTGCTTGTCGAACGCGCTATTAATGGCGGCGCGGTGCAAACTTCAACATTGGCTTTGACAGTGGCCGCGCCTTATCTTGGAACAATAAGCCCGTCGTCCGGGACGATAGGCGTGCTGTTCACGCTGACCGGCTCTAACTTCGGGAATTATATATCCGGTTACACCAATGTTCTGATAGGCGGGGCGACCGCGCCGCTGACGCTATGGAGCGACACAAAAATACAGGGGACGATTCCCGGCGGCTTTGGCACCGGACAGTACACGGTGACAGCGGAACGCCGGACCGCCGACGGCATAGTTGCGCGCAGCAACGCGCTTTCTTTTGCCGCGGTGGGTATTAATGTTAGCAGTATAACGCCGGTAGCCGGGCCGATAGGCCTGCCGTTCACGCTTTACGGCTCCAACTTCGGCAACTATGTGGCTAACTACACCAAGGTGCTGATAGGCGGAGCCACCGCGCCGCTGACCTTGTGGACGGACACGAAGATACAGGGGTCGATTCCCGGCGCTCTTGTGGAAGGCGACTATCCCGTAGTTGTCGAACGCACAATGAACGGCGGGCAGGTGCAGTCCTCGACTTTGACTTGGACCACGGCGACACCTTCGCTGGCCTCTGTCAATCCTTCGTCCGGCGCGATAGGCATTCAGTTCGCGCTGTCCGGCGCGAACTTCGGCAACTATGTGGCCAACTACACCAAGGTGCTGATAGGCGGGGCCACCACGCCGCTGACCTTGTGGACGGACACCCAGATACAGGGCACCATCCCCGGCACATTGCCTCCTGGCGACTACGCGCTGTATCTTGAGCGCGCTCTTAACGGCGGCGTGGTGCGGACCTCTACCATTACATTCACGGTGGCCGCGCCCGTATTGATCGCTGTAAGCCCGTCAACTGCCGCGGTGATAGCGCCGTTCACGCTGACCGGCTCCGGCTTCGGCAATTACGTCGCAAATTACACCAAGGTCGTAGTTAACGGCTTAGCCGCGCCGCTGACCTTGTGGTCAGAAACCAAGATACAGGGCAAGCTTCCATTCCTGCCGGCGGGTAACTATCCGTTGCAGGTCCAGCGGTATTTTAACGGCGGGCTGGGCGAGAGCGCCACGGCTTACATAAGTGTGGCCGGACCGTTTATCTCCAGCATGACGCCTTTGAGCGGAAGCGGCGGCACTGCGTTCACTATCAACGGCTCTAACTTCGGGCCTTACGATTCAAGCCTAGTGAACGGGAAGCCGTCCACCCGCGTAACTGTTGACGGCACGGTCTGCTCTTTGAGCCTCTGGAGCGATGTGCAGATAAAAGGACTTATATCGGATTCGATAATCTATGGTACGCATACGGTTCTTGTGGAGCGCGCCGCGTCCGGAGGGACGGCCTCGTCCAACGCCGTGCAATTCACTAAACCCGGCGGCGGGTACGAAGTGTCTTCAATTTCCTCTTTTGCGAAGACCAAAACTGTGCCTGCTGCCGGTGAACATAAAGCCGAACTTCCGCTTTCGCCAGACTGGGGCGGCACCGTTGAAAGCCCGGCGCGCTCAGCCGTGACAGTGCCGAAGAACGCTTTGGCGGAAGAAACGGTGATAACAATATCGCCGGATAATCCATCTAGCGAAGAATCGGCCAGAAGGGAAAGAGCCGGTAAGCGGGAATTGCTCGCCGCCGTGGGCGCGGCCGTGTCGTTCGGCCCTGAAGGGCTGATCTTCGGTCATGATGCTGAATTAAAACTGCCATATGACATCGATAAACTGCCTACCGGTAAGGGCGTAAGCGACCTGGCCGTATATTGGTGGGATGATAAGAACAGCGAATGGGTTATGCTGCCCTCCGAGCCTGAGCAGATGCCTGCCCGGCTGAAAGCGAAGACGGGGCATTTCTCGGTCTATCAGGTGATGGCGAGCGGCGTAGCGATCCTGCTTGCCGACCCCGCGTTCAAGGCAGGCGAGCATTACGCGTACCCGAACCCTACAAAAGGCAATAACCCCAAATTCCATTTCGAATGCGGGCTTGCCGACAGCGCGCGACTGAGTGTGTATGACATAAGCGGACATAAAGTTTATGAGGCCGATATGGGCGCGGCCGTTGTGCTGGGGAGCAAGTACGCGTATGAGAAAACCTGGGATGTCGGTAACGCGGCGAGCGGGGTATATGTGTACATCCTGCGCGCCAATAAAGTCGGTTTTAGCGATATTGTGAAGAAGGGGAAAGTTGCAGTGATTCGCTGATGCGAACCACTGCGGGTCACAAGACACAAGTCACAGGTCACAAGCCAGAGGGAATAAACACGAAGGACACAAAGTTCGGAACAGCTAAGGACACAAAGCTGGTTTTTAGCATAAACTTCGTGAACTTTTCGTGCAAAACTTTGTGACCCTCGTGGTAAATCGGAAAACTTGGCGGTTTTATGTGAAAAATATTTAAATGGAAAGAATATCATCACACGAAGCCACGAAGAAGAAAAGAGGGGGAAAGGATTAACATGTATATACAGGATGAACAGGATTTTATATTTCCGTTGTTATCCTGTCCATCCATGTGGATTTTAGTTTCTGTTCTTACTTTGTGCCTGTGTGATAAATTTCTGCGGCGGCTATTTAAGGATCGTAATATGAAAAAAGTGATGCTTACGATTGGTCTGACGCTGGGCCTGTGTGCGGGGGCCGGAGCGGAAGTGTCGTCCGAGGCATTTTTAAAGATAGGAGCTGGTGCAGAGGCTGCGGCGCTCGGCAACGCCTACACCGCGGCAGCGGAAGGCCCGAACGCCGTCTACTGGAACCCCGCCGGCATAGCAGGTAGCGATAAACCCGCCGCGACGTTCACGCACACCATGCTTTATGATGAGGCGAACTACGATTTCGCCGCTTTCAGTTCTAAAGGCCTTGGCGGGAATATAGGCGCCGCCATAACCTGGTTAAGTTATGGGAATCTTAACGGCAGGGATATAAACGGCCTGCCGGCCGGAAACTTTTCCGCAGAGGATATGGCGTTAAGCCTTGCATATGCGGCAAACCTTGGCGCTGATATAAAGGCTGGGCTGGCCGTGAAGTACATCCACAGTAAGATAGAAAGCGCGACAGGCGACGGTTTCGCTATGGACGCCGGTATAAAATGGGTAATGCCGATCAACGGCCTTAAAGCCGGGTTCGCGATGCAGAACCTGAGCCCGGAATTCAGGTTTTCAGGAGATAAAAGACCGCTGCCTCTTACCTGGAACGCGGGTCTGGAGTATAGCGGGTTGAACGATTTTATATTTACGCTGGACAGCAAGGCGCGTCCGGAAGACGGGGATGACGAATTCTGCTTCGGGGCCGGGTATCAGGCGGCGAAAGCGCTGACCCTGCGCGCCGGTTACAACGGAAAAGCCGCCAAAGCCGGCAAGCTGAGCGGGTCCGGCGGTCTGAAGGCACTGGATAATCTGCGCGGCATAAGCGCCGGATTCGGCGCATCATTAGGTTGCTTCAAGCTGGATTACGCGTTCACTCCGTACGGCGAGCTTGGCAATGCGCAGCGGATCACTCTGTCCGCGGTTTTCTAACCGTCGTTTCCGGAGGGGCGTGTATGGGAATCCCGTGCCATTGGTTTACTTAGGGGCCGCTGAAAAAGTCGGCAGGCTGATTTCAGACAAAAAAACCATTTCTGGAAAGTCTTTGCCACCGGTTTTGTTCCGGGTTTTATCCGCCTGACTTCTTACGCCGCCGCCTTTGCCTC
>Ga0073936_10004264_pt1 | contig 19926 bp, 13 predicted proteins | sample AliMusrvi5mmetaG_FD_87041 | JGI IMG/M metagenome (GOLD analysis project Ga0073936, IMG submission 87041) | Freshwater lake bacterial and archeal communities from Alinen Mustajarvi, Finland, to study Microbial Dark Matter (Phase II) - Alinen... | ecosystem: Environmental > Aquatic > Freshwater >... | reverse complement strand
GGTATTGCGCTGTCAACGGCCAAGGTAAACTGGCTGCCCTCAACAGGCACAGCCTTGCGACGGCCTGATTTGTCAAACTCGCCAAGCCGCATGCGCTGGCACACAATGCCGGTCAGCTTGCCGCCCGTGCCGGTGAACTTCACCGGATTTACAAGGCACTCGATTTTTACGCCTTCGGCCTCGGCAGCCTCGATTTCATTTGCCCATGCAGGCATGTCTTTCTTCTCGCGGCGGTAGAGAATGGTCACATCGCGGGCGCCAAGCCGAATGGCCGTGCGCGCGGCATCGATTGCCGTATTGCCGCCGCCGATGACTGCCACGCGCTTGCCGATTTTCACCTTTTTGCCGAGGTTCACCTCGCGCAGGAACTCAACGGCGCCCCAGACGCCGGCGAGGTCTTCGCCTTGGATATCAAGGGTCCAGCTCTTGTGCGCGCCCGTTGCAAGCAGAACAATGTCGTAATCAGCCTTGATCTTGGCATAGTCGATGTCACGGCCCACTCGGCAATTCGCTATGATCTCCACGCCAAGGGCCGCGATATCATCGATTTCCGCCTGTATGACGGAGCGGGAGAGGCGGTATTCGGGAATACCGTAGCGCAGCATGCCGCCCGCATAGGGCAGCTCTTCAAACACGGTGACCTGATAGCCGCGAAGCGCCAGGTCCTTTGCAGCGGTAAGGCCTGCGGGCCCTGCGCCGATCACGGCGATCTTTTCCGTGCGCGTGACTGCCACCGGCTCCACGCGGGGCCGCCGGGCATTATCGGTTACATAGCGCTTGAGCCAGGCAATGGCCATGGACTCATCAAGCTGGCTGCGGCGGCACTTGGTTGCGCAGAACTGCGGGCAGATGCGGCCGCATACCGCCGGGAACGGGTTGGTGCGCTTCATGAGCCGGTAGGCGTCATCAAGCCGGTTTGCCCGCACCAGGGCGATATAGCCCGGTATATCCATTTCAATGGGACAGCCATGCTGGCAGGGCGATTTGAACATGCCCGAACACACGCAGGCCGGGCATTTCTTGTCATAAATATGTGCTTCATACTCATGGCGGAAATACCGAAGGGTTGAGAGCACGGGGTTAGGAGCAGTCTGTCCCAGGCCGCACAGGGCCGAGTCCTTAATGGAAGCGGCAAGCTCTTCAAGCATTTCAATATCGCCGTGTTTGCCCTGGCCGTGGCAGATGCGCTCGAGTATCTCAAGCATCCGCTTGGTGCCTTCGCGGCAGGGCGTGCACTTGCCGCAGGATTCTTCCTGGCAGAATTCCATGAAGAAGCGAGCGGTATCCACCATGCAGGTGTCTTCATCCATGACGATGAGGCCGCCCGAGCCCATGATGGCCCCAAGCTTTGCTATTTCCTCATAGTCGGTCGGCGTGTTAAGCCCCGAGGCAGGCACGCACCCGCCCGACGGGCCGCCGAGCTGCGCGGCCTTGAACTGCTTGCCGTCGGGGATGCCGCCGCCGATATCAAAAATGATATCGCCGATCGGGGTGCCCATGGGCACTTCCACGAGGCCCACATTATTGATTGCGCCGGTAACGGCAAACACCTTGGTGCCCTTTGAGGTTTTGGTGCCGATGGAGGCAAACCAGTCGCCGCCCTTGGTGATGATCTGCGGAACATTGGCGAATGTTTCGACATTGTTTAAGACCGAGGGCTTGCCCCACAGGCCCTTTTGCGCCGGAAACGGCGGCCGGGGCCGAGGCATGCCGCGTTTGCCTTCAATGGAGGCCATGAGCGCTGTTTCCTCGCCGCAGACAAAAGCGCCCGCGCCCATATAAATATTGATATCAAGTGAGTAGGCCGAGCCGAGAATTTTGTCCCCGAGCAGGCCGTAGTCGCGCGCCTGCTCGATGGCGATAGTGAGCCGCTTGATGGCAAGGGGGTATTCCGCGCGGCAGTATATGAAGCCCTGGCGGGCGCCGATGGCGTAGCCCGCGATAATCATGCCTTCAAGCACGGCATGCGGGTCAGCCTCCAGGATCGAGCGGTCCATGAACGCGCCCGGATCGCCTTCGTCGGCATTGCAGAGTATGTATTTTACGTCGCCTTCAGCACGGCTGGCAAAGGACCATTTCATGCCCGTGGGGAAGCCGCCGCCGCCGCGACCGCGCAGCCCCGATTTGGTCATTTCGGCAATCACCTGGTCGGGCTTCATCTCAAGCAGGGCCTTGGCAGCGCCCATATAGCCGTCGCGGGCAATGTATTCATCGATTTTCTCGGCATCGATAAGCCCGCGGTTTTTAAGGGCTATGAGCATCTGCTTGCCGAAGAAGGGGATGTCCTGAATATGGGGGATCGGCTTTTCAGTTACCGGCTCGCGGTACATGAGCCGCTCGACAGGCCTGCCCTTTATAATATGCTCTTCAATTATTTCCGGCACGTCCTCGGCCGTGACTTTCTGATAAAAAATTCCTTCCGGGTACACGACCATAATTGGGCCTGCCGCGCAGAACCCGTTGCACCCGGTCTCAACCACGAGCACTTCGTTTGCCAGGCCGCGGCGTGCAACTTCCTGCACCAGGGCCGGATGAATTACTTCGCTGCCCGTTGCCTTGCAGCCCGTGCCGCCGCATACCAGTATATGAGCCCGAAACACTTTAATCACTTGTCACCTCCCCGGCTGCCCTGCTCTGTGCCCCGCGCCATGACGAATTCGCTCTGAATAACTCCGCCCATAATGTGCTGCCTGAAAATCTGCCGCATTTTGCCTGCGGTCAGGCGCTCATAAATAATGGGCTCCTTGCCCTGCTCCTCAACCGTGATCAGGGGCTCGCGGCTGCATATGCCGATGCAGCCCGAGGTCGTGACGAGCACGTCGTTCACATTATTCTGCGCAAGCTCATCAAGCAGCGCATCCATAATATCCCGGGCCCCGGAGGCGATGCCGCAGGTGCCCATATGCACGTTAATTTTTGCGCGCTTCGCACCTGAACGGAACTGGTCCTGCATGAGCACGCGCTCTTTTATTTTTTTCAAATCATCAATCGTAAGTTTTGCCATGTGCAAGTCTCCTATTTATACAGGGCCAGTACGCTTTCAAGTTTTGCCGGCTTCATCTGGCCATGCGTATTCTCATTAACAACAATGACCGGCGCAAGGCCGCATGCCCCGAGACACCTGACCGTTTCAAGAGAAAAGCGCCTGTCTTCAGTGCAGCCGCCGGGCTTGATGCCGATAATTTCCTCCAGCCGCTCCAGAATCTTCTGTCCGCCCCGCACATAGCAGGCTGTGCCGAGGCATACCCGGATATTGTTCCGGCCCCGCGGTACCATCGTAAAGAATGAATAAAACGTCACCACGCCGTACACATTGGCAACCGGAATGTTGAGCCCTTCCGCCACCAGCATCTGCACGGGCTCGGAAAGATACCCCAGCACGTCCTGCACTTGCTCCAGTACGGGAATGAGAGCCCCGGGTTTGCCCGTATGCGACGAGATGATAGCCTCGACCTGCTTTAGCTGTTCGGGGCTGAATTCCTCAAGCCCATTTAAATTTTCTGCTGTCTGCGTTCCCACAACCGTCTCCTTTGTTGATTTTCCTGGTGACCATAAAGTATAAATTTATAACTCTTTTCGGCTGATTTATCCACGCATTTTTTATGGGCATAATCCCTGTGCTGGGGGTAAAATATGTCCATAAAGTGATTTTTTTATGCAGAACAAATGCCATTTTCTCATAAATTTTAAAAAGATGAAAAATCAAGCAATTATAGCCCTGGAAGGATGACCGAATTTTTCGTGTTTGGCTAAAAAGCCAATTCAAAATGCAAAAATGCTATTTCTCTCAAGGTAAAAAGCACATATTTGTAAAAATTCCGGCAGATTGCGGTTTGTAGCAGGGGGTGCCGGGCATTGCAATCCCTTGGCCAATAGACCAAACTTGATCGAGAACATTTTTCTTTTTCTCACATCCGTTTGCACAGGTGTGTTGTTTTCTCGCGTTAGCCCGCGCTATATTCTCGCAAGAAAAGCAGGCAGCGGTTGCGCCGTGAATGCTCGAACCGAACGGGCTGCTTTCACCAGATGCTCACCTGTGCCTTCAAGGGCTACAGTATTTTGAAAAATGCTCTCGTAGGCCGGAGTATTCAAGCTTATTGCTCATTGAATAATCCAGGTTAGCGCATTTAACAAAATGCTCTAGCCATATGGCCACCGGGGAGTTTTTGGTGAAGCAGCCCGTGCGGTTCGAGCCATTGGCCTATTTCCAGCATTGGCGTATCTTGCGAGAATATAGCACGGGCGAATGAGCCAATAACTCTCCGGTACAAATGGCTACAGAATAAAGTTACATGCTCTAGTACTTTGTTGCACCGCCGTCGTTTACCGGTTGCCATTTTTGCGGTTGACTAAGACAAGCTGTTCCATTAAACTAATAAAGATATAAAAAAATTCATTAAATATTTTATTTTTAATAAATTTTCAATGGTTCAGAAAAAACAGCCTGCCAGACATACCGCTGAAATTACGGGCATTCTGCTACTCGGGTTTGCAGTTTTTCTCATGTGGTGTCTCATTAGCTATGATCCGCGGGATCCGTCATTTGAAACCGGCGTAAGCGCTATACCCAAAGACCTGTGGAAGCGCGGAGGCCGGCTGGGCGCCTGGATGGCAAGCGTGCTGTTTACCACCATGGGCATAGGCGCCTTTGTTGTGCCTGCGGTAGCGCTGCTGGGGGCGATCAAGGTATTGTTCCGGCCGGCGGTGCAGAAAATAATGTATTTGAATTATTTTTTATGCCTCCTGCTTTTTCTGATTCTTGAAACCTTCTTCAGCCTGTATCTGGGCAAAGTTGCGGTTTTAAAATATGCTTCATTCAATGCCGGCGGGGCCGTCGTAGGCGCGCCTCTTGCCGCTGTTTTGACCAGATATCTCGGGAAATTCGGGGCCTGGCTGGTTCTGGTCATCGGGGTTCTTCTGACCTTCATGGGGCTGACGCGCATTTCCTATGTGACGCTGTGGACAAAAATCGCCGATCCGGCGGGCAGATTCCTGCTGAAAGCCCTGCTGGGGCTTCTGAACTCAGTCAAAGAGCGCTATAAAAAATCGGCCGCAACCCGGCTTATGGAAAAAAAACAAAAAAGCCTGAAGCTCAAAGCAAAGCCTGACCCTGTTCGCCGCACTGCTCGCGAAACTTTTGATTTCAGCTTTGATGACATGGCTCCCGTGGAAGAGCCTGCCCCCGCGGTGGCCGCGAAAAGCATGGCGGCCCCAGCCGCCCCGGCGCCCGTTGCAGCGGAAATCCCGATAAAAATCACCGTGCCCAAAACAGTTAAAAAAGCGGTCCTGGATGAAGCGGATGAGGATTTTGCGCCTCTGCCGGGCGCGCCCGCAAAAGAATACAGGCTGCCGCCCCTGTCGCTGCTGGATGATCCCGCCGACAAGGATACCGTCATAGATCATGAAGCGCTGCGCAGGGATGCCGAAACGCTCATCCAGAAGCTTGCCGATTTCGGCGTGCAGGGCGTGGTGGTGGAAATCAGCCCCGGCCCGATCATAACGCGTTTTGAATTCGAGCCCGCGCCCGGGGTGAAGCTGCAGCGCATCATAAACCTGCAGGATGATTTGGCCCTTGCCATGAAGGCCCTGAGCGTGCGCATCGCAGCCATACCCGGCAAGTCGGTTGTCGGCATAGAGCTGCCCAACAAAAAGCGCAAGACCGTATGCTTCAAGGAGATCGTTTCCCAGCATGATTTCATCGAGTCAGTCTCGCCCCTGACGATCGGCATGGGTAAGGCCATTGACGGCAAACCCATCATCAGCGATCTGGCGCGCATGCCCCATCTGCTTGTTGCCGGCACCACGGGCTCGGGCAAAAGCATTTTTGTCAACACCATCATCTGCAGCATTCTTTTTAAATTGACGCCCGAAGACGTGCGCATTCTCATGATCGATCCCAAGCGCATCGAGCTGTCGCTGTATGAAGGAATCCCCCATCTTTTGCACCCCGTCGTGGTCGAGCCAAAAAAGGCCGCCATTGCGCTTCGCTGGGCGGTTGAGGAAATGGAGCGCCGCTACAAGAGCATAGCCGAAAAGGGCACGCGCAATATCGTGCAGTATAATAAAAAGCTGGAAGAGGAAGCCGAGGAAAAAACCGAGCATGGCGAGGGGCATAAAAAAATGCCCTATATCGTCATTATTATTGATGAGCTGGCGGACCTTATGATGGTTGCCGCGCGCGATGTTGAAAGCTATATCGCTCGTCTTGCCCAGATGGCGCGCGCTGCCGGCATGCACCTTTTGGTTGCCACCCAGCGGCCCTCGGTAGATATCATCACCGGTCTTATAAAGGCCAATTTCCCCAGCCGCATCTCCTTTCAGGTTTCCTCAAAGGTCGACTCTCGCACCATTCTGGATATCATGGGCGCGGAAAAGCTTCTCGGCATGGGCGACATGCTGTTCATGCCGCCGGGCACGTCGCGGCTGCAGCGCATACACGGCGCCCATATCAGCGAAAAGGAAATAAAGCGCATCACGGAGCATGTAAAAAAGCAGGCCAAGCCCACCTATGATGAATCGATTCTCGCGGCGAAGGAAGAGGACGCCGAGGAGCAGGTTGAAGAAGAATATGATGAATTTTATGATGCGGCGGTGCAGATAGTGACCGAAACGCGGCAGGCATCAATTTCCATGCTGCAGCGGCGCATGCGCGTCGGATATAACCGCGCTGCCCGCATGATAGAGCGCATGGAGCGAGAGGGGGTTGTGGGCCCCTCCGATGGCATCAAGCCCCGAGAGGTGCTTGCGCAGAAGTTATAAACCGCTCAAGCTGTTCAAACCGTTCAAGCAGCTCAAGCGGTTAAAGAATGAATCGGCTCAAACGGTTTGAGCGGTTTAAACGGCTTGAACAACAAGGAAGATTTAACCATGAAGTATATTGCTAGTATCACTGCACTGCTAGTGCTGGCGCTCACCGTACCAGTCTTCGCCGCCCAGAGCGAGATCGACCGCTGCGTGAAAAATCTGGAAAAGCAGTATGAGACCATGAGGGATTTTCATGCTGATTTCCAGCAGGAAACCCGGCTTGCCTCCATTAACCGGGTTGAAAAGGGCTCGGGATCGATCTGGTTTAAAAAGCCGGGCAAAATGCTCTGGGAATACACAGCCCCGCAGGCGCAGAAAATCATTCTTGACGGCAAAAATCTCTGGCTGTATGTGCCTGAAGACAAGCAGGTCATGAAAAACAATTTTTCAACTATCCCCCAGCATATCGTGGTCGATTTGTTTCGGGGCAAGGTCGTTATCCAGGAAAAATTCAAGGTGAGCTTTGTTCAGGAGGAACTGAAAAACAGCAAAAAAGAAATCTCCCTTGAGCTGGCGCCGCTGGTGTTTGATCCCACGGTCAAGAAACTCACGCTGTGGGTTGATCCCGAGAAATTCTATATCCTGCGCACCTGTCTGGAAGATGATTTCGGCACCAAAACCATGCTGACGTTTTCAAATATCGCGATTGATAAAAACATACCAGATTCGACATTCGCTTTCAGCCCGCCGCCGGGGGTCGAGGTTTTTGAGCCGCCTCAGGTGAAGCAGTAATACATTTAATAGCCGCCATGTCTGTTAGAAGGAAATTCACATGACTCCTTTGGAAAAACAGCACCGCCAAAGCCTGGAGGTAAAGGACATCTGTGATCTGCTCGTCAAGCGCGGAGTGATGAGCCTCGCGCAGAGGCTGCAGGTGCTTGAAAAGCAGCGCGAGCAGCGGGACAAGCTGCACACGCTGCAGGAGCTTCGCGACGGGGGCGACGGCTTCCCCATTGTGCCTTCCGATATCATTGCATCCTTTAATTTTCTTGACCAGAAGACGGGCCGCGACATCATCACCGAAGAGCTTATCGTGATGGAGATGGCGGCGGCACTTAACATCGCCTTCAAAAAAATCGACCCGCTGGAGCTTGACCTGAATGTGGTGACCCGTACGATTTCCAAGGCCTTTGCCATTAAAAACATGGCCGTACCGGTTGCCATTGAAAACGGCGAGCTGAAGGTCGCCATGGTCGACCCGTTCAACCGCGAGGTGCTTGATGACATCCGCAAGATCCAGAAGCTGCGGGTAACACCGGTCATAAGCACCAAGAGCGACATCATAAAGCTTATTCGCGAATTTTACGGCTTCAAGAAATCAATCATCATGGCCGAGCGGGAGCTTGCCACGCCGTTTGTCGATATCGGCAATCTCGAGCAGTATGCAAAGCTCGGCACCGGCAATGAGATTGAGACAACCGATAAGTATATTCAAAATGCCGTTGATTATCTGTTTCGCTACGCATTTGAGCAGCGCGCAAGCGATATTCATCTGGAGCCCAAGCGAGACAAGGGGATCGTGCGCCTGCGGATCGACGGCATGCTGCACATTACCTATACGATGCCGCTTGTCGTGCACAATGCCGTGGTGTCGCGCCTCAAATCCCTCTCCCGGCTCAATATCGCCGAGAGGCGCCGGCCGCAGGACGGCCGCATCAAGCTCAAGGACCGGGACCGCGACGTGGAGGTCCGCGTGTCGACCGTGCCGGTGGCCTTCGGTGAAAAAGCGGTGTTGCGCGTCCTGAACCCCGAGGTGCTGTTTCAGGAAATTGAAAAGCTCGGGTTTACGGCCGGGGATCTTATCCACTACCGGGAATTTCTCGAGAGGCCCCATGGCATTATTCTTGTCACCGGCCCGACCGGCAGCGGCAAAACCACCACCCTGTATTCATCGCTGAAAGCACTCTCCACCAGCGAGAAAAATATCACGACGGTTGAAGACCCCATTGAGATGGTCTGCGAAGACTACAACCAGATCGCCGTCCAGACCGCGATCGACGTCACGTTCTCATCGATCCTTCGAAATATTCTCCGCCAGGACCCCGACATTATCATGATCGGCGAGATCCGCGATCAGGAAACCGCAAGAAACGCCATTCAGGCGGCCCTTACCGGCCACCTGGTGCTCAGCACTCTGCATACCAATGACGCGGCATCAGCGATCACGCGTTTGCAGGACCTGGGCGTGGAGCCGTTTTTGATAAGCTCGACGCTGCTCGGAGTCGTCGCGCAGCGCCTGGTGCGCATTATCTGCGATAGCTGCCAGGAGACCTTCACCATTTCGGGAGATGATTTCAAAAGCCTCGGTATCGGGACTTTTACGGATATGGACATGGACAGCGTTGTGCTTAAACGGGGCAAGGGCTGCCGCCAGTGCCGCGGCACCGGCTACATGGGCCGGGAGTCGGTGTTTGAGGTGCTGCAGGTGACCGATGACATAAAAAAGCTTATCAATGAGCAGGCGTCCTCGGGGGTTATCAAAAAGCTGGCATACGCGCAGGGCATGAAATCTCTTCGCGACAATGCCATCACAAAAGTTCTCAAGGGCCGGACAACCTATACCGAGGTGCTGCGGTGCATAAACCAAGAAGACTGAGCGATAAAATAAAGACCCTTGACGATTTAATCCCGCTTATCCGGCAGGCAAAATCCGGCGGACGCACAACGGTTTTTACCAATGGCTGCTTTGACATACTGCACTCGGGTCATGTAAAGCTTCTGGAGCAGTGCCGCGAGGCAGGCGACGTTCTTGTCGTGGGGCTCAACAGCGATCAATCGGTCGGGAGGCTCAAGGGGCCCGGCCGGCCCATAGTCCCGCAGGACCAGCGCGCGCAGGTTGTAGCAGCCCTTGAATCGGTTGATTATGCGGTGATTTTCGACGAGCTTGACCCCCTCGCGGTCATTACGGCTCTTATTCCCGACGTGCTCATAAAGGGGGGCGACTGGACCCCCGATACCATCATCGGCAGGGATGTCGTGGAGTCCGCAGGCGGCAGGGTGTTTGCCATCCCGCTTATGGACGGTGTTTCGACAACGGCGATATCGGAAAAAATCAAGCAGTAAGGGGTTTCGATATTTTAATGCTTGCAGCTTTTGTAGGGCGGGTGTCAACCCGCCGCAAATAAGCATGATTGGCGGGTTGGCACCCGCCCTACAAACCTAATAACCTTCAACCCAAACACACAGTTTGAACTTGACGCAGTTGCTCTTTTCTTATAGAAAGAAACATTTTTGCACACATTTCTCAAAAGCGCCAACTGATGAAAACAAATAAGCTGACCCATTTTGACACTGCCGGCCGCTCACGCATGGTTGATGTGAGCGACAAGCAGGACACCCTGCGCGAGGCCACGGCCACCGCTACGATCTTTATGAAGCCGGCCACGTTTCAGCGGATCATGGACCGCACCATTGAAAAAGGCGATGTATTCGGCGTGGCGCAGGTCGCAGGTATCATGGCTGCCAAGCGGACCGGAGATTTGATACCGATGTGCCACCCCCTCAACCTGACATCGGTCAGCATGGAGTTTATCCCCAGGCAGGAGGAGAGCGCCGTGGAAGTCAGGGCAACGGCGCGGCTCGTCGGCAAGACCGGCGTGGAGATGGAGGCGCTTGTTGCGGTTTCAGCCGCGGCCCTGACCATGTATGACATGTGCAAGGCCATCGATCGGGAGATGACCATTACGGACGTACAGCTTTTGAAAAAAAGCGGGGGCAAAAGCGGCACCTTTATACGCCCGGGCCGCTAGTTTTTACTGTTTATTCCTGCAAGCGGCTATGCTAAAGTAACTATTTGTAATGCACATTCCAGGAGGTTGGGTTGTATGAATAAAAAGCAGTTGCAGAGTTTTAAAAATCTTCTTCTCAAAAGGCTCGAAGATCTGGCCGGAGAAGCGAGGGATACAGTTGATGAAATGACCGACGAGGATGATACCTTCCCCGATCCCAATGACCGGGCCACATTGGAGTCGGACCGCAATTTTGTGCTGCGCATACGCGACCGCGAGCGCAGGCTGCGCGCCAAAATCGAGGAGGCCCTCGAGCGCGTTGAAAACGGCACCTTCGGCATCTGTGAGGAATGCGGGGAGGACATTTCCGAGGGACGGCTGGAAGCCCGGCCCGTGACCACGCTGTGCATTAAATGCAAGGAAGAGCAGGAGCAGCGCGAAAAAACACGCAAGTGACGCCATTGCCGTTCAGGCAAACCGACAGTACATACAAAGCACGGGCCGGCACAAGCCCGTGCTTTTCTTTTTCCGATATGTGCGGTTTTACCTCATGGCCCGGCTGCTTATTCGTATTCTTTGGGCACGGCGCAGATCATGATAAACAACTCACTGTGCGAGCTGTTGCGATACTGATGCTTTTCATGGGGCAGCACAAGGGCGAAATCCCCTTTTTTAAGAGCCAGTGGCTCCCCGTTTTCCTGCCCCAGTTCGCCGCTGCCCTGGATAACATAGTTGAGATGCTCAAACGGGTGGGCATGAAAGGGCGTATGCCCGCCGGGCTCAAGAGTGAATACGCGAAAAGAAAAGGACGGCGAGCCGTCGGCCGCGGCCAGGGGAATCTGTTTGCTGACCCCTGCGGCGCCGGCCATGGTAAGGGGCAGTTTTTTTGCTTCCCGCAAGTTTATGATTTTCATATCTCGTGTCCTTTTTGAGGGTTATTTTCAAAAACACAAGTGGCTGCTTGTTTAAAGAAATTTTTTGTGCGTCACGGGCCCTGGCCGCAGGAATTAAATGCAGTTATTTTTGCCTGGGCGTACCCGCATGTTCTGGTTTTGAGGAAACCACATGAATAATCCCTGCTATCTGTTAAGTCAAGAAACGTCCGTCCAAGATAAATTCGCTTTGAAGAGCTTCCTGGAGCCGCTTAAACAAAATTTACAAGTTATATTTTTACAATTCAAATATTTTATGCAAATTTTTTTCGCGAAATAAAAAGCCCTGCGCGGATTATTCTCCGCACAGGGCTTCTCACTAGTATCAGGGCGGACACACAGGTCCGCCCCTGCGATCACTATTACTTCTTCTTCGCCTTGGCAGCGGGCTTTTTAGCAGGCACTGCTTTAATCGCGGCCTGGGCCGCGGCAAGGCGCGCAATGGGCACGCGGAAAGGCGAACAGCTCACGTAGTTAAGTCCCACCATATTGCAGAAGGCAACCGATGCAGGCTCGCCGCCCTGCTCGCCGCAGATCCCGACCTTAAGGTCCTTGCGGGTTGAGCGGCCTTTTTCAACGGCCATTTTAATCAGCTGGCCCACGCCGTCCTGATCAATGGTCTGGAACGGATCAGCCGGGAGCAGCTTTTTGTCCAGATAATCGGGCATGAATCCGCCCACATCGTCGCGGCTGAACCCAAAGGTCATCTGCGTGAGGTCATTGGTGCCGAAGGAGAAAAACTCGGCTTCCGTGGCCAGGCGGTCTGCAAGCAGGGCCGCGCGCGGAATTTCGATCATGGTGCCAACCATGTGTGGTATTTCCTTAACCTTCATCTTTTTACAAACCTCGGCGTGGACGGTCGCGATGATCTGCTTCTGGTGCTTGATTTCGCTTGCATCGCAGGTGACCGGCACCATGATCTCGGGCTTGCATTTTTTCTTTGCCTTGATGAGCTCGGCCGCGGCCTCGAAAATCGCGCGGGCCTGCATTTCGGTGACTTCCGGGAAGGTCACGCCCAGGCGCACGCCGCGGTGGCCCATCATGGGGTTTGACTCATGGAGGGCTTCGCCGCGCTTGCGCACGTCTTCAGCCTTGATTTTTAGCGCCCGGGCAAGCTCTGCCTGCTTGTCCGCGCCCTGGGGCACGAACTCGTGCAGGGGCGGATCAAGAAGGCGAATGGTGACGGGTAGGCCTTCCATGGCGGCCATGGTGTTTTTGATGTCACGCTTCACAAAGACGGAGAGTTCATTTAAGGCTTTGCGACGCTCGGCTTCGGTAGAGCTTAAGATCATTTTTCGCAGTAGGAACAGGGGCTTTTCCGACCCGACGCCGTAGAACATATGCTCGGTGCGGAAGAGTCCTATGCCTTCGGCGCCGTAGGCGCGGGCGATTTTGGCGTCAGCCGGCGTGTCGGCATTGGTGCGCACGCCTAGGGTGCGGTATTTGTCAACGATCTGCATGAATTTTTGAAAGCGCGGATTCTCCGAAGCGTCGATCATCGGGAGCTGGCCCTGATAGGCGACTCCCAGCGTGCCGTTCAGCGTGATCCAGTCGCCTTCCTTAAAGGTAAGGCCCTTGACGACCATCTTCTTTGCCGACACCGAGGCATGCACTTCTCCTGCGCCGACGATGCAGCACTTGCCCCAGCCGCGGGCAACCAGTGCGGCGTGCGAGGTCATGCCGCCGCGGGCTGTTAAAACGCCCTGCGCAGCGCGCATGCCTTCGACATCCTCGGGGTTGGTCTCTTCGCGCACAAGAATGACCTTTTTTCCGAGCTTATTCAGCTTTACCGCTTCTTCGGCCGTAAACACGATAAGGCCGGTTGCGCCGCCGGGGCCCGCGGGAAGACCGCGGGTGATGACCTTTGCCTTTTTTTCGGCAGCAGGGTCCACAAAGGGGTGCAGCAGCTGGTCAAGATGCGCCGGCTCGACGCGGCTGACGACGGTCTTCTCGTCGATCAGCTTTTCCGCCAGCATATCCATGGCCATGTTCAGCGCCGCGGTGCCCGTGCGCTTGCCGCCCCGGCACTGCAGCATGTAGAGCTTGCCTTCCTGAATGGTGAACTCGATGTCCTGCATGTCGCTGTAGTGCTTTTCAAGCCGCGCCCGGAATGTCATAAGCTGTTTGTAAATCGCGGGCATGGCCTGCTGCAATGACGGCAGGTGCTTGTTCTGCTCGTTTTTGGTTTCGTTATTGAGCGGATTCGGGGTTCGGATGCCGGCGACAACGTCCTCGCCCTGGGCATTGACGAGCCACTCGCCGTAGAACTTGTTCTCGCCCGTTGCCGGGTTGCGGGTGAAGGCAACGCCGGTAGCCGATGAGTCGCCCATATTGCCGAACACCATGGATTGCACATTGACCGCCGTGCCCCATTCATCGGGAATGTTTTCAATGCGGCGGTAGGAGATGGCGCGCTTGCCGTTCCAGCTTTTGAACACCGCGCCGACGCCGCCCCAGAGCTGCTTCCAGGGATCATCCGGGAAGTCTTTCTTGAGCACCTGCTTGACCTTTTTCTTGAAAGCTTCAACCAGCTTCGCGAGGTCATCGGCAGTGAGATCGGTATCAAGCTTGTAGCCCTTTTTCTTTTTTAACTCGCCAAGCATTTCATCAAGCTGCTTGCGGATGCCCTTGCCTTCTTCGGGCTCGATGCCCTCGGCCTTTTCCATGACCACGTCGGCATACATCATGATGAGGCGGCGGTAGGCGTCGTAGACAAAGCGGGCATTGCCCGTCTTTTTGATCATGCCGGGAATGGTTTTTGAGGACAGGCCGACATTCAGCACCGTTTCCATCATGCCGGGCATGGATGAGCGGGCGCCGGAGCGGCAGGAGATGAGCAGGGGATTTTTCGGGTCGCCGAACATCATGCCCATGTCGCGCTCGACCTTCTTAAGAGCGGCCTTAACTTCGGCTGCAAGGCTCACGGCATATTTGCCGCCTGCCTTGAAATAGTCGACGCAGCACTCGGTGGTGACGGTGAACCCCGCGGGCACGGGCAGGCCGATCAGGCACATCTCGGCAAGGTTTGCGCCTTTGCCGCCCAGAAGCTCTTTCATGGTTGCCTTGCCTTCAGCCTTGCCCGAACCGAAATAGTACACATACTTTTTTGCCATAATGCTTCTCCTCCTTAATTTGTATAAGTTCATTCGGATGCTATTTTTGAAAAGTCGGCAAAGTTGGTAAACAGCGAATTGATTTCACCCAGCAGCGCAAGCCTGTTCTGCCGCACTTTCATGTCCTCCGCCATGACCATGACGCCGTCGAAAAATCCGTCCACGGTTTCACGAATGGTCGAGATAAGCCGCAGCGCGTCAAGATACATTTTTTGGGCCATGAGCTCGCGGACCTTGTCGCGGATTTCAAGATACTTCTGATAGAGCTTTCTCTCGGCATCAAGCTCAAAGACCGAGGGGTCGATGCCGGCCTCGGGCCTGCCCGATTTCAGTATGTTGACAACACGCTTGAACGACACGGCCAGGGGCTCGAAGTTTGCGTCCTTTTTCATCTGCTGCAGGGCCTCGATGCGGTTCGAGCTGTCGGTGATATTGTCGATCCCGAGCGACAGCACTGCGTCCACGACGTCATAGGACGCGCCCTGGCTGGTGAGCTGATTAGAAAGCCTGCCGCTGAAGAAGGCCAGCACGTCGGCTATAATATCAGCCTTTGGCCGGCTGGTCTTTGCCGCAAGCTGGTCAGCAGCCGCGGCAGCCAGATCAGCAAGGGAAATGTTGTATTTTTTGCTGAGAATAATATTGATGATTCCGAGGCACTGCCGCCGCAGGGCATAGGGGTCGGCGGCGCCGGTGGGAATAAGTCCGACGCTGAAACAGCCGGCTATGGTGTCAAGCTTGTCGGCGATGCTCACGACAGCTCCCACATCGGTTGCGGGCAGCTCGTCGCCGGCAAAGCGCGGCAGATAGTGCTCATAGATGGCCTGATACACTGCCTCGGGCTCGCCTGCCAGGCGGGCATATTCCCGGCCCATGATGCCCTGCAGCTCGGGGAACTCGCCGACCATTTCGCTCACGAGATCGGCCTTGCACAGATAGGCCGCCCGCTCGACCTTGGGCTTGATCGTGGGGTTCATAAGGGCTTCGGCCAGGTGCATGGCAAGGGCGCGGAACCGCTCCATCTTTTCATAGGAGGTCCCGAGTTGCTTCTGGTAGAGCACGTTTTTAAGAGATTCGCTCAGGGCGGGCAGGGATTTTTTCTGGTCTTCGGCGTAGAAAAACCGGGCATCCGACAGGCGGGCGCGCAGCACCCGCTCATGGCCGTTGATGACAACCGCCGGGTCAATGACCTCGGTATTGTTGACGGCGATAAAATAGTTGAGGGCGCGGCCCGCGGGATCAAGCACGGGAAAGTACTTCTGGTGCTTTTTCATGGTCGTAACCAGTACTTCTTTAGGCAGATCGAGAAACTCTTTTTCAAAGCTGCACAGGACGGGGAAGGCCGCCTCGATAAGAAACATCACTTCCTGCAGGAGCTTGTCGTCGGCGTCGGGTACGCCGCCCGCCTTTTTGGCAAGCTCGTGGAGCTTCTCGACGATTATCTTTTTGCGCTGGTTCTGATCGATGACGACCGATGCCTTCTTCATGGCGTCAAGATACGAGGCGATACCGCTGACCTGCACGGGGCCGGGCGCCATGAACCGGTGGCCGCGCGTGGTGTCGCCGGAGGCGATATTTGCGAAGGTGAAGGGTACTGCCTCGCCATTGTAGAGCGCCACAATCCAGTGTACGGGCCGGGCAAATCGCGTATCCAGGTCCCTCCAGCGCATGGACTTGGGGAAGGGCAGCTGGCCCAGCACTTTCACGAAAATCTCGGGCAGCAGGCTGGCTGTTGCCACGCCCTTTTCATGTTTCTTTGCGCAGATATACTCGCCCTTGTCAGTCGTTACGATGGTGACCTCGGCCATGCCGATGCCCTGGCCTTTGGCGAACCCGATGGCGGACTTGGTGGGGTTGCCATCCGTGTCGAAGGCGATGTTTTTTGCGGGCCCGAGTTTTTCGCTCACGAGGTCGGTCTGCGCCTGCGCCACCTTGTAGGCCATGAGCGCAAGGCGCCGCGGCGTGCCGAAGGTTTCAATTTCCTTGAACGCGATGCGCCGGCTGGCCAGCTCTTTTTCCATCAGGGATTTCAGCGCCACAAGCGCATCGGGCATGAATGCCGCGGGAATCTCTTCGGTGCCGATTTCAAGCAGTAATTCTTCGGTCATGCACATATCCTTCATTTAACATGTTTTCGATGTGGGAGCGGCAGTAGCCGCGAATCAATCGCGCCTGAAGGCGCTCCTACTACTTCAGCAGCGGAAACCCGAGGGCTTCGCGCTGGGCAAGATAGGCCTCGGCCGCGGCCCGCGCAAGATTGCGCACGCGGGCGATATAGCCCGTGCGCTCGGTCACGCTGATGGCGCCGCGCGCGTCAAGCAGGTTGAACACGTGGGAGCACTTCAGGCAATAGTCATAGGCCGGCATGACCAGGCCATGGGCTATCGTGTCTTTAAACTCCTGCTCATACATATTGAACAGGCTGAACAGCATGGACGCATTTGAGGTCTCGAAATTGTATTTTGAGTAGTCGATTTCGTTTTGATGAAACACGTCGCCATAGGTTATGCCGGGGGCCCACTCGATGTCAAAGACGCTGTTTTTTTGCTGCAGGTACATGGCGATGCGCTCGATGCCGTAGGTAATCTCGGCGCACACGGGCTTGAGATCGATGCCGCCGGCCTGCTGAAAATAGGTGAACTGGGTGATTTCCATGCCGTCAAGCCACACCTCCCAGCCAAGGCCCCAGGCGCCGAGGGTGGGGGATTCCCAGTCGTCCTCGACGAATCGGATATCATGCTCAAGGGGGTTGATGCTGAGACTGCGCAGGCTGTCCAGATACAGCTCCTGAATGTCAATCGGGGAAGGCTTCATGATCACCTGAAACTGGTAGTAGTGCTGCAGGCGGTTGGGGTTTTCGCCGTAGCGGCCGTCCTTGGGGCGGCGCGAGGGCTGCACATAGGCCACATTCCAGGGCTCGGGCCCAAGGCACCGCAGGAATGTCGACTGGTGAAACGTGCCCGCCCCGACTTCCATGTCATAGGGCTGCTGCAGTACGCAGTTTTTTTTGGCCCAGTAGGTCTGAAGGGCCAGTATCATGTCCTGAAAAGTCACAAATAATCCTCCTGCTGTAGACGTATCGAAAATTTTGTATCCACCCCACCCGCTGACTAGGGGAGGTCGTTGAAACATATTCAAAAAGGCAGCTACGCAAGCTGCTCCAGTATGTCAAGAGAGCGGGGCCGGTGGCCGATGTGATACTCAAGAAAGCGGCTGAATATGCGCCTGCTTTCAACGCGCGCGACCTCGGAAAAATACAGCCTCTGGAGCCTCGCGAACTCCAGCGCCTGGGCCTGCTGCAGCAGGCGGATGGTGCCGTTTGACAGCTTCAGAAGCTCAGGGGCCTGGCCCGCGCAGCGCGGGCAGATGATGCCGCCGCGCCGCACGGAGAATCCGTATGCCAACTCGAGGTCAAACGCCTGGCGGCACAGCATGCAATTGTGAAACTGCGGCTGATAGCCAAGATACCCGAACAGCTTCAGCTCAAAAAACCGCAGCAACTCTTCACGAAATTCCCGGGCCGTCAGCAGCTCGATAAAAAACGCGAGCAGGTCAAAGATTTCCGGGTGGTGTTCTTTTTCCGGCGTCAGGGTCTCGGCAAGCTCAAGCAGATAGCTGCCGAGCACCAGCCGTTTCACCTCCGATGCGATCCCGGGATAGGCCCTGATAATCAGGCACCGCTCAAGCCGCACCAGCCCGTGGGTCTCCCGGTCGGAAAAGCTCACTTCATTGAGCGTAAACGGCTCAAGCGAACTGCCGAAGCGCCGCAGGCTTTTCTTTGCGCCCTTGGCAATGCCGCGCAGCCTGCCGAAATCCCTGCTGTAGAGAGACACGATCCTGTCGGACTCCGCGTAATCAGTCGTGTGCAGGACGATGGCCTGTGTTGTATGCTGCGGCATGAAGAACAATCAACAGCGTTAAGGTTTGCCTTAACCGCAATTTTATATGCTTTCCGCATAAAAAAATCAATAAGTAAATCAAGCACCTGAAAAGGGATTGACCTTTTCAGCGCGAGCGGATACTATCATCATGCCAAGGACAGGGGCAGGCAGGTGCAGCCCCGGAAGCGTTAATTTTATTTTGTGTAAAGGAGACGTCTATGAGTACTGCAGTACAGCAGCTTGATCTGAAACTGAAAAACAAAGTGAAGGATATGTCACTTGCCGATTGGGGACGCAGGGAAATGCAGCTTGCGGAAAAAGAAATGCCGGGCCTTATGGCCATACGGAAAAAATACGGTGCAACAAAGCCGTTCAAGGGGCTCAAAATCACCGGCAGCCTCCATATGACCATTGAAACCGCCATGCTGATCGAGACGTTGCACAAGCTCGGGGCCGATATCCGCTGGGCCTCGTGCAATATTTTCTCAACGCAGGACTATGCCGCCGCAGCCATTGCCAAGGCCGGCACAGCCGCCGTGTTTGCCTGGAAGGGCGAGTCGCTTGAAGACTACTGGTGGTGCACGGAAATGGCCCTGACCTGGCCCGACGGCTCCGGCCCTGATCTGATCGTCGATGACGGCGGCGACGCCACGATGTATATCCATCTTGGCGTAAAATGCGAGAATAAGCCCGCCCTGCTCAAGAAAAAGCAGAACCATCCCGAAATGCAGATCATCATGGACCGGCTGGCGGCCAATTATAAGCAGGACCCCAAGCGCTGGCAGAAGGTCGCCAAAAAAGTTCGCGGTGTCTCGGAGGAAACCACCACGGGCGTGCACCGGCTCTATAAAATGATGGAAGAAAAAGAGCTGCTGTTCCCGGCCATCAATGTCAATGATTCCGTCACCAAATCCAAGTTCGACAATCTTTATGGCTGCCGCGAGTCCCTGATCGACGGCATCAAGCGCGCAACCGATATCATGATCGCGGGCAAGACCTGCGTGGTCCTGGGCTACGGCGATGTGGGCAAGGGCTGCGCGCAGGCGCTCAAGGGCTTCGGCGCCCGCGTGATCGTCACCGAGATCGACCCCATCTGCGCGCTGCAGGCCCTCATGGCGGGCTTTGAAGTGCTCACCATTGAAGAGGTGGTGCAGTTTGCCGACATATTCGTCACCACTACCGGCAATTTTCATGTGGTGACGGGCAAGCACATGGAAGAAATGAAGAACGAGGCCATCCACAGCAACATAGGCCATTTCGACAGCGAGATCGACATGGCCTATCTGGAGCGAAACTCCAAAAAGACACCCGTGAAACCCATGGTCGACAAATGGAAAATGAAATCCGGCCGCTCCATTATTGTGCTGGCCGAAGGCCGCCTCGTGAACCTCGGGTGCGCAACGGGCCATCCGAGCTTTGTCATGAGCAACAGCTTCACCAATCAGGTGCTGGCGCAAATGGAGCTTGCCTC
>Ga0073936_10004262_pt1 | contig 19928 bp, 26 predicted proteins | sample AliMusrvi5mmetaG_FD_87041 | JGI IMG/M metagenome (GOLD analysis project Ga0073936, IMG submission 87041) | Freshwater lake bacterial and archeal communities from Alinen Mustajarvi, Finland, to study Microbial Dark Matter (Phase II) - Alinen... | ecosystem: Environmental > Aquatic > Freshwater >... | reverse complement strand
GGCCATGAGGTGGCCTGGATAGCCTTAAACGGCCGCGAGGCAGTGGAAAAATGCCGCGTTGACCGGCCGGACCTTATCCTCATGGACCTCATCATGCCGGTGATGGACGGCGTCGAGGCGACAGCCGAGATCATGCGCAGCTCTCCCTGTTCGATTCTTGTCGTCACGGCAACCGTCGAGGGCAATGCAGCCAAGGTGTTTGAGGCCATGGGCCACGGCGCCCTTGATGCCGTGTGCACGCCCAATTTCGGCGCGGGTAATAAAATCAGCGGCGGCGATGAGCTGCTGAAAAAAATCTCCACTATTTCAAAGTTCATGGGCAAAGCGCCCGTTGAAAAAATTCCGGTTGCTGCACAGGCGCCGCCCTCGCGGGATACAAGCGGTCTTCCCCCTCTTATCGCCATCGGCTCGTCAACCGGCGGGCCCCGCGTGCTGGCCGATATCCTGAGCTTTCTGCCCGCCCGGCCAGGAGCTGCCATTGTCATTGTGCAGCATGTTGACAGCCAGTTCGCCGGCGGCCTCACCCACTGGCTTGACAGCCAGTGCAACCTGCCCGTGCAGCTGGCCCTTGAAAATATGCCGCTTGCCAAAGATACGGTATATGTCGCGGGCACCAATGATCACCTGGTGCTCGGGTCTGACCGCTGCCTGCACTATACGCCGGAGCCGCGCGATTATCCGTACCGGCCCTCGGTCGATGAATTTTTTGCAAGCCTTGCCCGCTACTGGCCGCGACGGGATATGGCGGTGCTGCTCACCGGCATGGGCCGCGACGGCGCCCGCGGGCTTCTGAGCCTGCGGCGCAGCGGCTGGCACACCATTGCCCAGAGTGAGGCAAGCTGCATAATATACGGCATGCCCCGCGCCGCAGCCGAGCTTGATGCCGCGGTTGAAATACTGCCGCCGGCCGACATTGCCGAGGTGATGCTGAAATTCGCAACACGAGGGATCACCACAGAGGCGCAGAGGGCACAGAGATAGGCAAAAGGTTTGAAATTCGTAGGGGCGTATGGCATACGCCCTGAGTACGGCAATAGGGATTCAGGATTAAAAATCAAAAATTCGTCATTCCGGCGAAAGCCGGAATCCAGGAATTTTATACAGAGGTACGATGCATTGTGTTCTATTCTGGACACCGGTTTTCACCGGGGTGACGACTAATTGTAAATTCATCACGTCTGACGTACCTAACAAAGGACCACTATGAACAACGCACCACTTCTAAAAACAGGCTCACTTGGCTCCCACAAAATAACCGTCCTTCTTGTCGACGATCAAATGATAGTCGGCGAACAGGTGCGGCGCATGCTTGCCCCTGAAGAGGATATTGTGTTTCACTACTGCCAGGACCCGACCAAAGCCATTACCGTGGCCGGAGAGATATCTCCGACCGTGATTCTGCAGGATCTCGTGATGCCCGAAATCGACGGACTGACGCTGGTGAAATTTTTCCGTGCTAATCCCAAGCTCAAGGATGTGCCCCTCATCGTGCTTTCTACCAAGGAAGAGGCGGTTACCAAGGCCGAGGCCTTCGCCCTTGGCGCAAATGATTATCTGGTGAAGCTGCCCGACAAGATCGAGCTCATCGCCCGCATCCGCTATCACTCCCGGGGCTATATCAACCTGCTTGAGCGCAACGAGGCCTACGACGCGCTCCTGAAAAGCCAGCAGGCCCTGGCCTCTGAGCTTGCCCAGGCTGCGGAGCATGTGGTGTCGCTTCTGCCGCCGCCCGTTACCGACGGCCCGATCCGCACGGACTGGCACTTTGTCCCGTCCGCCCATCTGGGAGGTGATGCCTTCGGCTATCACTGGCTGGACGGCGGGCACTTTGCCCTGTATCTCCTGGATGTGTGCGACCACGGCGTGGGGCCTGCGCTGCTGTCGGTATCGGTTTTAAATGTGCTGCGCTCGCAGTCGCTGCCGAACACCGATTTTCACGTGCCGTCGCAGGTGCTGTATATGCTCAATGAAACGTTCCAGATGGAGAACCACAATAATCTTTATTTCACCATGTGGTACGGCGTGTACAACAAGTCGACCGGCGTTCTTGAGTATTCAAGCGCGGGCAATGCCCAGGCCCTGCTCTTTGACGGCGCCGGCGGCTGCGCCGACATTTCAACGCCCAATATGCTTGTCGGCGGCATGCCCGACATTACCTACAAAAGCAGCTCGGTTGCCATCACCGCGCCCGCGCGGCTTTACATTTTTTCCGACGGCGTGCACGAAGTGCACCTGCCCGACAACACGCTCTGGGGCCAGGACAGGCTGAAGCAATTTTTTGCCCAACCCGCCGCAGGCGAGACCGATCTCAAGGATCTCTACGCCACGCTTGAAACCGCCCAGGGCTTCCCTGGCCTCGAGGATGATTTTTCGATTATGAAGGTGAGCTTTATGTGAGGCGGGTTGCTGGCATGTTTGTTCGTTATGTAGGCATATCAATTGGAAAGCATTAATAGTTGTAGGGTGGGCTGCGCCCACCGATTAAAATGGTGGGCGCAGCCCACCCTACAGACTGACTAGGCGCAACAAAACTTGGCATTGACACATTGTGGCATATATGCCACAATTAACTGTATTAAGGCACTGGATGGAAAACATCAAAGTTATTGAATATGTAACAACAGCTGGCAGATGCCCGTTTAAAAAATGGATTGACGGCATTAAAGACATTCAAACCAAAGCGCGCATATATCGTTATGTAAGAAGTTTATCCCTTGGTATCTTTAATAACTGTAAATCTGTCAGCGAAGGGGTGCATGAATTAAAAATTGATTTTGGAGCCGGCTATCGAGTCTATTTTGGCAATGAAGGCGGCACAATTGTTATTCTTCTTTGTGGCGGCAGTAAAAGAACCCAGGATAAGGATATTAAGCTGGCTCAAAAATATTGGGCCGAATATGAAAAATACGCCAGAGCGCAGCAAAAGGATTACCACCAATGAACAAGCCAAGAGCGCGAGACTTTAAAGCGGATTTGCTTGAAGAGTTGAAGAACCCCAAATTTGCGGAAAAATATCTTAATGCCGTTTTTGAGGATGGGAGCAGGGAAGAAATTCTTCTTGCGCTTCGTGACGTTTGCGACGCCCGGGGCATGACGAATCTTGCGCGCAAAACAAAAATAAACAGAAAAAGTATTTATGTTGCCCTGTCGCCCAAAGGAAATCCGACTCTTGCAACTCTTCAGGCCCTTTTATCAGAATCGGGGTTGCGGCTTGCCGTGCATGCTACCAAGCCGGCGGCCACCCGCAGAGCAGGAGGCCTCATTTCACCCTGAAATCATCTTTTCTTCGGATTGACATTATTGCCGTAATGAAATAGGGTTTTGAAAAACAAGCAGGGGGCTTCGATGTTTTTTCAACACAGCAGATTTGCGGATAGAAAATTTTAACTTAACGGGCATGCCACATAACGGCATGCCTTTTTATTGTCGTAAAGACGAAAATGCCAGAAAATAAACCTGTCCCGTTATTTACATGTTTATTGAGGGTGGGCGAAGGAAAAAACGAGTGGCTGTTGACCACAATTCTTCGCTGTCTTTTAATTTCCGGTAGAGGGATGACAGGCGGATATTGATCATGCTGATCATGCGAGCGGACTCGGCGTCATTGTTGTCCCAGCCATCCAGCACCTGCATGCCTTACCTGGAAAGGGTCATTTATATTGACACATAATCGCCCCAGTCTTATACTTTTTTCATTATGAACTTTTTTATTGAAGGAAAAAATTATGCCGACACTAACAGTCAGTCTTGAAATCATTGCCGATACGATAAAAAAGCTGAACAAAAAAGAGCTGGAGGCCCTTACTGACCTGCTTACCGATAAAGGCAAAGAACTATTGAAAAGGAAAAAAGATATAGCGCAGAAAAAAGTTAAAGCCCTGTCGCGTGACGAGGTCTTTAATGTTTGAAGACAAATATCACCCTGGGGTTAAAAAGGATTTAAAAAAACTGGATAGGCCTGTCATAGAAGAGATTCGGACAGTTCATATCCAAAAAATACTTACAAACCCCTTCGCTTTCGACGCCCTTCACGGCGATCTTGGAGGACTTTATTCCTATCATTTCCGGCAAAACAAGGTTGACTACAGAATTTCATACATGGTTGATAAGACCACGCAAACGGTTTTTGTATTAATGGTCGGCACGCGAGAAAATTTCTACAACATTCTAAAAAAACGTTTTCATGATTAAAATGACCAAAGAGGATTTTTGACAATTAATGACTGTTCCGTAGGCCGGATGAGGAACGACACTTGGCAATTAAATAAATGATTTTTTTGGGCGGTTCACAACCGTCCCTATTGTGCCCCCCCCGACAATTTTTTTTATATTGGGAACTTCAGAAATGGCTTTAGCCTGCTCAACCTGTTCTATAATGGACGCAAGTTTGTTTTTAAAAGATGCGTCTTGTATTTTATCGATATCCCGACCGAAATGCGATAGGAATTCAACTTTCATATGCCCGTGTGAAGCTTTTTCATGATCGTTGACCGTTTTACCTTTTTTGACCGGTCTGCCTCTTTCATTAATTCAGCAAGCGCCAGATCTTCTTTAAATTCATCTGATATGGTTTTAAACCGGAAGTTCATTTTAAGAAGCAGCTCGTTTAAAAGCCTCTGCTCGCTGCTGTTTTTTGGTGAAACGATAATGGAACTCATAAGTATTTCCTCAGATCAATTTGTTGTGCTATGAGTTTAGATATAAACAGGTCATTCGTAACTGTCAATAGGAATAAAGCCGGCATGCAGCCCGCAGGTCGGGTTGGGCTGGCGTCAAGCGGGTGATGGTTTTCATCTCCAACCGTTTTTTTGCTTTTGCACTGGTTTGCCACGGCGGACTTCGCCTTCGACAACCGCCGCTACAATGCGGGCCGAATCATCATTGTGACACATCAGCCATACATCGAAAAAATAAATATTGAAAAGTGTTAACTTATAAGTTATCAATATACATATGGAGAAAGAGCGCGAAATCATATTTTATGGCGAACACTTTGTGCGATACTATCGTTCTCTGCCTGGCCGGTTGCAGGAAAAAATCGAATATGTTTTCAAGTTAATCACGACTGTCGAACGAATCCCTGATAAATTTTTAAAGCACATTGAAGGCACCGACGGATTATTTGAAATCCGGATCGAGTTTGGCGGGAGTGCGCACAGAATATTCTGCTGCTTTGATGGCGGCAGCCTGGTTGTTCTATTTAATGCTTTTCAAAAAAAGACGCAGAAGACTCCGGCACGGGAGATCGATCTTGCCGCAAAACTCATGAGGGAATATTTTGAACATAAGGGTAAAAAATGAAAAACGTAAAATTAAAAGCAGCAAAAAATTTTGATGAACTGCTGGAAATCAAATACGGCAAAATCGGTGCGCCGAAACGAGATGACTTTGAACAGAAAGCGCAGTATTTTGTCATAAGTGAAATGGTTAAAGAGGCCAGGCAGGAGGCTCACCTCACACAGGAGCAGCTTGCGGCAAAAATAGGCACAAAAAAAAGCTATATCTCACGGCTTGAAAACGGAAAAGCCGATATTCAACTCTCTACACTGTACAGAATTTTTGAAGACGGCCTTGGGAAACGAGTCAGTCTGTTGATTGCATGATACCGCGAGCAAGTACGGCCATTAGTCGGTGTTCCGGAATATCCATTGCGCCGGAACGCCATTAATAAAGTGCGGTTGCGCATCTTGCGAATTTGTTCTCAGTCCTTCCCGATTGGAAGCTTGCCTGGAAAATAAAAAAGAAAGACTTGCAAACATCTCTGCTTTGGATAATAATGACTCCAAAAATATATAAATGGTTGCTTTACTATCCTGTTAAGTTTTATGATAATGCAGGCAAAAGACTATAGCAAGCCCATGAAGCTGTTTAAGAAATTCGGCGGTACTGCCCGAACCGCTGAACTGATCCGTGCGGGGATGCACCCCCGGATGCTTTACGATATGCTGGAGGCGGGCGCTATTGAAAAGCTGAGCCGCGGCCTTTACCGGCTGGCCGATCTGCCGCCGCTTGGAAACCCCGATCTTGTTGCCGTTGCCCTGCGCGTACCTAATGGCGTGCTGTGTCTGATCTCGGCCCTTGCCTTTCATGAAATAACAACTCAAATACCCCATGAAATTTATCTCGCTATCGGGCGAAATTCCCGGGCGCCGCGCATAGACTACCCTCCGGTTCGCGTATTTCGTTTTCCGGAGTCGTCATTTTCAGAGGGCATTGAGCGGCATACGGTTGACGGTGTTGAGGTAAAAGTGTACAGCCCAGAGAAGACGCTGGCCGACTGCTTTAAATACCGCAATAAAATAGGGCTGGATACCGCCATTGAGGCTCTGCGGCGTTACCGGCAGGGCAGGCGCTTTAACTCAGACCGTATTCTGAATTTTGCCCGGATGAATCGCGTGGAAAAACTGATGCGGCCATATCTGGAGGCGCTGCTGTGACGCAAGCGCAGCTGAAAAACATGGCTGCGTCGGTGCGCCAGCGTTTATTAAACCGGGCGAGGGAGACGGGGCGTCCGTTCAGCGAACTGCTTCAGTATTTTGCCATGGAGCGGTTTCTCTATCGGGTATCAAAATCTCCGCATGCAGGCGCATTTGTCCTCAAAGGCGCATTGATGCTTGCCGTATGGGATGCTCCCGCAGCCCGGCCCACCATGGACATTGATATGCTTGGCAGGCTCGACAACAGCGTGGACTCCGTTGTCGGAGCGATTCAGGAAATCTGCCGGCAGGAAGTTGAGCCGGATGGCCTCTTGTTTCAGTCGAGCAGCGTCAAGGGGGAACACATTACCGAGGAGGCTGAATATGAAGGCGTGCGGATCAAGTTTCACGGTAATCTGGGAACAGCACGAGTACGTATTCAGGTCGATGTCGGATTTGGGGATGTCGTTATCCCGGGCTTCTTGATCTGCCTGCAGCGAGCATGTCTGGCTATAGCATGGAAAGTACGGTTGCGGAGAAATTTGAAGCGATGGTAAAGCATGGTTTGCTGAACAGCCGGATGAAGGATTTTTTTGACCTATGGCAGTTGGCCCAACGGTTTGATTTTAATGGCTCGGTATTGGCAAAAGCTGTCAGAAAGACGTTTTCAAATCGCCAGACACTGATAGTGCCGTCACCGGTTGCGTTTAGTCCAGACTTTTCACAAGACTCAATAAAAGCCGCCCAGTGGCGTGCTTTTATGCGTAAAATACGAATGGCGCATATTCCGGAAGATTTCGATACAGTTATTGCTGCCGTTGCTTCTTTTCTTGGACCGATTGCACAGTGTCTGGCGGATAACAATTCTTTTCGATCAAGATGGAAAGCCCCCGGCCCGTGGCAGGAATGATTGAGACTAACTAAACCATACAACCATTACAACGGTGCGGCTCTGCACCCTGCGCACACTCGGCAGACATAATCAAAATTGCTGCGCACAATAACTATGGAACCAAAGCCCGATAAAGATCATGCCAACGTAATCGCGCCGCCACCGCTGATTTTTTTCGGGTGCGCACTGGCCGGCTGGCTGCTGCATTTTTTATTTCCCCTGCAGGTAATGAGCGGTTCCTTCTCCCTCCCGATTGGCATTGCCCTGGCCTGCATTGCCGGCTTGCTGGCGCTTTGGGCCGTGCTTGTTATGAAAATAAGCGGCACTAATATACGCCCGGACCGGCCGGTGCTGAGGATCGTGACCATCGGGCCGTACCGGTTCACCCGGAACCCCATGTATCTGTCGCTGTGCCTGCTGCAGCTCGGGCTGGGGTTTATTCTTGATGGCTGGATACCCCTGCTGATCACAATTCCCTTGGCGCTCATTCTGCATTTTGGGGTTATCTCTCGCGAAGAAAAATATCTGGAGTCCAGGTTCGGGCAGGAGTATCTTATGTTAAAGAAGGCTGTGCGCCGCTGGATTTAGCTTGCCCTGGCAGGCGTACTTCGACTTCGACACTGCACACGTTTAATATAAAGGCTGTATCATGCGACGCATTGTTTTACTTCTTACCTTTCTACTTATTTTCTCCTCAAGCGCCATTGCCGCCGACCCGGACTGCTACCGGGGAAAATTAGGCCAATCGCAAATTCTTATTGCCGCACCGGCAAACTACAATAAAAAAATGCTCATTCTGGCCCATGGGCTGCGCACGGAAGCAATGCCCGTCACGGCGGAAATCAATCTGCAGGAGCAGTTTTATAAAAAGCTCCTGGCTGAGGGCTGGCTTATCGCCTCGACAAGCTACCGCCGCAACGGCGTCATAATTGATGAGGCAATCGAGGACCTGCTGCAGCTGCGGGAGTTTGCCATGGAGAAATACGGCAGGCCGCGGAAGTTATATCTTGCGGGCATATCAATGGGCGGCGCAATCGGCGCGCGCATGGCGGAAACCTGCAAAGGCAAATTTGACGGCATACTGTGTATCGGGGCTGCCCTTTCTCTGGCCCCGAACCTGTCCGGCAATCCGGCTATGCCACTACTTTTTCTCTCAAATCGCAGCGAAGCAGAAGGTCCTAAAGCCTATATTGACGGTTTGAAGGACAAAGCAGTGCGGCCCGCGCTATGGGTGGTGGGCCGCGACGGCCACTGCAATGTGAATGATGAGGAAAGGCGTGCAGCCTTCAGGGCTCTTATTGCCTATGCTGAAAAGGGCGCGGTTGCCTTTAATCGAGGCATAACGATTGTGCAGGCTCCCGCGACTTCCGACGCTGTATTTAAAGATGGCGGCGCCTCTGCGCCGGTTAAGTGGATAGACCCCGTTTACGGCAATCTGTACACCCGCTTTGTGCCGGCGGATTTTGAAAAGCTCGGGATTAAACAGGGCGATACCTTTATGCTGCGGTTTAACCGGAAGGACTATAAAGTTCTGCTGGGCATAACCTACAGCGATGTGCCAAAAGGCGGGCTGGTTGCGTTTTTCTGGCATGACGGAAAACTGCAGATCGCGCGCAATTTAATGAATGCCGCGGAAATGCTCGGATGCACGGCCGGAGACAGGCTGTTTGTCAAGCTGCAGACAGCGGGTAATCACTGATTATAATATCGCTTGAAAAAAGAGGGGCACCTGTCCCTGATTTGTCCTGATGAACTTAAGAAAGAGATGGCCGGAAAAATGAAACGAATCATCAGATTTTTACCTGTGGCTTTTGCCTTTGCGATCATAATTGCTCAAGACCATTCTCATGCCGCGAAAGCACCTGTGCAGATAGCAAACGATTTTTCTGCCGGCGGCACGCTTGGGGTGGACATACTCGAGTTCCCGGACCTTATCGATTCCACCCGAGGCAGGAAAGTGCCGATCAAGGCGTTTTTGCCCGCCGGTGCCGGGCCATTTCCGGTCGTGGTCGTGTCGCATGGAGTGGGCGGTAACTGGGATACCAATTTCGCACAAGACCGCCATCTGGCCTCGCATGGGTACGCGGTGTTTGCCGTGGAACATATCGGCAGCAACACGGGAGCTTTAACACGCTCGCTTCGCCTCCTGGCAAACCTAAAGACGATATTGCACGATGCCAATGAAGCGCTCGGGCGGCCGAAAGACATCAGCTTTGCTATCGACCGGGCCGAGGAATGGAACAAGTCGCACGACAAACTTCGCGGGCGGCTGGACATGAAACATGTGGGCGTCATGGGGCATTCGTTCGGCGCGTATACCACGATGGTCGTTGCCGGCATGCGGCCGGCCCTGAAGTGGCTTAAGCCAACTGTTGCGCCGGGCCAGGGGCTGGGACCCGACCTGCGCGACAAGCGGGTCGTCTGCGGCGTTGCTCTCTCTCCGCAGGGGCCGGGGGAGCCTCTTTTTATTGAAGAAAGCTACGCGTCGCTGAAGATCCCTCTGCTGGGCATCACGGGCAGTAAAGACAAGCAGCTGAACGCCACACCGGAGAATCGCCGCCGGGGGTACGAACTCTGGCCACCCGGGGACAAGTATCTGATCTGGCTCGCAAACGCCGATCACACGGCGTTTACGGACGCAACGGGCTCCAATCATCGCATGGCGCCTGCCCTGGCTCGTGAAGATGTGCAGCCTGTCGTCCGGGCCGCGACGCTGCTGTTTTTCAACGCCTATCTTAAAGGGGATGGTACTGCCAGAAAGGAACTGACAGCCGCGGGACTGAAACCGTATTTGCGCGGATCGGTCGACACGGTCGAGGTACTGAACAAATAGAGCCGGTTGCTTTGCCGGCGCAGTGGCCCAGGGCAAAACACGTTGTTGCAGTATGCATCCTGCAGCTCATATCTTCTCGACAAATTCACCGGTAAGGATTTGCAGCGCCATGGGGATCATCACAAGAAAAGCGGGCAGGAATTTCGCAAGCTCCCACATGTTTCCGGTAAAGAAGAACATCGCGGCGTACAGACTCAAACTAATAAAAGACAGTCGAAAAAAACGATTGCTTCTGCTGAAGGCCAGCACGCATAAAACGATACTTGGAGCCACTTCCGCCAGCCAGAGCGGGATGATTTTTCTTGTCAGCTTTCCCATGTCCAAATTGTGGCTTATGTGCATGGCATACGTAAAGTTGCTGGACTTGAAGCCAAAATACATGCGGACTCCCATGAACACGATAAACCATGCGGCAAAGCAAGCTGTGAGTATTGCGAGTTTTTTTCCGCTCACCTGAGGCTGGCTAAAGAGATATATGCCATAGAGGAACGCGAGAAACACCATTTGCTCCCGGTTGAGCGTGGCTACGCCTATCACTATGGGCAGATATATATCTTTACCGTATATCATAAGACACAGCCCCAGCATATAAAACGCCAGGGCGATAAAGTCTCCCTCCATATAAAAGCCAATGTTGAAAGTGATTGAAAGCGGTATGACTGCTTGAAGAAAAAGCAGCCCGATTATTGAAGCGTTTTGCGAGAAGAATTTTCTGAGGTACAGATACAGGAGAGAAAATACGCCTGCGAAAGCGGCAAGGGTAATAAGGGAATACGAGATTACGTGTTGTACCCAGGGGTCGCTCATCACTGGCGACATCAGTTTTTGTAAAATGCGGGCGGTCAGGGGCTTGAGTATTCTATACCTGTAGGGAGGGTCTGCCTGGCCGTCCAAAATGCCGTTTGAGATAGAAATACGACTCGGAATATTGCTGGGGGGAGAAATCACCTGTATAAAGACATACCAGGTGGAAATAAGGGTGAGCATTGCGATCAGAATGATTGCAGGCAATCTTTTCATGTATGACCCTTGTGCCCTTTTGTTATAGACTATTTTTATTAATTGACGCAATTGCTGCGCACCCGAAAAAAGACACGGACGATACCTTGCCCCTGTCTTTTTTTATGCGTTGAAATAGCCTCACGACAGATCAGCTGTTGCTCGTAATAATTTTCACTATGCGCTCTACCGACGCACTGCCCAGCCCTACCCACAGCGGCAGCCGCAGAAGGCGATCTGAAATCGATTCGGTATTGTGCATCGTCCCATGAACGCGCCCATACTTCATGCCGGCCGGCGAGCTGTGCAGCGGCACATAGTGAAACACTGCATTCACGCGCTCATCATTCAGGCGGGCAATCAAACTGGTTCGCTCCTCCAGGGACTTAAGAAGGATATAATACATATGGGCGTTGTGGCGGCAGCCGTCAGGGATGATGGGCCGGCGCAGCACACCCGCAGCCTCCAAGGGGGCCAGGGCCTTGTGATACTGGTTCCAGATTGCCAACCGCTTTTTTGTAATGGCCTCGGCTTCCTCCATCTGCGCCCACAGGAAGGCGGCGATAACTTCGCCGGGCAGGTAGGAGGAGCCGGCATCGACCCAGGTGTACTTATCAACCTGGCCGCGAAAAAACTGACTGCGGTTGGTTCCCTTTTCACGGATGATCTCGGCGCGCTCGGCAAAGCGCTCATCATTGACCAGCAACGCGCCGCCCTCGCCCGCGATAATATTTTTGGTTTCGTGAAACGAGTAAGCGCCCAGGTGGCCAAGTGAGCCCAGGGGCTTGCCGTGGTACTCAGACATAATGCCTTGCGCGGCATCTTCAATGACAATCAGATTGTGACGCCGTGCGATCGCCATGATCTCGTCCATGGCGCACCCCACTCCGGCGTAATGCACAGGAACGATTGCCCTGGTGCGGGGGGTTATGGCCGCCTCTATGAGTGTCTCGTCAATATTGAGCGTATCGGGGCGGATATCGACAAACACCGGAACGCCACCGCGCAGTACAAAAGCATTGGCGGTGGAAACAAAGGTGTAGGACGCCATGATGACCTCATCGCCGGGTTTAATCTCTGCCAGCAGGGCTGCCATTTCCAGCGCCGCCGTGCAGGAATGCGTGAGCAATGCCTTGTGCGCGCCGGTGCCCGCCTCAAGCCATTTGCTGCATTTTTTGGTAAAGCTTCCGTCCCCGGAAAGATGGCCCTTGAAATGCGCCTCGGCAATATAAAAAAGCTCCTTGCCCGTCATATAGGGCTTGTTGAAATGAATGTAATCCATGCTGAATTCTCGATAATTATAAACTTGTTTTTCATGAGCGGCGTTCGCCACGATCAGCCAGAAAGATCAAGCGTCATTAACTGAAAAAATGTTTTGCGACAAAGCGCGCAATCATTGTGAAATTATGCTGCACTAGCCAAAGAGCACCCATAAAAAATAATGGCAACATGACTTTTATCCGGGGTTTGTCCAGGATGTCGAGGGATAAAACAACCGGGATACAGGCAACAACGGGCATAATAAACATGATATCATATAAATACGGATGTATTGATGCGCTTTGCGGGAATAGTATCGCATTAATGAAGTAAAAGCCCGTCAGAGCGCATACTGCGGTAAATCCAATTCCCAGATTATCCATGTACCGCTTTGTTGACCAGAACAGCATTGCTAACAAGCCCCAGGCTATCCAGAACATGCCGTATGGACGAAGTTCGAACTGCATCTGAGGTTTAAATACAGCTTGAAAAATATGTTTAAAATACTGGTCGGAGCCGTCCAAGCCGGACCGCCATATCCAGGGGGACCCGGATGCTGAAAACCCCGTCAGCTTACCAACCAGGACGGGAGAGAAATATGAACCCATTCCGAATAACACAAATAGTATCGCAGGAACGGCCAAATTTTTGAGCTCCCGATTTCCTGCAAATGCACATAAAACAATGACAACAGCAGATAAACAAGCCCCAATAGGCGCCATACAGGCATAGAGCAAGGACCAGAGTATTATCCATCGAACCGGTATCCGCCAACATCCCCACAGCAGAGACACAATCCCGATATGAAACAGAGCTGTTAGGGGGTATTCATTATCGGCATCCCTCCATCCCATAGCGATCCACATATCGGGAATGCATATAAAAATCACCATTGTTATCACAAGTATAAGAACGACACGAAATGATTTGCGCTGCTTGGCTGTTGTCCACATCAAAGCAAAAAGCGGGAAAAGAAAAGAAAAAACTATTCCATAGAGGAATGGTGTCAGCCGAATGCCCCGGGCATAGGAGATACCGGAAAAAGCCCTGAATATTTTAAAAGCAATATAATGCACGAAAGGAAAAAGCTGAGAATAGCCATTATATGCTGTTTTTGATTCAAACAGGTTCCCCCGTGCATCGAACGTGAGAAAGCCGTGTGCGCTGAATGGCAGCCTGTCCCAGATTTCAAAGGTGCAGGGAAATCGCTCCGGCGCCGGATGCTGAAGAGCTATTGCGGCGTATCCTGTTGACCAGACGCAGTCAACGGCAATCAGTCCGGCCAGAACAAGAAGCACATAAACAAAAAGCCCCTGGTGCTCGTCAGCCATCAGGGGCGGCCAGAAGCAGTAGAGGCCCACGACAAGCATCCAAATAAAAATCATGAGTACGGAAGGCATAAGCTCAATGAATACAACTCTGACTCCCTCATGAGGGTAAAGGCAGAGCAGCGCCGCAAGCATTACTGCAAAAATTATAGTTCCAATCCGCAGGCCAGGAACACTGCCGTAGGGTGAATGCCTCACGACACGTGCGATGCTCCACGTCATCATTAATACAACAGATGCCAGTAAAGCCGAATAAAAAGAAAAACCAGGGGTAAATATTACCCGGCATGATGCAAGCCATGTTAGCAAAAGCGGTGCGAGAGTTTCAACTGTGGATAGCCGTTTGCGCATAAAGACTTTGTTCATGGATTTATAGCCGCATAGAAAAGCCGTTTAGCCCGGATTAATCATCAAAGAAAGTACAGCTGACCAGCCATTGGGGAGCCCCTGCAGAGGAGTCCGGGCCAGGAGAAAAACCCGCACTACCCCCTATGGCAAAATTATCAATTCAACTCCCGTACGCACTGCACGACCGTTACCGCTGCTTCTCTTTCTTTGGCGCTGTGCTGCCCGCTGCCGCCGTAGAAAAGCATTTTCCATCCCATCGGGTACTTTGTCGAGGACCAATAATTAAACGGCCCGGTCTCTGTGGGTCCGGTCATATTGATGGTTGAGCCGGGATACTGGATACTGCTGTCGATAATAATTGAAAGTTCCCAAACCGTGGGCAGTCGCCAGTCTGAGTAGCCGCCAAGTGAAAGATTGTGGCAGTATTTCCAAGGCGTATTGCTCTGTTCCTTCTCTATGGACTTCTGCCACATAAAGCCGTCGCAGGTATCGGTGATTGTGCCATCGCCATTGTCGATATATGCTGCAAAGACCGGCGGGCACAAAAACATGCAACCAATTACCGGCAGTAAGAATAGTAATTTTCTGAATAGCATAGGCCCGAACTCACCTGCTATGAACAAATGATTATCGAACAATTATTGTCCATGAACTAACCTGTTGCAAGAGGATAGAGATATCAAATATATTATAAGAACCCATCCAAAAAACAACAAAATATTTTAATAAATTGCCGATATCTCTGTTATGGCAATGCTGCCGCATGAGGGGGTTGGGATGCCCCGCGGCCTGAAAACCCAGTATTTCGGCAGCAGCGCGCACTGCCAGATGCGCCAATACAAGGTGGCCGCTAATGAATCCGAGCATGCACACAGTGACGACAGCCGGAACAGTGCTACTGCTCTTATGGGTGAATGACCGTTTTTTATTAAGATAAAACGCTAAGCCGATGTAAATAGGATAGGAGGTACTGATCGTCAGAACCGGGCTTACGCCAAGCTTTGTGTATAAAGGCACAGGGCAAGAAACCGCCACTATTAGCGCCTGCACCGATTACATCACAACGAATGAACTCTTTACGCCACTTCAAAATTCAAGTCCGACTCGGTTGAATATAAAACCTCTAATCACATTCGAGGACCGCAAGACCAAAACCTGTCCGGCCATAGTCATTGCCATTGTAGAGCATATACCTCTGCCCCTTATGATCGAAGACAAAGGGATATTCGATCATTTCTGAGTCCCAGCCAGAAGATGACACGTCAATTCCAGCAAGTTCGTCAAGGCGAGTCCAATTATGTCCATCTTCAGATTCGGCGTACCCTATGCGATATGTGGTTCCACGATAGGAATACCACATTTTCCAACGATCATGATCGCAAATCACAGATGGTCTGGATATTGCGTACTCATCAGCGCTTTTAAAGTTAATTGCCACCTCTCCATTCCTGCGCCAGTTAATACCATCTTCTGACTCGGCATATTTGATGTGGTAACGATGCTGCGGTGCCCCGTTTACTATTGGCCATCCGACGCAGGATAAATACCACATCCTCCAGAAACTATTTCCCGGCAGCACGCAGCAACTTGCACAAAAATGCGGTTCATGAATTGAGCGATCGACAATCGGACCGGCTGCATACCGGTTGAAGCTTGATCCGCCGTTACTAATAGCCAGGCCGATGGCATTTCGGAAGGGAACAGTGACCCCTAAGTTCCAGCCAACATAATAAAGGTACCGACTATTGTCCGCCGCCGCAAGCCATGTCGGGATTGCACCGCTGTCGTCAAAAGCCCCCAATTCCCCGGGGGCCAAAACAGGCAAGGACGACAGATCAAGGATATTTTGTGAATCAAACAGATCTATAATGACGGCTCCGATGTGGGATCTGTTCAAATGGTCGCGGGTGCCGAAATAGATGCGGAACAGGTTATTCTCAATATGTTCCGCGACAGCCAATGTCGCATGGCTTTTCATCCATTCGAACTCATCAGCCGGACAAAAAATTCGACCCAGTTTTTTCCACTTCATTTTCATTCATCTCTTGCATCAAATTTTTTTTAATCCATCGCTTTGCACGCGGAATCGTTTGGTGGCATGGCCGATATAAACGCCTTCCGGCGCGACATCGGCCATGATCAAAGCCCCGGCGCCGATGACACATTTCTCACCTATCGTAATGTGATCACGCAGCGTGGCGTTGACGCCGATAAAGCATGACTCGCGAATTTCCACGCCGCCGGAAACAACTATATGAGAGGCTAAAAAGCAATGATCATGAATTGTGGAGTGATGACCTATATGATTGCCGCTCCAGAGGGTGACATTGTTCCCAATGGAGGCAAAGGGCTGAATGGTATTGTCTTCCAGGATGAAGCAGTTTTCCCCGATCCTGAAATCGTTGAGCACGGTCGCATGTGAACTGATATAGCTGGCCAGACGATAACCCCGGGCTTTGGCTGCAAGATATTTTTTTTTTCTGACCTGGTTGAGTTTGGCATAGCTGAGACAAATGAACAGTTCGTATCTTTCCGGCGGATAGTGACGAGTAACTTCTTCAAAAGGCACAACAGGAAGACCGCAGCATTCCGGCTCTTGTATATATGCGGCGTCCAGGGTGAATGCTGCGACATCATACTCTGTGTCATTGGTGAAGTAGTAATGGGCCAGTTGGGCAAGATCGCCCGCGCCAAAAACAATCAGCGATTTCATAGGGTCTTGCTCACGAGAATGGTGAACTCGTACAGGCCGTAATCATGCAGCAGCGCGACATGGCGCGAATATTTTCTTTTGCAGAGGTCAAACAGCGCGCACGGATCTGCGTAGTAGAGGTCGCTGCGCATCTTGTCTGCATCGGAGTAGGAAGTAAGGCAGTTGAAGGCGAAGCCGTGCCGGCTTGTCCTGTCAAGCACATCGAGGGTTGTTTGGATATAGTCGCGCCATTCGGCGTCACGTCGACTTAGCCTTACATGGAAAATGCCACTGGCGATTCCGTAGTCAGCCGCCTCGGCAGGAACGGAAGCCACGATAACCCGGGCAGAGGGGCTGGCCGCGTGCCGGGCCTGCGCGGCGCGCACCATATCGCCGGATACATCGCAGCCTGTGTAGGTAAAGTCTTGATACTTCGTCCGTAGGTAATCGAACAGAGCGCCATAGCCGCAGCCCAGATCATTTAAAGAAAATCCGCTTGCCAGCCTGATGACACGGGTCAGCTGCTCAAAGCGCAGCACCTGTCCTTCTTCGCCGTTCCAGTCGACACCGCGGGGGGATGCTCCGTGTTCCGCCAGCTTGGCCGAGTAGTACCGAGCCACCTCGGCAATCAGCTCACTCTTGCTGGTTTCCATATATCTGCCGAACAATGGTGTACGGGCGGCGTTTCGTTTCCAAAAAAATCTTGGAAAGATAAATACCAATAATGCCGACAAATGAAATGATAGCCCCCCCAAGAAGCCAGATGGATGCCATCACCGAAGTCCAGCCGATCGGGGGATGGGCAAGGACAACCCACATAAAAACCAGATAGCCCGTATAGAGTCCGGCAAGGATGGAGATCGCCAGCCCGACGTAAAAAATTGCCATCAGGGGCGCGTTGCTGAAGGAAGCGATTGCATCGACCAAAATCGCCATTTTGCGGCGAAAGGTGTAGGTCGTTCCAACCTTGCTGAGCTTTCTTACCGGCTGCGGCCGCTGGTCAAACCCCGTAATAAACAACAGGCCGGCAAGAAAAACCTCTCGCTCGTCGTGACGAAGCAGCGCGTCGACATAGCGCCGCGTCATCAGCCGGGCGGCAACAATGTTATCCGGCAGGGCTAGGCCGGTGAGGGCCCGAAAAAATTGGTAGAACCATTGCCCGCTCCACCGCTCGAACAGACTTCCTTTTCGTTTCTCTTGCACGCCGTAGACAACATCGCATTTGTCCCGCTTCATTTGCCCGGCAAAGCTCAGCAGCCACTCCGGCTCTTCTTCCAAATCGCTGTCAAGCAGGAAAACATGCTCGCCCCGGGCGTGGGCCAGCCCCGTCATCATGGCCTTGTGATGGCCGAAGTTGCGGGAGAGATCAACCACAATGACATGACAGTCTGTCTCCGCAAGACAAACAGCCTGTTCAAGGGAGTCATCCGGCGAACCATCATTCACCAATACAATTTCGTAGTCATCGTTCAGGCTTCTGGCCGCTTCACTGGCGCGGCGGTAAAACTCGTCAATATATGGGGCCGAACAATAGAGCGTTGCCACAATCGAGAGCTTCATGGGCGAACATACCTCAGGTAGTGCGGCGCCTCGCTGCCGCAGTTGAACAGCAGATCAAGAATGGAAACACCGTGAGTGAATTCTCCCCAGAGCTGCGGGTATTCCGGATAACCCGCATAATCAAACCAGGTTACCTTGACGCCTCGCGACATAAAGATTGATTCATCCATGTATCCGCGCGCGGTAGGGCCGGATATATATTCTGTGGCGCCTGCCTGGCAGCACATGTCGACCAGCCGCTCGGTTTTGCCGCACTCAATCAGCTTATAGTCCCAGGAATTACTGAGTATGGTCTTTATGCCGAGCTTCGAGCACACCCATTCGATAAGCCTGCGATTGAGGTGCGAGAGGTGCGAATACTGAGTTTGGAGATAGAGGGGTTCAAGCTCCTGCGCAATAGCATTAAAGTGATGAGCGCGGCGATAGTGCTGGCAGAGAGAACTCCAATGCGCCCCGGCCCAGTCTGTGTCTTCAATTTCCGTTTCCCGAATGGCTTGGTAATATTTGCCTTTCACCTTTACCGGAACGGTCAGCCATTTCAAACCCTGCGGGGTTTTTATCAGGTTGCGGTTACGCCAGTCGCGCCGTGTGTATTGCACATCATCATAAAGAATGAACTCATCAACCGCGGCAATCAAATCGAAATACCCCTTCCAGGGTATATAGTTAGACTGAACCACTGCGACTTTCTTCTGTTGCGCCATATATTTTTAAGCTTTCACTTTTCAACACATCGAGCAGGCAGCGGCAATCATATTCTTCGCCTGGAAAGGTTCGCCATAAAGACAGCGGAAGAATAACCAAACACGTTTCAACATCAGTCTTTGACTGGTCCGCTCTTCGTCTGCCATGCTTATCACGAAGAGCGTTTGCAGGCTGCGGGCGGGATTTATGCGCAATCCGCGTCAGTTTTTATCTGTCTGTGCCCAAGCGAGACCTAGCAATCTTAGTAGCATATATCAGACATCCCGCCGCGCCACAAGAGGTTTTAGCCCGGCGCATTATTCAGAGACATGGCTCAAGCCATTGGTGAGTGGATTGGAATTCCGAAAAATCTCAAATTCTCCGTTGTGCGCAATTACTGAATCGGTGATAGTTCAACACGGTAAGGGAAGGACGAACAAGTTCGCCCCTGCATTAAAAAAGGAGTGCCGGAGATCCTCCGCAACAAAACACTCGTTGAGAATGTTTGCAAACTCATCAAAACAGCTTGAAAAAAATGAAACTTTGCATGTATAAGAAGTAAAGAGGGCAGGTGCTACAATATATTTTTCGGTGTCCTGAGTGCCTTTGTCCTTTTTTCATTACTGCGGGTTGCCGATTGTAATGTCTTTTTTTCCTTTTTTGCAAAAAAACTTTTTCTCTCCGAAATGTGGGCACTATATACTCTGAAGCTTCAAAATAAAAAAACACAGTAAGAAATGCTATGATAAAAGAATACAATTATTATTATTATTATTATTTTATATTTATATTTATTTTATCTTTTTTGTGCTTTTTTTTATTTTTTAATCAAGCATTTCCCTTAAATGGTTATGGTTCCGATTTGCCAAGCCATTTAGCAAATCTCCCGGATGATTACTCATTAATTAATTTAATC
>Ga0073936_10004258_pt1 | contig 19938 bp, 11 predicted proteins | sample AliMusrvi5mmetaG_FD_87041 | JGI IMG/M metagenome (GOLD analysis project Ga0073936, IMG submission 87041) | Freshwater lake bacterial and archeal communities from Alinen Mustajarvi, Finland, to study Microbial Dark Matter (Phase II) - Alinen... | ecosystem: Environmental > Aquatic > Freshwater >... | reverse complement strand
TAATCAGATGATTTAAATTAAAAAACTTTGACGGAGATATTTTTGATTTCACCTTTGCTCTTTCAAGTTGAAGTTTATACTATTTAATCATCATTTCAATATCTGTCCGTCGTGATTCGGGCATCACTTTCAGCGAAACCACCTGGCCGTTTTTCAGGATTCCTTCAACGGTTGTATTGTAAGGCGCGTGCAGCTTAAATGACACATCCCAGTTTTTTGGCCATGCAGGGAAAAGGTAAATCTTCTTTCCATTGGTTTGCATCAGCATCTCCTGAAGGCCAATCATACCCGAGCCTCCCCAGTTGTGATCGGGAACCCAGTCGTGACCAGGCCCCCAAAAGGTTGGATAGCGCCGATCCGAATCCTGAAGTTTTTTGATCGTAATGGCTGCGGCTTCGTCCGTCAACCCCAGCCGGGCGCAGAAGATGGCATCCTGGTGCCAGCTGATGTAATTTTTCTGCCGGGCTTCATCTGTTCCATATTTCCAGGTGTCGATGGCAAAGGCCAGGTCAGGTTTTCCAATCCCATACATTCCGTAGGGATAAACCGGGTAGAGTTGCGGAATCTCCTGGTTGTTGATTCGTGACCATGTCCAGGCCGGTGAGATGGTTTTATGGCCATCTTTTTCGCGGAAAGCAATGGGTGGAATTCGTTTCAGCATCGCCTCCCAATGCCTCCGTTTTTCGGATGTAAGATATGTATCTGGAAGTTCAAGAAGTCGGGATAAAATCGTTTGCAGACCAGCAATGCAAGAGGTGGAATTATAAGCCATTTTGTAGGTTTCGGCCCCGGTTCCGGGATAAAGGATCAGGTGTCCCTCTCCATCCAACTCCTGTCTGCCACGCAATCGTCCTTCCATGCGGTAATGCTCATCGAAGAAGGTAAGACAACTTTCGATAAAAGGGATGTATTTCGAAATATCTTCTCCTGTAAAACGCTCCACATCCAGCATCATCAAACAAAACTCCATCTGACTGTCCCAATGGTATTCGAGCCAATAGTTGTATTCCACCCCTTTCGGAAAGTTTTCCGGACGTTTCCATCCATAAGAAGTAGCTAACGGTAAACCAAACTGTTCGAGTTGCTCAGTAAACGATGCTCCGTCGTGGCCCCAGTAAAATTTTGTGCGGATTTCTGCATTTCGAAGCGCCCGCAGATAGAAATTGAGCTGCGAGGGCAATAGATCAAAATCGCCGCTTTTAAACATCGGGAAGTAGACCAGCCGTTGATTCTGAGCTGTAAAAGTCCCTCCACCCCAGTTTCGGTGGTCAGGTGTAAAAGGAAGATTTTTATCGACATAACCTGGATCGTATGTAAACAGTCCGCCGTTGAATTTAGTAGGATATTTCCCATATGCATTACAACCAAGCTGATAGCGGAAAAGCTGATAGTTTCTGCCAACCTGCCATTCGGGAGATTTTGCATCTGGTTTATCCGGATTAATGGCGATGTAGCTTCTGTTCCAGAAATCGTTCCACCATTGAATGGTTTTTACATGTGCTGATTTTTGTGCTTCAGTTGCTTCTTTTTCAATTTTTGCAAGACTGGCTTTCCATTCATCAATTGAAGGCGAGTTTTCAATGTGCAAATAAACATTCAGATGACTTTTTCTTGAAGGCTTAACACTTTTCAGTTTCCATCCCTTAAATTCGGTATCGGCATATTTTCCTGAAATAATTCCTGCCGACTGCAGGTTTTCACCACTCATTGAACCGCCAAACGAAAGGTCTTTTAAAGGATTCCAAAGCCGATCTTTTACCGGATCAAGTCCCTGCTGGTGAACGGTAATATCGAAGAGCGATTCATCCCGGTTATGGTGGTAAAAGAGTACCTTATTTCCTTCAAATCCGATTGAATCCTTACGAATAACCGCATTCATCGGGGCATCGCGATAGCCCAGACTGGCGTTGGTCATCCGCTGATTGTTCCACTCCAGATCGTTGATCCGCCAGTTTTCGTAAATGGCCTCAACAGTTACCGGCTGACTGGTTTCGGTATCCACATGTACTACCGGCCGAAAAACATCCACCCAGATTTTAACAAGCGAACTCTGATTTTCGTTCTTTCCGGAAATTTCAATGTATCCTTCCTTCAATTTCAGTTCCTGACCAAATTCACCCCCTTCAAACGGATTAGGAGTTAGTCTCAGCCTTACCCTTCCGAATTTTGGGAAAACATTGTTTTCGTCAAAAGCTCCGCTTCTGGAAAGGTAAAACAGTATTTCGCCTTTTTCGACCCATACATTCAGCCCGATATCGCCTCCACCACAGGGCATGGACTCAGAGGAGTTTTGGCTTTGAGCGTTCCAAATAATTTTGTAGGGACTAAAATCGGGTATTTGAGCTTTTACCTTATTGTCATTAAGAATTAATAACAGGTCGAAGCATAAAATAAAAAGGACTAAAGTTTTCATTATTTTTATTTAAAAGGTATTTGCACATTGTACGAATGCCCCAGCGTTTCATTTACCGCACAAAGTAAGGACACTAATTTGCCATTTTCAAAGAACAGTTGCGGGCGTTCCAGCGCCTCCAGCTTCTTGGAGGTACCATCTGCCCATTTGATATTCAAATCTGAGACCAGCGGATGTTTAGCCAGTTTCCAGTCCTGTCCGTCCAGTGAATAGAATAGCACCAGGCTGCGGCCGGCATTGGTGAAAGCGCCCTTCATATCTTTGACTATTGCGTAATAACTATTGTCTTGGTACCAAACAAACGGATCTTCAGCCGGGAAATCGACATTTTCAGCCGTAAAGATGGGTTTGTTTTGTTTTACAAAAGGACCTTCGGGACAATCGGCAATGGCGGTAAGATGCACGACCGGTCCACCGAAAGGCTGTGGCCGTTTTTTGCCAACCGCCTTGTAAACCATCAGATATCTGCCATCAGGCATTTGAGTTACTGATGGATTGCTCACCAACTGGGCATCATGTGCAGTTGAATCAGGAGAAACATTTAATAAAGGGTGATCAAACCGCTGCCAGGGTCCGTTCGGATCATTAGCCACCGCCACTCCAATACGCTGATGATTACGGTGAGTCCAGTTCAGTTGTGGGCTGGTGACTTTTCCATCACCAAAATTTCCCATATAATAAAGGTAATATTTCCCGTTGAAAAAATGGATGGTTGGATTGTGGGTCACCATTCCATCCCAATAGTTGGCTCCGCGAAACGGCAAGGTAACGTCTCTAAATTGAAAGGGTCCGAACGGTGAATCTGAAACTGCGTGAGCCACTTCAGAATGGGTGGCCCAGGCTGCCATTCCGAGTTTTCTCGGCCATCGGGAATAAAAGAGGTGGTATTTATTATCCAGATGTGATTTAACCATTGTCCCGCACCAGATGAAGGAGGTGTCATTGACAAATTTTGCCGTCAGCGGGATGGGTTGAATCATTGCCTGAAGGTTCAGTTCACCGGGAGAAACTATTTTCTTTACCGGGGTAAAGGAACTAGTTCCCAACGCTATCAAGAATAGCATAATCAATATAAGTCGGTTGTTTGGATTCACGTCGTAAGTTCAGTTTAAAACTTTATATGAATTTTAAAATCTCAAAAGTAAGCACTTTAAATATTTCTGTTAATTATAACCGGGAGAGGTCTATTGTTAAACCTAAGTTTAAAAAGAAAGGCTGGCCCTAAGCACCAGCCCTTCACAAATCAACCAACTAAACTAATCAACTCATCAAAAATTTTGTATTACCAGCCTGGATTTTGTTTCAATCCGGGGTTCAGGCTTAGTTCTGTTTCCGAAATAGGCCATAAATAGTCGCGGCTCTTGTTAAAGTTTGTCCTGATCAGTACCCGGTAATCGGTGGAAGGAGAACCAACATAGTTGGTTTCATCGTAAACCGGATCTCCAAATGAGTCAAATGTAACTGCAGGGTATACACTATATTCGCCCAAAAGCGGTCTGCCGAAGATTGGTCTGGTCATGATCACTTCCGCACGTTTCCAGCGAAGAAGGTCATCCCAGCGCAGGTTTTCGTTCCAAAGTTCGATTTTGCGCTCATAACGGACAAGGTTCCTCATATCCGACTGGCTTAAAGCCGTGGTTACAGCAGGCATGTTCACATCGCTGCGGCCGCGCACCAGGTTGATGGCATTCAGACAGTCTGCATCGATCTGATTCAGTTCAATTTTTGCTTCCGCATAAGTCAATAATACTTCCGCATAACGACAAAGCATGAAAGGGGTTTCGCACTGGGTAAGTTTGCTCACATATTTGAAATCGTAATATTTACGCACCAAATAACCTGTAAAAGAGGTATACACTGTTGCTGCATAACTATCCAGGTTCTTTACCACTGCGCCCTGATCGTTCAGTGTTGTGGTTTTATCCATGCGAGTCTCATAAACATAACCATTCCACATATCTCCGGGTAAGACAAAACAATATCTCAGACGCGGATCGCGGTTGTCATAAGGCTTTAGTTTGTTGTACAAAGGAGATTTGCTGATATCCTTTCCGTCAGTGCACTGATATGAATCAAGCATATTCTGGGTCGGAACTATGACCGTATACCCACCGGAAACAGAGCGGGCAGATGTAAATTGCGGAAAAGACGTAGCATTATTTGCTGCATACAGGTGCATATTGGTCAAAATCTGCTCTGTATTGGCAGCACTGTTAAGAATAGTCTCCGTAAACAATGTTGAGTATTTAGGCATCAGACTGTACTGTTTGGAATCGATGACTGTTTTTGCAGCTGCCGCGGCTGTCGCCCAATCGTTGTTTTGCAGGGCAGCGCGTGCTTTATAGGCCATGGCTGCACCGGCTGTAACACGTCCCAGTGTTTTTACAGTAGAGCCTGTCAACAATGAATAAGACTGGTCAAAGTCTGCATAGATCTTTTTCAAAACATCGGCTCTTGCCATCCGGGTCACTGCCTTTCCATCGGACACGGAGGTAACAGGTTTATCAACATATACCACGTCTCCAAACATGTTTGTCAGACGCAGATAATAGTTGGCGCGCAGGAAATAAATTTCACCCTGGTACTGTTTGATTTTGTCAGCCGTCAATGCACTCTTGTTTTCATCAATCTTCTGGAGCATCAGGTTACAGCGGGCAATCCCCTGGTACATATTGAGCCACAAGGTCCGGAAATGCCCTTCCTTGAAATCCAGGACTGACATCATCACATTCTGAGCAAAACCGCCGCCACGGATAAATACCGTTTCAGCCAATGCATCATAACTGAATTCAGGTACGAAATAACCATTGTTTCCTGCTACAATGAAGCTGTAACAAGCATTCACACCCCCCTGAATTTCGGTATCGTTGGTATAGAAAGTGTCTGCCGAAGGTGAATCCAGCGGATAGCGTTCCAGTGCCTTGTCACAGCTGGTAACCAGCAGGAACACCATCAAGGCCATGTATAGTAAATTCTTCTTCATCTCTTTATCTGTTTAATTCGTTTATTTTAATCTACTAAAATTTTACTTCCACTCCAAATGTGTAAGTCGCGAGCAGCGGTACATAGTTATTTGTACTTTCAGGTGATTCGGGGTCCATTCCTACCGGCATTTTACTCGATGTAAAAACGTTGTTACCGTTGGCAAAGAAGCGTACACCAGCAATTCCGGCTTTTTTCACCAATTGACCTGGCAACGTATAACCCAGCTGAATATTTTTCAAGCGTAAATAAGCAGCATTGACAAGCCAGAAAGAAGAGGCCTGCAGGTTGTTTGACTGCTGGTTTATGGACAAGCGCGGGGTGACCGCATTTGGATTGGGATTTGATTCAGACCATCGGTTCAAATGCTGCACAAGGGCTGTTGATGCGTTCTGAAACGGATATGCATCCCAGCCTGAATCGTAACTGTCACGTTTTCCTACTCCCTGGAAAAACAGGGCGAAGTCAAATCCTTTATAGGCGGTATAGAGATCAAGCGAATAAGTGTACCGGGGAATTGGATTGCCAAGAACTACGCGGTCGCTACCTGTTATTTTGCTATCGGCATCTAAATCCTTGTAACGGATATCCCCACCCTGTAATTTTCCGAACTGGGTCACAGTATAAGCTCTCGCCTCGGTAAATGAGTTGAAAAGACCATTTGCCTGCAAACCGTAAAAGGCGCTGATTGGAGAACCAACCTGATTAACGTGTGCGCCACTCACCTGGGGAGCAAGACCTCCCAGATTCGTGATCTGATTTTTAACATCAGACAAAATACCAGTCACCTTGTAATAGAATTTTCCAATGGTATTATTATGCGAAATGGTTATGTCATAACCCTTATTTTCCACAGTACCTGCATTTTGCTTGGGCGAGTTGGCATAACCCATGACGCCCGGGATAGCCATATTAAGTAATATTTTGTCTGTTTCCTTCTTGTACCAGTCAACACTGACATCCAGTTTGCCGCCAAAGAAAGATAAATCAGTACCAAAGTCGATCATGCTGGTTGCCTCCCAGGTAATGTCATTCAATGCATAGTTAACAGGGGCATATCCTGGATTTAGAACGCCACCAAAAACGGTGTATTGATTGGTTGCAATGGTCAGGGCAAAAGGATAATTGGATCCAAGACCGGCTTGATTTCCCAGCTCACCCCACGAAGCGCGCAGCTTACCATTGCTCAGCCAGCTGAAATCCTTCATGAATTCTTCAGAGGAGAAGCGCCATGCGCCAGAGAAAGATGGGAAAAGTCCCCATTTATAACCGTTGGCAAAACGGGAAGATCCGTCATACCTGACATTGGCTTCAAACAGGTACTTACCGGCAAAGGAATAGTTCAGACGGCCAAAGTAGGACTGTAAAGCCCATTGGTTCGAATAACCGTTGGTGATCTGTCCGGTAGGATCATAGGCGTTGATCTCTTCAAACTGCTGGAAATTATTCCCCTGCCTGGTTCCGTACAACTCATTAAAATTATTGGTAAGGTATTGGTAACCTGCGAGCAAGGTGAAATCATGCTTCCCTAATGATTTAGTGTAGGTCGCAAGCGCGTTGAGGTCATTCTCAGTGGTTATATCCCTTGTTTCGTACATACTGGCGAGGGAGGTCGACTTATAAATTACGGCGCCAGTTTTATAATCATAAAGATTGGTAGTTTTGGAAACACCTTTGTAATTGGCTGTTGATACATGGGGTGTATAGGAAAAATCGAACTTCATTCCTTTGAAAGGGGTGATTTTGGTATAAAGCTTGGCGATCGTTTCCTGATAATCCTCATACCTCATGTTCAATTTGTCAAATATTGTTTGCATAACATGAGGTGTGCCTGCATAACTGGATCCCCAAACTCCATTGGAATAGCGTGTCGGATAGATGGAAGGTTGTCTGAGCATCCCTTCAATTTCAGTTCCCGGGGCTGCATCATCGATGTGAGTAGTGCGGGTGGATAAATCGAGGCCAAATTCAAAGTATTTGTTGACGGTATAGCTGTTATTGGTCCGGACACCGTAACGCTTATAATCCGTGTTGGGCAGATTTGAATTCTGCAGGGTGTAGTTCAATGAAGTGTTTGACCTGAACTTTTCATTACCCACGGAGAACCCCAGGTATTGCTGGGTCTGAGCCGCAGCATTCTTGTAGGTTTCCCGAATCATGTCAGAGCTGGGATAAGCATCGCGATCTGTTGAGTTTTTCCATGCATCAATTTTAGCGGCGCCATAAACGGTACCGCCAGCAACTCCTGCATCGTTGCGCAAATCGTTCCCGTTGGCTTCATCATAAAGCGTCATATAATCCCATGCAGATGCGTTCTTGGGAAGGGTCAAAGGTTTAGTGAAACCAATGGAACCTTTATAGGTTACAGACACCTTGTCCGTTTTCCCCCGTTTGGTGGTAATCAGGATCACGCCATTGGCCGCACGTGAACCGTAAATGGAGGAAGAAGCTGCATCCTTCAGGATGGACATACTTTCGATGTCGTTTGGATCTATCGCATCTACGGAAGAAGCAACTCCGTCAATCAATACCAGCGGGTTGTTGTCATTGAGTGTGCCAATACCGCGGATACGGATGGTAGTATTCTCCTTACCAGGCTTACCATTGTTCGAGGTAACGGTAACTCCGGCTGCCATCCCTTCCAATGCCTGTGAAGTCTGAATTGTACTTCGCTGCGCAAGGGCATCACCCTTCATTGACGCAACAGAACCCGTCAGGTTCACCTTTTTTTGAACGCCATAACCTACTGCTACCACTTCCTGCAAATCGACTGAACTCATCCGGAATTTTACGTTGACTGAGTTCTTATCAGCAATGTTTATCTCCTGAGGTTCAAAACCAATAAAGGAAAATGTCAGGAACTTACTGGATTGTGGCACCTGGAGTTTGTAATTTCCGTCGGCATCGGTAATTGTGCCGATGGTAGTTCCTTTCACTACAACACTTGCACCGGTTACCGGGGCGTTGCTCTCATCGGTCACCCGGCCGGAAACACTCTTTTGCTGGGCAAAAAGCACAGAAAAAGAGAAGATTAGAGAAAAAAGTAAAATGATTCTTTTCATAATTTAAAATTTAACTGTAAAAACTATTAATTGATAAATATTTCAAACAGAGCGGTTGGAACTGTCTGTGAAAGGTGTTCCATCTCAATACGCAGGGCCGAAGTTTCAACAGGATTCGGAAACTGTATATAATTAATCGTCTGATGATTGTCTTTCCCTGTATAAATTAGCTCATCTCCGTTGTAAATGCTATAGTTTTGAACACAAAAGGGGATTACATCTTCGGGGTGTCCCATCTGGGAGGATTCCATCGGGTGATCAAAATCGGTATCAAAATAGAGTGTGACAGACTTGACTGTTTTAGGTTTATTCCAGGAAATATATATGGTTGGGTTAGGATCATTAAGGTCAGCGATCCAGGCATTTGGGCCAAGGTACGGTCGTGTATAGCCATTGATGATATTCTGTCCTGTAAAGCATTTGAGTGCCGGCAAGATGGTCATGGCAAAATTATGTCCTTTTGGTCTCCGTTCAGGACACCAGAATTCAAACGAATCGAATCCAGACCCATCTGGCGGAACCTGTTTGCCGTAATTATTTACTGCTGGATTAATTTTATTGAAGACTGACAGGATACCTGTCATCCGCCTTTCACTGCAACGGATCTTCAATTCCGGATTAGCGTCAAAAGTTAGAAATGCATATTGGTCTTCTGACAGGAATTTTTTGAATTGAATGGTCACTTTCTGAATGCCCTTGTGGATTCGGATCTCCTGCTTTTCAATTAAAAACTCAGGTGTATAATTAAATTTCTTTGAACTACATTGCAGACTGGCTACAAGTGTGGTTGAGGCTGCAGAATCAACCAAAATTTCGAAGAGATAAGAAGTATCCTTTTGGAGTGGTAAAAGTTGTCCGGCTGAAAGGTTCAGATCGAGCCAGGGGCCATCAAATGGAATCTGATCCATAATCAATTCACTCGATACAATAATATTTGCACTCCCAGCCAAATTGTCTTTCTGATCAATTGGGACTCCAGGGATACTCTGACCACTGATATTGAGCTTCTGCTGAAGTATTTTTATCCTTTCCGGATAAGTGAAATCGGATGGTTCCATATTTAGCCCAGTACACAATGCAGCAGCCATTCCTATCGCCTGTCCCCCGTGAGCTGAGGTTGCCATGACTCTTGCAGACCCAAAAGCGACATGAGAGGCACTGATCAGGCGGCCAGCGATAAAAAGGTTTTTAATGTCTTTGCTAATATAACAGCGGTATGGTATTTCATAAATTCCTTTTGAATGGTATTGATTACATCCGGGAAGTTCAGAGAAGACGCCATCGGCAGGATGAAGATCGATTGCCCATCCTCCGAACGATACCGCATCGTAAAAATGGGTTTGCCCTACAATATCTTGCTGTTTAAGCATATACGGACCTTCAAATCTTCGGCTCTCACGTTTTCCAGGGATAGTACCGACCCACTCCAGGGAGAGATTTTCAGATTCAGGAAACTTTCCTGAATTTTTGATATAATCCCAAACGCCATAAACCACGCTCCACAATTCCCATTTGATCTCTTCCGTCTCATGAATTGTATCCCGGCGTCCACCATATTCGAACCACCAGAAGTTACAACCAAGATCTCCGGTTTTGATATTTCTGAATCGCGGAATCTTGCTGATATCTTTTAAGGCATAGGAAGGTGCAACATATTTTACCGGGCGTCCGGTGTCTTTACTGTAGAAATAGATCGTATGTCCCAAAAGCTCACCATACTCTTCAGCCGGGGTAAACCCCTCGCCAAATTCAGCTTTGCATTCGGCTCCCATACGGAATGAAGCGCCTGCCTTAAATCCAACTACACCATCACCGGATGCATCGCAATATAGCGGGGCACTGATGATATATTCAGTTGAATTCTGACTGCAAAAGGCTGTCAGCGATGAAATATTAACCTCATCTTTTTTATTCACATCGAAAACCATCGTATTCAGCAGCAAGGTAATATTGGGTTCGCTGATCACCTTCTCAAGGAGAATGGTATCGAATATAATGGCATTTCCCTCCTTATTACGATAGAGGTTTTCAACCAGAATTTCGTCTATTACTCCCCCTTCGCGCGACCAGCGGTTATTATTACCCATATGAGATGTGGCTCCCAGTACCCATAGCCTTACCTCACTTGATCCGTTACCGCCAAGTACAGGCCTGTCCTGTATCAGGATAACCTTGATTCCGTTTCGTGCCGCAGTAATGGAAGCACATGTTCCGGCCATTCCTCCGCCCACAACTACAAGGTCAGAATTGAGCATAACTATGGCATTTCCCCGTTTTATTGGGGATAAATCTTCTCTTATCATGTTAGTATTTTTGTTTAAATGGAGGTTTAGGATATATCTTATAACCAATAAGCAATAAAAGGGTAGACATCACTAAAACATAGTTTCGGCCGTTTTCGGCCAGTACCCCCAATCCGAAAATTATCGATCCAGTAGTTAGGATTCCAATGGAAATCATTCGTTTCCCAAATCTGTTTTCACCCGATGAATCAATAATTTTGTCAGTAGAATTAACTTTGGAATCGGCATTGACTAATAAATAGCGCTGGTAATTTTCAAATTCAGTTAAAGGACTTTTTTTAAATCTTAAGCCTATTTCAAAAAAAGCAATAATCGACATAGGAACTACAACTCCCATCACCATTTCTGCCGCCCTTGACAAAGATTCTCCGGTTATAGCAGGGATAATAAATTTGTATGCCAGTGAAATAATCAGTGCAATAATTGTTGTTCCAAGTACGGTAAAACTGTTTTGCCTTTTGGAAAAAAGTGTCCAGATTAGCGGAAAATACATGGCACCTCCTGTTATAGAAGCAACACTAAGGATAACATTGGTTGCTCCTCCCATAAAGGGAACCATCATTCCCATAAAAATAACCACTAATCCCATTGCAAGGGTAGCATACCTTGCAACCTGCATCAATAGTTTTTCGGTTGAATTTGGATATATGGTTCTAAATAAATCGTTAGTAATCACTCCGGCGGAAATATTCAGGAATCCCTGGACCGAACTGTTGGTTGCAAAAATAAGACTTATCGTAATCAGTCCCAGCATTCCGGATGGCAAAACAGTTTTGCACATTTGCATATAAGCCTGTTCACTTTCGATGCCGGCAAGACCTGGATTAATAGCCCGGTAAATCATCGGGGGCAACATCCAGATAACAGGACTAAACACGTAGAATAATCCAAAGAGAATACCCACCTTTTTAGATTCCTTAGGTGAAGCTACACTGGTATAGCGTTGAATAAAACTCCATTGCCCACCCAAATAGAATATATTATAAAACAAAAATCCAAGAAGGAAGCTAATGGTATATTTATGATCGCTAAGTCTAAAAAAATCAACAATATGCTGGGATTCAATTGAATTAACAAATCCTGATATCCCTCCAATTTTATCAAAGGAGAGAGGAAGTAAAATAAGACCTGCTGAAATAAGAATAACAAATTGCAATACATCTGTTACAACCACGGCCCATAACCCGCCAAATGTTGTGTAAAGTATGATGATTGTTCCCAACAATCCAACCCACCAGTATAAGGAAATTCCGGTGGTCACCTGCAGTACAATCGCAACAGCATATAGGCATACTCCTTTTAAGAAGACCATGATTGACAAATAAATATAAGAGTAAGCCTTCTGAGTCCTCAGGCCCAGACGGTGACAAATATATTCAGCAGCAGTTAAAGATTTTGTTTTATGCCATTTCGGCGCAATAAAGATTCCAGTCACCAAACCGGCTACCGACATTGCCCATTGAATCGTAATAGCGACCCAGCCCGAGGAATATGCGATAGAGCCCCAAACAACGAAGGTGCTCGCCGATACAAAACCCATGAATAAAGACAAACTGTTTATCCACCAAGGAACTGCACCTCCTGCTGCAAAAAATGAGATCATATCGCCTCCCGATTTTCTCGAAAAAGAGAGACCGATTAGAATGATCATTAAAGAGAAGAGTCCAATTACAAAATAATCAAGGGTGGTCATACATTCATTATTGGTTCAGTTACATTTTCAGTATGCAATATTATCGCAGAGTTTAAGTAAATGTATTAATTTACTAATTATAATTTCCGGAAACGTTTTCGGAAACGTTTTAATTTTTCGGAAACGTTTCCGAAAGTCGTCTGCTTTACCTATCTTTGCCGCAATTGCGGTTAACCTGAAACTAAAAACTTTTCAAATGAAGCATATTACGATAAAAGATGTAGCAAAAAAATTAAACTGTTCTGTCTCTACCATTTCCCGGGCTTTCAACGATAAATATGACATACGGAAAGAAACACGTGATCTCATTCTTGCAACTGCCAAAGAGATGGGCTATTCCCCAAATCCAATGGCGAAGAGTCTTTTAAAACAGTGCTCCAACCAGATTGGAGTAGTGGTACCCGAATTCATTAATCCCTTTTTCCCGGAAGTGATCATTGGTATTCAGGAAGTTTTTCTTAAAAAGGGGTATCAGGTACTGATCATGCAATCCAACGAATCCTATATCAATGAATTGGAGAATGTAAAAGCGATGGAAAATAATATGGTGGATGGTCTTATTCTATCGTTATCACTGGAAACCAAGAATGTGGAATATTATAAAAATCTTATCAGCCAGGGCTTTCCACTGGTACTTTTCAATCGTGTATCGAACGAACTGGAAACACATAAAGTGGTTATCGATGATTACAAATGGGCATTTTTTGCAACAGAACACCTTATTTACCAAGGTTTTAAAAAGATATTTCATTTTTCAGGTCCTTCCGGATTAATGTTCACCCAAAACCGAAAAAATGGGTTTATCGATGCCCACCGCAAGCACAAAATAGTAGTCGAAGGTAATTCAATCATCGAAACCGGGCTGATGATCTGCGATGGAGAGCGTGAAATGGAGAAGCTGATTAAAAACAACAATATTCCGGATGCAATCTTTGCAGTGAATGATCCGACCGCCATCGGGGCAATGAAAGTTCTTAAAAAGAATGGACTCAAAATTCCCGGAGATGTGGCCCTTGTTGGTTTTACAGAATCGCAGTTAGCCCAACTGGTTGATCCACCTTTGACCAGTGTGGCACAACCTACGCACGAAATCGGCAGGACAGCCGCCCGTTTGCTCCTTGATCAGATTGAATCAAAAGGGATCTTTGTACCACAGACGGTTGTTTTAAACGGACGGCTAAACGTCCGTGAATCGTCGATGAAATTATCCGATTGACAAACTTTGCCTGCAAGTCACCTTTTACTATGTCTCTTCAATATGTTATATTTCAACTATTTAATTGTCTTATTTATCATTTATTTAAAATTCCTTGCAGTTTCGACAAAAGCCTTCAGATTCTTTTCGGGTGTTGAAGCCGGTAGGGCACATCCTGAATTTAAAATAAAACGGTTTGTCTGAGAAAATACCTCCAAAAGTTCTGTTGTTTTTTGCCGGACAAGATCTGTTGATCCTAATGCCAAAACACCACTTGGATCAATATTCCCGGTAAAAGTTGCCACATTGTGCAGAACATCAAAAGCCTTGTGCATATCGGTCTTGTAGTCAATTTCAAAAGCATCGGCTCCTGTTTTTACCATCATATCCAGAATTAGCTCCGTATTTCCACATATGTGCAGTGTATAGGTCAGACCAGCCTTATGAGCTGCTTCAACAACGATCTTTTCATAAGGCATGGCAAACTGTTCATACATCTCAGGTGAGATCATTTCCGGCCCAGCAGGACTATCACCGTTGGATACCATATGTGCGCCTGTCTGACCCATCAAATGAATAAACTGACAAGTAATATCGGTACAATAGTCCAGCAATTCGATAACCCTCGAAGGTTCAGCTACAAACAGATCCATCATCCAGGGCTCAGTTCCACGGATCATACTGGCCAAAGAAAAGGGGGCCTGATCACAATTCCCCCTTACCAGTATCTCATCCTTATAATAATTCTTCAGAAGCATTACTGACTCCAGCCAGATCTGTACATATTTATAATTCTCAACTTTTACAGGTTTTAACTCTTTCAGGTCATCAAGCGAATCGAGTATTCCCCGATGGGAACGGGCAGGTGAATCGATCGGGAAATCAATTTTTACCCCGGCGCTTCCTGCCAAAGTAACGGTATCAATATCGACCAAAACCCCATCCAACCGGTATTTCTCGACCGAATTTTTAAAAACATCGGCGATTAAAACCGGGTTTTCACGAAACCGCCCCATTGATACTTTCATCTCTTCAGCTGCCACCATAAAATTGTGAAGCATTACCGGGATTTTATCAGTCGGCTCTCCTTTTAATGCAGCATTAATTCTTTCGTAACCGTTCATCTTATTAATAATTAATGGATTAAATATTATGCTAAAACCTCTTTTTCAATTTGCTCAAGCGTTTTGCCCTTTGTTTCAACAATATGTTTTTTCAGATAAACAAATCCGATAAACGTGACGAAGGCTAAAAAAATAAAGGAGTAGCTCATTCCTAACTGCTGTGCAGCCTGTGTTGATCCAAAAAATCCAATGGCAAGGGGAAATAAAAAATTAAGGGAAGCACTGACCCCCCAATTGGCAAAAGAGCCAATTGATGCCCCCCGTGCTCTTATAATATTTGGAAACATTTCAGATAACATTACCCAAATCACGACTCCCTGTGAAGCCGCAAAGAATGCAATATAGGCCACCAATAAAGCAACCAGCCAATAACCGCTTATATTTCCGGTTAAAAGTCCGTAGCCAAATAACCCAAGAACGATAACCATTCCCATTTGCCCGAATAACAATAGCTTCTTTCTTCCAACCTTATCAATTATGGCCATCGCGGTGATGGTGAATATAAGATTGGTAACACCCAATATAACACTCTGAATCATAGATGTATCACTCGAGAAACCGGCAATGCTGAATATTTGGGATGAATAATAAAATACAACCCCGATGCCGGTCAGTTGGCTAAAAATACCAACGAATATTCCAATAAAGATAATTTTACGGTAAGGTTTTTTGAAAACATTTATTCTTTTACCTGAATTTTCGAAATGAATGGACTCCTGTATCTCAACAATCGTTTGATCTGTATCTATCTCATGCGATGACAAATCCTCAATATTTTTCCTTGCTTCAGCAATTCTCCCTTTTTTCACCAACCAACGGGGACTCTTTCGGATTACCAAAAGCATGAGGAAAAATATCACAGCAGGAAAAGCTCCACTAAACAGCATCCATCGCCAATTCTGATCGCCAATATTAAGCAATAAATAGTTAGATATTAATGACAACAAAATGCCGGTCACAATTGCCAGTTGAAATGTAGATGCCAGCAAACCCCTGTGTTTTGGCGGTGAAATTTCTGAAATATAAACCGGACAAAGTACCGAAGAACCGCCGATAGCAAGTCCCCCAATAAATCGGAAGAAAATAAAAACACTGATATCTGTTGCCATTCCGCAACCCACCGAAGAAACAAAAAACAGGAGTGCAAGTAGTTGTAACAGCCGCTTTGCTCCATAGATATCTCCGGGTTTACCTATGAGGATTGTTCCGAGAATGCAACCTACCAAGGCTGAACTAACTGTCCAGCCCTGAATTGCCGGACTTAGATGAAAATACTTTATCAAACCAAGCATTGCCCCATTGATGATGACAGTATCGTAGCCAAATAGAAGTCCCCCTAAGGCTGAAGCAAGTGTACATTTTAATAGAATTTTATTCATATAAATAATATCGAAGGTTATAATGCGTTATCGCTAAGAATTAATAAATTAATCAAAAGGATGAATTCGGTATAATCATTCTTTATCCAACATTCGTCATTCTATTTATCAATCTATCAATTCTTTTAACCATCTCCATCATAGATCTTCCATTATGGTAAGGGCATTTCCATGGATCAATTTTCCAGTCATTGCGGTAATATGGGGAAGGGTCGTCCACAGGCTCAATAAGGTAAGGGACTCCTAACCGGTTAAGTTTTGTAAACCATTCTCCTCTCATATGATCAATCAGGTAAGTGTCAATGAAATTCCACGACAACTTTACCGTTTCCCAATATTTTTCATCACCCGTTAATTCAAAAGCATTCATAAATCCTACGAGTGTTTCTGATTGTTGCCACCAGTGTTTATTGGTTTTCACATGACTTCCAAACCGGGTTGATTCAAGAAAAAGTCCGCCATCTTTATCCAAAGCCACCCGTTCAATTTTATCTACCATGTTTACTGACATCAGACACATTCGTCCAAGAATCTGCTCATCTCCCAATATTTCAGCAGCTTCCCACAACAACCAGGTCCCTTCAATATCGTGCCCGAATGAACAAATACCTTTAGACGATTCGACTTCGTTAAATGCTTCATCGAAAAAAATGCCAAAATGACCATTTTCCCGAATAATCTTATCGAGGAATAGGTTTATCAATTCTGTAAGTCTTAACTCAACTCTTGGATCCTTCCATACTTTATAAAGGGCTGCCCAGGCCTCAAGAACGTGCAGATGGGTATTCATCGATTTCGGTTCATTGTTATCTGCCATGCGATTCTCACTATAAATTTTCCAGTCGCGGGTAAATGATTCACGGTAGCCAATATGATCGGGGTCCTTTGTTTTCTCTTCAAGCAGGTTATATAATCCCTGAATTTTCAGTATAACCGAATTGAGCGGACGAAACTCAAAATACTTGCACAAAGAGTAAATAACAAAAGCCTGTGCATAAGTATGTTTAATATCGTTAGCCACCTGATTTCCGGATGACAATTCCATATAATAACCCCCAAACTCCTTATCTTCAAAATCTTCGGTTACAACATTATAAGCCTTGTCAGCTATAGCAGCATAGTCGGGATTGCCATCCAGCATGGCCGCTGCGGAAAAAGTCCATAGAATCCTGGCATTCAGAACACTGGTCTTATTCGCTGTCAATACAGGATGACCATCCAGATCGACAGCTCCATAAAATCCATGGCCGTTTTTTTCGACCCCATTTTTCATCCAGTAAGGGAGGATGTCTTCGTGAAGTTCACGATTGAAATAGTCACGGTACTGCTTTAGTTCACTGTAAAGTTTATTCATTCAATACTGAATTAAATTGATTATAAGTATATGTGTTAGTTTAAATAATATCTGTGGTTATTTCTTGTGCTAAGCCTTAAAAATAATGAGAAATATTCAATATAGCGCCTTTACCGGAATTATTTTAATTCTTGTTTCATATATCGTATTTCCCAAATTCATTAACCAATTCTGAAACGCGTTTTACCCGTCGTTCAAGACCATCCGGAGGCACCTGGTCGGCGACTCCAAGTACATAGCGTGGTTCTTTAATCATGATCGAAAGCAAATGTTTAATATGCCTGTCAAATTCCAAATCACTGGTACTGGTAGTAAAATAAACCCCTGGAATGCCACCCCAAAGTATACTTTTTGAATTGCCCACAATTCCGGCGAGATCTTCAAATTTTACATCTCCTACTGGATAGGGGGTCAATGCTTCAAGTACCGAAAATCCAACAGAGGCTTCTTCATTTATCAATCCGCCCAAGGTACCGTCGATGTGTATAAAGGAATACTTACCGGCTTGTTTAATCTTATTCGTCCATTCCCTTTGATAGTCTATCATATAGATTTTAAAAAAGTCATGACCGACCATTTCAGATGAAAGGTTTTCAGGTATCATTAAAACCTCGGCAGGGCTATTGACCGCAATCAAGGCAGCCTGATCAAACGCTTTTTTCATTGTGTCGGTCAATTCCTTAAATTCTTCAGGCATGGTCAAGGCAACTTCAGTAACAGCAACAACACCTGCTTCTAGGGCCATCAGGTGCATAAAAGGGCTTTTGGGAAGATAACATAAAACTATACCCTGATCACCAACATGTTGTTTTCGCTGAAGTGCAAAGTCATAATCAGGTTCAAAACTTGTATTTTCATAAATAAACTTCATTACTGGAATATCAGTTCCAGATTTCATAAAGTGTTCGACAGGACCTTCTGAAAAAGAGGTGGGAATGTATTCCCAGCATTCACGGACAGAACCAACGGGTGTTACGATTTCCTTGTAGCGCCGGTTACCTTCATTCCATTCTTTTTCTGTGCAATTATTATAAATCTGTTTATATGGAAAGTAACCCTGAAGATAAAATCCGACATCCAATTCCCTATGCCATCCTATATAATCCGGGGAGGATATAAACCCTTCCGGTTTTATTCCAAGCTTAATGAGCGAATTTGCCAAATAATCCAAATCTCCAAACCATGGAACCTGATCGGGTTGTTCACCTTTTAGAATTGCAAATATCCTTTCTCTGGGAGTCATAAAAATAAGTATAATCCGAAATATTCAATAAATTTACATCATTAATGCATTATATTTCAGAACGATAAACTCCATATTTCTTTACAGTTTCGATCAATGCCCATACATTTTCAGGTAGAATATCATCGTGTAAACTATGGTCGGTAGATAGGATATAACCCCCTCCAGACATTCCAATTTTAAGGCATTCAATCGTTTCATGTATCACCTCTTCCGGTGTGCCATTAACCATTGTGGTTTTGTTATTTACATTTCCAATCGGGCAAATCCTTCCAAAATATTTTTGTTTAACCAGTAATAGGTCCATTGTGGCATTCTTTTCGACCGGATGATATCCATCGATACCTGTATTTACAAGATCGTCAAGCATATCCCAGATATTCCCGTCATTGTGCATTATAACAGGAAGACCCATCAATTTTAATCCGGTAACCAATCTTTGAAATGGTGGCAGAAAAAACTCCCTGAAATGATCAGGAGAAATAAGTAGACCCCCGGAACCACCCCAGTCATCCGAGATATGAAATGCATCAACACCTCCAGTGTTAAATGCCAATTCGGCGGATTTTAAAGCCCATATGACGAATGCATTAGTTATTTCATGAACCAGATTCGGATCAGTAAACAACATGTACGATAAGGTCTCAAAATCCATTAGATACCACGACATCATTGTAAATGGTCCGAGTAAACCTGCAACAACGGCTAATTGTTCCTCATTTGCATTAATTGCATTCTTAAGAATCTTAATCCGACCAGGAGTGTCGACTTCAGGCAAAGAATAATTTTCCCAGTCCTCCCTGTTCTTGATTGGAGTATCAAGCTGTGCCATAATTGGCCAGCCATTCTTTCTAAAAGTTATTCCCCATTCGTCTTTGTAAATCTCATTCAAAATATGTGGTTCATCCTCAATACCGCAGAAACCGTTAATTGGCGCCCATATCACATCCAAACCCAGTTTTGACGCCAATTTTACCTGTGTTTCACCATCATAGATTTGGGTATTGTAACCCAATACTGCTTTCTGAAGCTTTTGACTAAATAAATATTCCCATATTGGGACTCTGTCGGGCATACCACCCTTTAATGCGGTTATAAATCGTTCTTTTGAATTCATAATTATTTCAATTTCCGGATTTGTTCCTTGAATTACTTTTTCATTTACATTTTTAAAAACGGGAGAGCTTAAT